>JAABUL010006964.1_pt1 | contig 12581 bp, 22 predicted proteins | sample 5559151 | NCBI WGS metagenome assembly JAABUL01 (sample SAMN10711876, study PRJNA513368) | rock metagenome | isolation source: Antarctica rocks | place: Antarctica: Victoria Land, Pudding Butte sud | reverse complement strand
CTCGACCGTGGCCGCCGCCCCGGCGGTGATCATCGGCTCGATCGCCAGCGCCATTCCGGTGACAATCTTGGGGCCTCGGGGGCCTCGACCGTGATTGAGGACGTGCGGGTCTTGATGCATCTCCGTACCGATTCCGTGGCCGCCGTAGTTGTCGACGATGCCGTAACCGGTCGGCGCGACCACCCGCTCGACCATGCCGCCGAGGTCGCGGATGCGCATGCCGGTCCGGGCCTGGGCGAAGACCGCCCACATCGACTCCTCGCACACCGCCATCAGCCGGTGCAGCGCCGGCGCGACCTCGCCAACCGGCACCGTAATTGCTGAGTCTCCGTGCCAGCCCTCGACGATGGCCCCGCAGTCCAGCGAGATGATGTCGCCGTCGCGCAGCTTCTTGGCGGGCCGGGGGATGCCGTGCACGATCTCCTCGTTGACCGAGGCGCAGATCGAGGCCGGGAAGCCGTGATAGCCCTTGAACGACGGGACGCCGCCCTGGCTGCGGATCGATTCCTCGGCCAGGTCGTCCAGCTGGGCCGTGGTCACGCCTGGGGCTACCGCGTCGGCCAGCAAGGCCAGCGTGCGGGCGACGACCAGGCCGGCCTCGCGCATCACCGCGATCTCGTCGCTGCTCTTGATCTGGATCATCCTCAGCCCCTCGGCCTGCTCGCGGACCAGCCACCATAGGGCCGGAGCGCGTCGATAGCCCGCTCGGTCACGTCGTCGACCGGTCCGGTGGCGTCCAGGCCCACCAGCAGGCCTCGCTCAGCGTAATAGGCGACCAGCGGCGCGGTCTGGTCGGCGTACACCTCGATGCGGTGGCGCACCGTCGCCGAGAGGTCGTCGTCACGCTGGAACAACTCGCCCCCGCAGCGGTCACACACCCCTTCCCTGGCGGGCGGGTCGAAGTCCAGGTGCCACACATGGCCGCAGGTCCGGCAGGTCCGCCGCCCCGAGAGCCGCCGGACCACCTCGTCGTCGTCCACAACGAGCTCGAGCACGACATCGAGCGCGGTGTCTCTCTCGGCCAGCATCTGGTCGAGCACTTCGGCCTGCGGCACCGTACGCGGGAAGCCGTCGAGCAAGAATCCGCCGGCGGCGTCGTCCTCGGCCAGCCGCTCGCGCACCATGTTGATGGTCACCTCGTCGGGCACCAGGTCACCGGCCTCCATGTACTTCTGGGCCTCCACGCCCAGAGAGGTGCGCTGGCTGACGTTGGTCCGGAAGATGTCGCCGGTCGAGATCTTGGAAATGGACGCGTGGGCGGCGATGAACTGCGCTTGAGTGCCCTTCCCCGCGCCGGGTGGGCCGACGAGGACGAGGCGCACTAGCGGAGGAAGCCCTCGTAATTGCGTTGCATCAGTTGCGATTCGATCTGCTTCACGGTCTCCAGGCCCACCCCGACCATGATTAGCACGGCCGTGCCGCCGAACGGGAAGTTCTGGTTGTTGTTCGTGCCAGTCAGCCCGAGGAAGAAGTTCGGCAGCACGGCCACGATGCCCAGGTAGATGGAGCCGGGCAGCGTGATGCGCGACAGGATGAAGTCGAGGTATTCAGCAGTCGGCTTTCCCGGTCGGATTCCCGGGATGAATCCGCCGTACTTCTTCATGTTATCGGCGACCTCGGTCGGGTTGAACGTGATCGCCACATAGAAGTACGTGAAGAAGATGATCAGCAGGAAGTACGTGAGGATGTGGACCCAGCTGGACTGGCTGACCAGGTAGCGGTTGACGAAGATCGTCACCCGGCCGGGGTTGTTCTGGTTGCCCAGGCTCGAGATCAGCTGCGGGAGGTAGAGCAGCGAGGAGGCGAAGATGACCGGGATGACGCCGGCTTGGTTGACCTTGAGCGGTATGTAGGTCGACGTACCGCCGTACATCCGGCGCCCGATCATCCGCTTGGCGTACTGCACCGGCACCCGGCGCTGTCCCTGCTCGAGGAAGACCACCGAGGCGATGACGACCAGCCCGAACGCGCAGATGAGCGTAAAGACCAGCCCGCCGCTCTTCTGCAGGATGTTGCCGCCCTCGGCGGGGATGCGGGCGGCGATCGAGGTGAAGATCAGGATCGACATGCCGTTGCCGACGCCACGGTCGGTGATCAGCTCACCCAGCCACATGATGACGGCGGTGCCGGCGGTCATCACAATGACCAAGGTCAGCAGGCGCAGGATCGAGTCGTCCGGGATGATCTTGATGGCCGCGCCGCTGGAGTCGTTGCAGCCGGGGAAGAGCTGCCCGCTGCGGGCCAGCGCGACGATGCCGGTGGACTGCAGGATGGCCAGCCCAATCGTCAGGTATCGGGTGTATTGCGTCAGCTTGGCCTGACCCGCCGAGCCCTCCTGCTTGAGTGTTTCCAGCCGCGGAATCACCACCACCAGCAGCTGAATGATGATGCTCGAGGTGATGTAGGGCATGATCCCGAGGGCAAATACCGACAATCGCAGCAACGCGCCGCCGCTGAATAGGTTGATCAGCGTATAGACGCTGGCGTTGCCGCCCTTCGTTGCGGCATTGAGGCAGGTCGAGATATTGCCGTACGAGACTCCGGGTGACGGGATCGTGGCCCCGAGCCGGTAGACGGCAATGATAAAGAGCGTGAACAGGAGCTTGCGCCGCAGATCGGGCGTCCGGAAGGCCTTTGCGAAGGCGGTGAGCACGAATCCTCCTGCGCGAAACCGGCGGTGGGGAATGATCGGCGGTTAGGTGATGTCCCCACAAGCGTGGCGACCTGTCCAGACCGCGACTCTAACAGCCGCAGCCACGCCCGGACCCCGCCCAGTCACATCGAGCCACCAGTCCGTCACGGTGGCCGCCCGCCCAACGCGGGTGACCGGATCGCGGTCCGAGCGCCGTCCTACAGCGCAGTCGCCACGCCGCCGGCCGCGGCTATCTTCTCCATGGCGCTGCCGGAGAAGGCGTGCGCGGTCACCTGCAGGCTGATTCCGCCCAGCTCACCGTTGCCGAGCACCTTCACCAGCTTGCCGGACCGGACGGCGCCCGCCTGGGCCAGCTCCTCGGGGCCGACCACGCCGCCCTGGGGGAACAACTGCGCCAGGCGATCGAGATTCACGACCTGATATTCGACCCGGAAGCGGTTGCGGAAGCCCTTCAGCTTGGGCAGCCGCATGTGCAGCGGCATCTGGCCGCCCTCGAAGCCGGCCGGCACCTGATAACGGGCCTTAGTGCCCTTGGTCCCCCGGCCGGCCGTCTTCCCCTTGGACCCGCCGCCGCGACCCACCCGCGTCTTCTTGGTATGGGCGCCCGGCGCAGGGCGAAGGTGATGAACCTTGAGCGTCATCGGTTAGTCAACTTCCTCTAGTGACACCAGATGGGTCACGGTCGCGACCATGCCGCGGATCTCCGGCCGGTCCTCCTTGACGACGACGTCGTGCATCCGCTTCAGGCCCAGCGACCGCAAGGTGTCCCGCTGGTTCTGCTTGGCGCCGATCAGCGAACGGGTCTGGGTGACCTTGAGTCGTCCCACGATCAGCTCACCGTTCCGGCTCGGGCCCGCAGCATCGCTGCCGGTGCCACGTCCTCCAGCGGCAGCCCGCGACGGGCCGCCACCTCCTCGGGCCGCGACAGCCCCCGCAACGCCGCCACGGTGGCATGCACGATGTTGATCGGATTCGACGAGCCGAGGCTCTTGGACAGCACGTCGTTGATCCCCGCGCACTCCAGCACGGCCCGGACCGGGCCACCGGCGATCACGCCGGTGCCGGGGCTGGCGGGCATGAGCAGCACCACACCGGCCGCCTTCTCGCCCTGCACCCGGTGCGGGATGGTCGCGGCGATGCGCGGAACCTTGAAGAAGTGCTTCTTGGCCTCCTCCACCCCCTTGGCGATGGCGGCCGGCACCTCCTTGGCTTTGCCGTAGCCGACTCCGACACTGCCGTCGCCGTCGCCGACCACGACCAGGGCCGTGAAGCTGAAGCGCCGGCCTCCCTTGACCACCTTGGCGACGCGGTTGATGGCTACGACCCGCTCCAGATGTGGCGTCTTCTCGGCAGCCGCTCCGCCGCGGCCACCGCCCTGGCGGTCGCGGCGGTCAGTGCCACCCGTCCCCCCGCCTCGGCGCTGTGCTCCTGGCATCAGGCGTCCTTTCGATTGAATCGCATCATCAGAATTTCAGCCCGCCCTGTCGGCAGGCCTCGGCGAGAGCCGCCACCCGACCGTGGTAGGCGTTGCCGCCGCGGTCGAACACCACCGTGGTCACGCCGGCTTCCTGCGCCCTGGTCGCGAGCAGCTCGCCCACCTGGGTGGCCCGCGCCGTCTTGTCCCCGGCGCCGGTCTCCCGGATCGAGGCGTCGAGCGTCGACGCGGACGCCAGGGTATGACCGGCCAGGTCGTCGACCACCTGAGCTGAGATGTGCCGCGCGGATCGGGTGACCACCAGCCGGGGACGCGCCGACGTACCGCTGATCTTCTTGCGCAGCCGGAAGTGCCGGCGCGTGCGGGACCTGCGCCGGTCAGCACCGACCCCACCCTTGACCGACTTGCGCAGCAGCGTTGCGGCCATTACTTGCCTGCCTTTCCGGCCTTGCGGCGGATGACTTCACCGGAATAGCGCACGCCCTTGCCCTTGTACGGGTCGGGCTTGCGCAGCTTGCGGATATTGGCGGCCACCTCGCCGACCTTCTGCTTGTCGATCCCGCGGACCGAGAAGCGGGTGGGTGTCTGCACCTCGAAGCTGATCCCGTCGGGTGCCCGGACCGGCACCGGATGGCTGAAGCCCAGTGCGAATTCGAGATCGCCACCGCGGGCATGGACGCGATAGCCGGTGCCGACGATCTCGAGATTCTTGACGTAGCCGTCGGTGACGCCGATGACCATGTTGCTGACCAGCGTGCGGGACAGGCCGTGCAAAGCCCGGCTGCTGCGCTCGTCATCCGGGCGGGTCAGCACCAGGGTGCCGTCGTCGTCCCGGCCGATGGCGATGGGCTCGGCGATGGTGTGGGTCAGCTGGCCCTTGGGGCCCTTCACCACCACGTGGCGCCCGTCGATGGCGACGTCGACACCGGTCGGTACGGGGATGGGTAGGCGTCCGATACGTGACATGACAGCTCCCCTACCAGACGTAGGCGAGGACTTCCCCGCCTACCTTTCGTTGGGCGGCCTGCTTGTCAGTCAGCAGTCCGGTCGAGGTGGACAGGATCGCGACGCCCAGCCCGCCGAGGACCCGCGGCAGGCCGCCGGCCTTGGCATAGACGCGCAATCCCGGCTTGGAGATGCGCTTGACGCCGGCAATGCTGCGCTCGCGGTTGGGGCCGTATTTGAGGTCAAGAACGAGCACCTGACCCACGCTGCCCTCGGGCGCGTCCTGCACCGTCCAGCCGGCGATGTAGCCCTCCCGCTGGAGGATCTCGGCGATGTGGGTCTTGAGCTTCGAGTGCGGCATGGTCACCCGGTCGTGATAGGCCGAGTTCGCGTTGCGAAGCCGGGTAAGCATGTCGGCGATCGGGTCGGTCATGGTCATAGCAGCGGAGCCTTTCTCGGAGCGGTTCCCGCGGACGGGCCTGCCACGAAGCGGAGGGAGGTCACCAGCTCGACTTGGTGATGCCGGGCAGCTCGCCGGCATGCGCCATCTCGCGCATGCAGATCCGGCAGAGCCCGAAAACGCGGTAGACCGCGCGTGGCCGGCCGCACCGCTGGCAGCGGGTGTAGCCGCGCACCTTGAACTTCGGCTTGGCATTGGCTTTGTTGACAAGCGCTTTCTTGGCCATCTGGCTCAGTTCTCCCGGAACGGAAAGCCCAGGTGCCGCAGGAGCGCCTGGCCTTCCTCGTCATTGGTCGCGGTGGTCACGACGGTGATGTCCATGCCGCGCGGTCGGTCGATCCGGTCCACGTCGATCTCGTGGAACATCGACTGCTCGTTCAGTCCGAAGGTGTAGTTGCCGTTGCCGTCGAACTGCTTGGGCGACAGCCCGCGGAAGTCACGGATGCGGGGCAGGGCGATCGAGAGCAAGCGGTCCAGGAACTCCCACATCCGGTCACCGCGCAGGGTCACCTTGGCCCCGATCGGCATTCCTTCGCGGAGCTTGAATTGGGCGATCGACTTGCGCGCCTTTTGGACCAAGGGCTTCTGCCCGGTGATCGCGGTCAGGTCGCGCACGGCGCCGTCCATTAACTTGGCGTCACGGGCGGCCTCACCGACACCCATGTTGACCACGACCTTGACCACGCCGGGCACCTGCATGACGTTGCCGTAGGAGAATTGCTCGCGCAGCGCAGGCAGGATCTCGGCGCGATAGCGCTGCTTCAACCGGGGTGCGGCTTTGGCCGACGGATCTGCGGTGATCAGGTGGCTCACTGGATTGTCCTCATCAGATGTCTTTTCCGTTACGCCGCGAGACGCGAATGCTGCGTCCGTTGTCGTCCTTGCGGTGGCGAACCCGGGTCGCCTGGCCATCGCTGTCGAGCACCATCACCTTGCTCACATGAATGGGCGCTTCCTGAGTGATGATGCCGCCGGTCTGGGTGCCGCGCGCGGACTGGCCCACCTTGGTGTGCTTCTTGATCCGGTTGACACCTTCGACCAGGACCTTGCGGGTGTCGGGATAGGCCGCGATGACCTGCCCCTTCTGCCCGACGTAGGAGCCGCTGATCACCAGGACGGTGTCGCCCTTCTTGACCTTCATCGTTGCCTGTTTCGAAGGCATGGCTAGAGCACCTCCGGTGCCAACGAGATGATCTTCATGAACCGCTTGTCCCGCAGCTCGCGCCCGACCGGGCCGAAGATGCGGGTGCCGCGGGGGTCCCCGCCGTCCCTGATCAGGACAGCGGCATTCTCGTCGAATCGGATGTAGGAGCCGTCCGGGCGGCGCTTCTCTTTCACCGTACGCACCACCACGGCCTTGACCACGTCACCGCGCTTCACGCCCGCGCCGGGAATGGCGTCCTTGACCGTGCCGACGATGATGTCGCCGATCCCGGCATATCGCCGGCCCGACCCGCCGAGCACCCGGATGCACAGAATCTCCCGGGCACCGGTGTTGTCGGCGACCCGCAACCGCGATTCTTGCTGAATCACTGTGCTCGCTCCACGATCTCCACGACGCGCCAGCGCTTGGTGGCCGACAGCGGCCGGGTCTCCATCAGGCGGACCCGGTCACCCACGCCCGCGGCATTGGTCTCGTCGTGCGCTTTGAGCCGGCTGCTGCGGCGCAGCACCTTGCCGTACAAGGGGTGCTTGACCCGGTCCTCGACGATAACGACGACCGTCTTGTCCATCTTGTCGCTGACGACGAGCCCCTCACGCGTTTTGCGATAACCGCGGTCGTGCCCGGGCTCGACCTGCGCTGCGCTGGTCACTGACTGCTCACTTTCACTCATGAAGCTGCCTCACTCGGCGCGACGGATAAGCCCAACTCGCGTTCGCGGAGCACGGTGTAGATGCGTCCGATGTCGCGGCGGACGGTACGCAACCGCGCGTTGTTGTCCAACTGCCCGGTGGCCACCTGGAAGCGCAGGTTGAACAGCTCCTCCTTGGCCTCGCGGAGCCGGGTCAGGATTTCGTCGCTATCGAGCTCGCGAAGGTCCTGGGCCTGCTGGTTCACTGTGGACGCCATCACTCACCCACCTCCCGGCGCACGAACTTGCACTTCATCGGCAGCTTGTGCATGGCCCGGCGCATGGCTTCCTGCGCGATCGACTCCGGCACGCCCGCCAGTTCGAACATCACCCGGCCGGGCTTGACGTTGGCGATCCACCACTCCGGCGAGCCCTTGCCGGAGCCCATCCGGGTCTCGGCCGGCTTCTTCGTCAGCGGGCGGTCAGGATAGATGTTGATCCACACCTTGCCGCCACGCTTGATGTGCCGGGTCATCGCGATACGCGCGGACTCGATCTGACGATTGGTGACATAGGCGGACTCGAGCGCCTGGATTCCGAATTCGCCGAACGTCACCCGGGTGCCGCCCTTGGCCGCCCCGGTGCGGCTGGGGTGGTGCTGCTTGCGGTGCTTGACCCGACGGGGAATCAGCATTCCTCAGCCCCCCGTTCCTGGGTCAGTGGGAGTCGGCTCGGTGGAGGCCGGCTCGGTGGAGGCCGGCTCCGTCGCAGCCGGGTCGGCGACGGCCTCGACCACGGCTGCCGGGTCTACCTCGGCCACCTCGACGACGGGCGCAGTCAACGGCTCCGGCTGCACTGCGGCCTCGTCGACCACCGGCGCGGTGCCGGTCGGCGCCTCGTTCGGCGGAGCAGCTGCGGCCGCGCGACCGGCCTCGGTGCCTGACGGGGTGGTGCCGCTCGAGCCTGACCGGCGCGGCCGCACCGGGCGTTCGCGCCGCTGCTGGCGCAGCGCGGCCTCCGCCGCCTCGCGCTCGACCCGCGACTGCACCACGTCGCCCTTGTAGATCCAGACCTTCACGCCGATCCGGCCGAAGGTCGTCCGGGCCTCGTACATGCCGTAGTCGATGTTCGCCCGCAGCGTATGCAGCGGCACGCGGCCCTCGCGGTAGAACTCTGAGCGCGACATCTCGGCGCCGCCGAGACGCCCGGAGCACTGCACCCGGATACCCTTCACCCCAGGGCTCTTCATGGCCGACTGCATGGCCTTGCGCATCGCCCGGCGGAACGACACCCGGGACGAAAGCTGCTCGGCGACGCCCTGCGCCACCAGCTGGGCGTCGGACTCGGGGCTCTTGACCTCGAGGATGTTGAGCTGGACCTGCTTGCTCGTCAGCTTCTCGAGGTCGCCGCGGATCCGGTCGGCTTCGGCGCCGCGCCGGCCGATGACGATGCCGGGCCGGGCGGTGTGGATGTCCACGCGTACGCGGTCGACCGTGCGCTCGATGTCGACTCGGGAGATGCCCGCCCGCTCCATGCCTTTCGACATCATGCGACGGATGGCAACGTCTTCTTTGACGTAGTCCTTGTAGAGCTTCTCGGCGTACCACCGCGATTTCCACTCGGTGGTGATGCCGAGGCGGAACCCATATGGATTAACTTTCTGACCCACTAGCGGGCCCTCCTGTTCGCAGACTGAGCAGCCGTGGCGCCCGCCTTGGGCGGTCGGGGGACCGAACTGACCACGACGGTGATGTGGCTGGTGCGCTTGCGGATCCGGTACGCCCGACCCTGGGCCCGCGGCCGGAACCGCTTCAGGGTCGGACCCTCGTCAACGAAGGCCTCGCTGACGACAAGGTCCCCGCGGTCCAGACGCTCGTTGTGCTCGGCGTTGGCGACCGCGCTGGCCAGCACCTTGCGGACCTGCTCGCTGGCCGACTGCGGGGCGAAGGTCAGGATTGCCAGGGCGTCGTCGGCCCGCCGGCCGCGGATCAGGTCGACCACCCGGCGCGCCTTCATCGGCGTGATTCGGACGTAGCGCGCCTTTGCCTGCGCCCCAGGCGCATCGAGGAAGTCGTCAGGCACGGCGCGCTCTCCGATCGTCTCTGATGTGACCACGGAAGGTGCGGGTCGGCGCGAACTCGCCGAGCTTGTGACCGACCATCGCCTCGGTGACGAACACCGGAATGTGCTTCCGGCCGTCGTGCACGGCGATGGTGTGGCCCAGCATGTCGGGGATGATCGTCGAGCGCCGTGACCAGGTCTTGATGACGTTCTTGGTGCCCTTGTCGTTCTGCACGTCCACCTTTTTGAGGAGGTGGTCGTCGACGAAGGGACCCTTCTTGAGACTGCGCGGCATGTCCGGTTACCTCAGCGCTTCTTGTTGGTTCGGCGGCGGCGGACGATCAGGGCATCGCTCGCCTGGTGGCGACGGGTGCGGCCTTCGGGCTTGCCCTTGGGGTTGACCGGGTGCCGGCCACCGGAGGTCTTGCCCTCACCACCACCATGCGGGTGGTCGACCGGGTTCATGGCCACGCCTCGTACGGTCGGGCGCTTGCCCTTCCAGCGCATGCGTCCGGCCTTACCCCAGTTGATGTTGGACTGCTCGGCGTTGCCAACCTCGCCGATGCTGGCCCGGCAGCGGACGTCGACGTTGCGGATCTCACCGGATGGCATGCGCAGCTGCGCGTAGGGGCCCTCTTTGGCGACCAGCTGAACGCTAGCGCCGGCCGAGCGCGCAATTTTGGCGCCGCCGCCGGGACGCAACTCGATCGCGTGGATGACCGTACCGACCGGGATGTTGCGCAACGGCAGGTTGTTGCCCGGCTTGATGTCAGCCGATGCGCCGCATTCCACGGTGGCGCCTTGAGCCAGTCGCAGCGGCGCGAGGATGTAGCGCTTCTCCCCGTCGGCGTAGTGAAGTAGGGCGATCCGGGCGGTTCGGTTGGGGTCGTACTCGATGTGGGCGACCTTGGCTGGCACCCCGTCCTTGTCGGCCCGCCGGAAGTCGATCAGGCGGAAAGCGCGCTTGTGACCACCGCCCTGGTGCCGGACGGTGACCCGACCGTGGACGTTGCGGCCACCCTTGGAATGCAGTGGCCGGACCAGTGACTTCTCCGGCTCGCTGCGGGTGACCTCGACGAAGTCGGCGACACTCGAGCCACGACGGCCCGGTGTCGTCGGCTTGTACTTGCGGATACCCATCGGCTATCTCGTCCCGTCGGCGTGAGGCAGAATCTGTGCGGTTAGGGGGCCCCGGTTCACGTGACCGGCCCCCCAAAGATTTCGATGCGATCTCCGGCCGCCAGGCTGACGACCGCGCGCTTGGTCTCGTTGCGCTGGCCGAAGCCGGTGCGGGTGCGCTTGCGCTTGCCCGGCCGGTTCAGGGTGTTGACGTTGAGGACCTTGACGTTGAACGCCTCCTGGACAGCGATCTTGATCTGCGTCTTGTTGGCGTCGGGCCGGACCAGGAACGTGTACTTGTTCGCGTCGAGCAGGCCGTAGCTCTTCTCCGAGATCACCGGTCGGAGCAGGATGTCGCGGGCGTCGGAATTCACTGTGCGTCCCCCTCGTGCCGGGCCTCGGGCCGGGCCGGCTCGGCGACATCGTCGGCGTCAGCTTTGGCGGCTTCGGTCTCGGTGACCGCGCCGTCGGTCTCGCGCTCGAAGAAGCCTTGGACGGCCAGGTCGGACCCGGTCTGCCCGGCGACTTCGGCGAGCATCTCTTGGTCGGACAGGCTGGCACCAGCCGGCGCGGTGACCCCGACGTCGGTGGCGGGCACGTCAGTCACGACCGGTGTGGCCGAACGACTCCGGGCCACCCCGGCCAGGAAGCTGTCTAGGGCATCCCGGACAAAGATCACGTCGTCGCTGACCAGCACGTCGTAGGTGTTGAGCTGGTCAGGGGCGATTGCGTGAACGGCGGGGACGTTGCGCAGGCTCTTCCAGCCCGCGGTGTCGGCCCGATCGATGACGACGAGCACGTGACGCGACTGCGTGATCGCGGCAAGGGCTGCCACCGCGACTTTGGTGGAGGGCTGATTGTCGGCCACCAGGGACGACAGGACGTGCAGCCGGCCGCCGCGCGCCCGGTCGGACAAGGCGCTCCGCAGGGCGGCCGCCTTCATCTTCTTGGGGGTCCGCTGGGCGTAGCTGCGCGGCACCGGGCCGTGGACGACCCCACCGCCGACGAACTGCGGCGCCCGGGTGGAGCCCTGGCGGGCCCGACCGGTGCCCTTTTGGCGATACGGCTTGGCGCCGCCACCGCTGACCTCGCCACGGGTCTTAGCCGAGGCTGTCCCCTGCCGGGCGGCCGCCAGTTGAGCGACGACGACCTGGTGCAGCAGTGGCACGTTGATCGGCGCGTCGAAGACGTCGGCCGGCAGGTCCACCGAGCCCGAAGCCGCGCCGTCGGGACCGAGCACCTCGAGTGTCGTCATCAGAGGGCACCCTTCACAGCTTTGGTCGCCCCGCCCTTGGCTGCCGTCCGGACGAGCACCAGGCTTCCCTTGGGGCCGGGGATGGCTCCCTTGATCAACAGCAGCCCGGCGGCAGCGTCTACGGCGTGCACCCGCAGATTCTGCGTTGTGGTCCGTACGTTGCCCATCCGGCCGGCCATCTTCATTCCCTTAAACACCCGGGATGGTGTGGCACAGCCACCGATGGAGCCGGGGGACCGGTGCTTGCGCTGCACGCCGTGACCGGCGCCCAGGCCGTGGAAGCCGTGCCGCTTCATGACACCGGCAGTTCCCTTGCCCTTGCTGGTGCCCATCACGTCGACCACTGCGCCCGCAGCAAAAGTCTCGGCGGTGATCTCCTGGCCCAGTACATATTCGCTTGCGTCCGGCGTACGGATCTCCACCACGTGCCGGCGCGGGGTGACGCCGGCTTTGCCGAAGTGGCCGGTCAGGGGCTTGGTGACCCGGCGCGGGTCGATCGCTCCGAAAGCCATCTGGACAGCCGAATAGCCGTCCTTGTCCGGCGTCCGCACCTGGGTGACGACGCACGGCCCGGCCTTGACCACGGTCACCGGCACGATCCGGTTGGCCTCGTCGAAAACCTGGGTCATGCCGAGCTTTTCGCCCAGCACTCCCCTAATCTGCGTTCCTGTCGCGGGTTCAGTCATGGATGCGCTGCCTCTACAGCTTGATGGCGATGTCGACGCCGGCGGGCAGGTCCAGCCGCATGAGCGCGTCCACCGTCTTCGGGGTCGGGTCGAGGATGTCGATCAGCCGCTTGTGCGTACGCATCTCGAAGTGCTCGCGCGAGTCCTTGTACTTGTGCGGGGACCTGATCACGC
>JAABUL010006963.1_pt1 | contig 12583 bp, 9 predicted proteins | sample 5559151 | NCBI WGS metagenome assembly JAABUL01 (sample SAMN10711876, study PRJNA513368) | rock metagenome | isolation source: Antarctica rocks | place: Antarctica: Victoria Land, Pudding Butte sud | reverse complement strand
TTACGCCCGACTCCTTCTACCCTGGCTCGCGCCTCGGCCCGGCTGATACCGCCGCCCTGCTGCACCGCGCCGAGGCCATGCTGACGGCCGGCGCCGCCGCCCTCGACGTGGGCGGCTACAGCTCGCGCCCCGGCGCCGACGACATCAGCCCCGCCGAAGAAAAAAGCCGCCTGCTGCCCGCCCTGGTAGCCCTGCGCCGCGCGTTTCCGCAGGCATTCATCTCGGCCGATACCTTCCGGGCCGCCGTAGCCGCCGAGGCCGTGGCCGCCGGCGCCGACCTTATCAACGACATTGGCGGCGGCACCCTCGACGCCGACATGCTACCCACCGTGGCCCGCCTGCGGGTGCCCTACTGCCTCATGCATCTAAAAGGCACGCCCCAGACTATGCGCGGCCTGGCCCACTACGAGGAGGATATCGTGCTCACGCTGCTGCGCTTCTTCCGCGACCAGCTGGCCGCCCTGTGCCAGGCCAACGGCGGCCGCCCTTTGCCCGACGTGCTGCTCGACCCCGGCTTCGGCTTCGCCAAAACCCCGGCCCACAACCACGAGCTGCTGCGCCGCCTGCCCGAGCTACAGCCGCTGGGCTACGGCCTGCTGGTGGGCCTCTCGCGCAAGGCGATGGTGTATAAGCCCCTCGGCCTGGGCCCCGAAGCGGCCCTCAACGGCACCACGGCGCTGCACGTGCTGGCCCTGCAGGGCGGGGCCAAGCTACTGCGCGTGCACGACGTGGCCGAGGCCCGCCAGACTATCTCGTTAGTTACGAGTAGCAACTGAGTATAGTGCTTCTACTTGTCAAGCTAATTCGGCGCTAGCTGTAAGGTCCCGGAGTATGCTGGGTTGGGTCACGAATAAAGGTACTAGGATTTTTCCGCCATTCGGCGCAAACAAATTCGTGCGGCGTTAAGCCGTGCAGACGCTTGAGTCGTTTAGCGTAGGTATAAGCCGCTAAAAAGGTTTGCAAGTGAGCGTTAAGTTCGTCCGTGGTTTCGTAATGAAACCGTTTGATAGTAGCTTCTTTAAGCGTCCGGTTCATCCGTTCTACCTGGCCGTTGGTCCAGGGGTGGAGGGGCTTCGTAAAGCGTTGTTCAATGCCCCACTTGTCGCAGAGTTGGCCGACCGGGTGACGGCCCGCCTTCGTCTGGTGAGGCAGGTAGCGAAACTGGCTACCGTTGTCCGTCCGTATTTTAGACTTGTTGCGAGGCGCGATACAATATAAATTTACAAAAAAAACTTTCTACTTAGGTTATGCAACTTTCAATTTCAACCCTTACCACTGAACGTAAATGGCGAGCAGCAACCGGTATGACGCAAGCTCGATTCGAGACGTTACTTTCTCGCTTTAAGCAAGCATACGCTCGTCTGTTTGATTTACAAATAGCTGAACGTGACGTATTTGCCATCTATGAATCGGTTATTAAAACCGAAGAGGAGTTGCTGCTTTTTACCTTATTCAGTTTTAAATCCGGCTTAACGTATGATTTACTGGGTTTTGTAAGTGGAATGGATACGGCGAATGCTAAACGGTATCAAGACCGTGGAATTACCGTACTGCAAGAAGTTCTCGCCACTTCTGGTCATTTACCCAAACGAGAATTTACCAGTGTAGCAGAGTTTGAAGCGTACTTTAAGCAGCACGAAACGTTAGTGATAGATGGAACCGAACAACGCGTGCAACGACCGCAGGACTATGCGACGCAAAAAGAATGGTATAGTGGTAAAAAAAAGCGCACACGTTAAAAGGCGTGGTCATTGCTACCAAAACCAGATGGATTGGCTTTTTAAGTTATTTTCAGCCGGGAAAACAACATGATTATAGTCTGTTTAAAGAGTTATTTTCATTTGATAAAGAATGGTTTAAGCGGTTTACTGTTCGGTTAGATTTAGGGTTCTTGGGATTTAATAAGGATTATGCTTGCCAAGAATGCTTTTTACCGAATAAGAAGCCAAAAGGAAAGAAATTAACTCCGCAGCAGCGTGCTGTGAATAAAGAACAGGCAAGTGAACGTATTGTCGTAGAACATGCCATCGGTGGTTTAAAGCGTTATCGGATTTTGAGTGACCGCTTACGAATGCACGATTTAAAACGCTATGACGACGTACTAGGAGTTTGTGCAGGCTTGTGGAATTTCTATCTATGTCCCTGATTTTTAAATCACAACAAGTCTAGTAAAGCGGCGTTATATGTAATACCTGAACGAGGCTGGAGGCTCGTCGCCTTTGAACTCAGCCATAATACCGCCCACCATACGCGAGAAGGAGAGAGTTACGGGGTACCCACCGGTAACGCTTCCCGTGTTCCAGTTCATTTTAGCTAGCCCCAGCACGTCACCGGCAATGCGCTCAATGGAGGCTTCCACGTTTTCATCGGATTTGATTTCCATTGGGGCCGGAATGTGGGGACCGGGGTAAGTCTTCAATTCTGGCATATAGCCTGTGGTAAAGAGGTAATACCGGCTGGAATTTAACGTACAGAGCGTACCTCTCTTGGGCGGATACGGGTCGAATCGGGTCAACCGGAAATTGGTAGAAGCTAAGTTAATTAGCTCCACAATAGCTACGTTAGAGAGGGCACTGCGCAGCCCATCGGCTTCTTCTGCGTTGAAGACAGAGGTTTTATGGACAACCACCCGCATCGGAGCGATACCGGTCCGTTCCTGGTAACGCTCCAGAATCTTATCGCCCAAATCGCGCGCCTGCTCGTAGCTAAGATGAACGTTGAGGCCCTGCTTGTCATCCCAGGGAATGTTGGCGCCCCGAATGGCAAACCCCTCCCCTTCCGAGGAAAAAGCCTGCGCAATGCAGGAGCGGACCAAATGGTCTCGTTTGGTGTAAATGTGGAAGAAGCTAATCCCCACAAAACACGTTTCGGGGCCTTCGCTTCGCAGTCGCCAGGGTACTCCCCCCGCCTTGTAGTACAGGGCAATGCAGCTGTTCCAGGCGCGGGTAGCTGCATCCTGCCCTTTGGGTTGGTCCACAAAAAGGCGGTTCGACCCGAGTTGGATGGGAACCTCCAGGTACATGGCCCGGGCTTTCAGCGCGCGCCGAAAGTCCCGCCGCAACAAATCATCTTCGGTTTGCTCAACCTCTGGGGCCGGGGCGAAAAGGTCAAGTTGAATTACCTTTTTGGCTTCCTCTTTGGCTTTTTTCCGGTCCTTGATGGCCTTGTTCTCGATGCTGCCGCACCGGTTCCGCAGATTGTCGGGTAGACAACAAATGATGACGTTGGGCCGGGCGTTTTCCAGCTTGGAAATCTTTTTCATCCCGGCCTCGTACAACGTAAGCGCGTCCTCGAAAGCGGCCTGCGGTGCTTTGGCCAGCGCTTTTTGCAGCGCATCGGCATCAACCTCCGCCTCCCATTTTTTATTGGTTTTAAGCGGTACCCGAAAGACGGATTCAAATCCGGGAAAGTCCGGGTACTGCGCCGTATTGTTCATTAGCGACTGCATGGGGGCAAGGCAACGCTTCAGCCACTGACGCGCGTTGGCTACCATTTCCGGGGGACCCACCAGCCCGATATTGATGGAGCTGATACGGGCCGTACCAAATCGCATATCATAGGGGCCAGCATCGCGAAGTCCTATTTTAGGGTCGGTGAACTGCCCTACCCCGCCAAATTCCAGAAAGGGCGTCGGCAATTCAAGTAAATCGATGGTAATAGCCACAGACGAGATTATTTATATATGACTCTATTAATTTTGGAGAGCATCCTGGTCATTTACCAGGGCTTCAATTTCGTCTTCTAAACTTATCTCATCTGGGTTGTCTTCCTCAGGCTCAAGGAATTCATCATCCAGCACCACATCGTTTAGCGTAGAAGTGGGCAAATGACTAACGAACGCAATGCGCGGAAGAGTAGGGCGAAATTCCCCGCCTTCCTCCGCCTTACCAGACTGCAAGACCAGCATTCCCTCGTGGCTATCGCCTGCTAACACCCGCATCCAGAAGTAGATGGAGTTGTGTACGGCCTGATTATAGTCGCGTGACGCCCGCTTGGTGGACAGCGAATTAGATTTTTCCGGCGAAACGGACTGTCGCCACCCGGTCGTCGTGAAGGCATAGCCAGGGTTAATGAAAATTCCCCAAGCGGCTCCTATTTTTTCCAGTCGAAAGGTGAACGCTTGGTGTTCCCAGTAAATGATGCCTCCTTTGGAGCCAACGTGCGGCTTGGCGACGGTGCGCGTCGCGCGCTTGGCCCTAGCCTGATACGTTTGCACCCGCGGCTGGTCAGAGTCGCGTTCGGCCGGAAAATAGGCCCGGCGCTTGCGGTCATCCGATACCAACCCGGTGGATTTAAAATGTTGGAAAAGACTACGGTTGGTCAATTCAACAAACCAGTTTCCCCCTTCCATGTCCTGAAATTCGACGGTGCTCATGACTTCCTGGGTGCCTTCCTCAATAGCGCGGTGAAGCGGATTGCGCTTATCGTTCAAGTCGGAGAAAGACCATAGTCGCCCGCCCCGCAGGCAGAACACGGGTAGCCATTGCGCCTCTGTTGCCTTCCAAACGCCCCCGATTTTCCAATGCTCAGTAGCGGCCGAATAAACTACGGGTGGAATATCAACTAGCTCCAGGAAGTTGATGGCGCACCGGGTAGAGCGCGTGATGAGGGGGGAGGCCGTTTTAGTAATCTCATCAACGGCCTCCTTGCGGCTATACAGAGTAACCGTGAATCGGTCGTTGTCATCAGAAGGGCCAAACGTGACTGTTCCGGCGTTGGCTTTTACCCACTTGTACACGTCGGCGAGCCCAGACCCCTCCTTATCCATTGCCCCAGAGCCGTAAAGCAAATCGGCCAGCACGGGGTTGCGATAGCCCTTTATGCCCCGCCGGTTGTTTTTGACAATTTGGTCTTCCAGCGATTCCCCCGCTACCTGACGTTTAACGTCATCGACTAGCCCCCCCGGACTGATTATGCGCAATAAAGCCGGTTCCACTTCAATCAGCACAGGCTCCTGCTGGGTATAGTCCCGGTGCGCCAACGCATTTACCAGCACCTCCTTGATGGCAAGCGGAGGGTAGGGATAAGCTGAATCGGAAACTTCGCCTTTAAGCCGGAAGGCTTTGTTAATAAAGGATAGTACATCCGTAATCTCGCTGATTTGCCGGTACAGATTGCCCTTCACTAGCCGGTCAGCCAGGCCAGCTAATGGGCCATCTACAGCGGGGTCAGCTTCGGCTAAATCGTCGCCTAAACGACGCAGCCAAGCTTCCGGGCCCCGAAAAATCAACTTTACCGCAGCCTGTGGATACACTTGTTGCGGCTGGCTCGTGAACAGCAGGCAACCCGAAACGGTGAGCGTGAACGTATTCTGATTGATAGACCCCAACCCGCGTCGGTCCATTTCCATTTCCAGCGCAACTCTTTCCAGCTTGGGCGCCGGCAAATCCAAGCGTTTGCTATATTCGGTCAAACGGTGCTGCACAATGGACCACTCAACAGTGTCGGGAAGCGCCTTATCAGCCAGGCTTGAATCAAAAGTTTGGTAGCCGTTGCCTACGCTTTGGCTGCCGGTAGCCGAAGGCGTGTGCGCAAAGGCCTCACCGTCCTTCTTTAAGGCTTGCCACAAGTCGCGGTCCACCAACTGGTCGAACCCTTCAATGGTGACAAAACTAAAGTTGGCGCCACAGCCGGCGGCCAGTTCTTGTACGTGCAGCGGGCAGGATGAAGGGTCTTCACCTCGCAGGCACCAATAAATCCCATTTTTAAAATTATTGGTAACGGGCAACAACGCCTGCAAAAAACTCTTCATAATGGAGCGCTCACCACCGCGGTACCCTACCACAATCAGCGGATGGTCGCGCAACAGGGGCTCCAGCAGCTTGATGAATTCTTCGGGCAGTGCCTGAACTTCGTCTTCCAGGTTCTTATCCGTGTAGTGACTGACAGACCCATGCAGGTAGATTAACTGGCCCGTTTTGGGGTTAACGGAGAAGCGCACCAAATCCGCAGCCGTTTTGATGGCCGCAATCGGACGTTGCCGGTTCAGGTGAGCTGCTGCCTCCAAGCATTCATCGAAGTTGGTGGATAGAACTGTAGTCACCAAACCTTCTTTGATAAGCGAAGCCAGTGCCCGGTAACCCTCTCGTGGCTCAATTCCGGGGTTGATGACCCGCTCAAAAAACTCGCGGCGTATTTCCTTCGGCCGCAGAAATCGCTCGACAGCAAATGGGTAATTCTCGGTTGGGCTTCGGTCAGCTCGATACCCTGGCTGGTCTTTAAACCACGGCAACCAGTCGCTGCGCTGCAACGGCACTTCTGGAGTGTAACCACGCTCGCGCCGAAATGCCTCTTGGGCAATGAGGTCGGTGAGTTCGCCGGCTAAGAGAATGCCCGACGTCCGAGAAGCCCCGGCTCCGATTAAAATAACTGGTTTGGCGCCGCTTCGCAGAAGGGATAGAAGCGTTCCGGTAGTATCAGTGTACGGATAGGGCATATGACATTCTTTGCTAATGAACAAAGCTAAGTCATTTGGCAAGTAATTTACCCCCTAACGCCGTGTAGGCCTGTTTTACCCCTACAAACCGCATCAGCGTCAGCAGAGCCACTACATCGATCCGGGTGTTGCACCTTCGCTGCCTTCGTGCCTGATATTTACCAAGGCTCCGCTTCTTATGCCTATCACGCCTCCACCCGCTGTGAGGGCCTAGCCTGGTGTACAACGGCCGCCAAAGCTCTCTCCCGGCCCGCGGCCATTAAGCTAGGTCGTCAACCCTGCGGACGGCATTTTCGTCGTTAGTCAACTTGGGATGGGCCACCTGCACCTGACATTTCAGGGCTAACTTGCCCGCTAGTTTCAAGGCGGAAACCCGGTGATTTCCCCCGAAGTAGATATAGAACTTCTCGCTGCCTGCTATTCGTACTAAGACTATATTGGACGTATCAGCATCCAGGAAACCGGGCCAGTTGTCCAGCCTGAAATTGCTGCTCTTTTTGGCGCGGGTAAGCATGTCTAGCCAGCGTGAGTTATTACCGTAACGAGCATGGTTCGTGCCGACGACCTGCGCCAAAGGAACGGTTTCAACTACCCCCTCGCGGACGGTAAACTTACTGTCGTCGAACAGCTCCATCTTGTCGAGCGCCCACGCTGGTATCGCCTGTTTGGGAAACAGCAAGGCATAATGTTCTTCCGGTGGTGGCTTCGTTGGGTCGGTCATGAGGTGGTAAAATTGGTTGGTACTATGAGGCAGGTTTTCTAATCGAGGTCCTCTCAGAAAACGGAAGATATAGCACGTTAATCTATCTTTAAGCCGTGAACCGTTTCGACCGACTAACTGCCATTCTGATTCAGTTGCAAGCGAAGCGTGTAGTGCATGGCGCGGCGTTGGCCACGCAGTTTGGCGTGAGCTTGCGCACTGTGTACCGTGATTTGCGCACGCTGGAAGCTGCCGGGGTGCCACTCTACGGCCAAGCCGGTGTGGGCTATTCACTGGCCGAGGGCTACCGCCTGCCGCCCGTCATGTTCACCCGCGAGGAAGCCACGGCCCTGCTGACCGCCGAGAAGCTGACCGCCCGGCTCACCGATGCCCATACGGCCGCCCTCGGCCAGGCCGCAATGGACAAGCTGCGGGCCGTGTTGCGCCGCCCCGACCGCGACTACCTGGAAAGCCTGAGCCCGCACATTCAGATTCTCCGGTCGCGGGTTCCAGAGCCGCCGCGACCCGGCAACACTGACGTGCATCAGCGCTTGCTTGGGGCCATTGCGGCCGGGCGGGTGGCGCGGCTGAACTACCAGGCCCAAGCGGGCGCGACCACCGCGCGCGACGTCGAGCCCATCGGGCTCTACCTGGGCCAGCACTGGCACGTAGTGGCCTACTGCCGGCTGCGGCAGGAACTCCGCGACTTCCGCCTTGACCGCATCGGGCAACTGCAAGTACTCGACGAGCCCTTCGCGCCCCGGCCCGAGACTTTGCAGCACTATTGGCAGCAGCAGGCGGCCCGCCACCCCCACGAGACGGCTGTGGTACGCTTCGCCCCCGGTGCCGCCCGCCGGGTGCAGGACACGAAACAGCAGTACGGATGGGTGCATGAGGACGTTGAGCCCGATGGGGACGTGACCATGACCCTGCGCGTGGGTTGCCTGCGCCACCTGTCGGGTTGGCTGCTGCCCCATGCCGGCCAGATGGTGGCGGTGTCGCCGCCCGCGTTGGGGGGGCATTTGCGCGAGCTGGCGCTGGCGGCGCACCAACATTTTTGCGCTTCGGAATGAGCTGCTGACATACAGTTGTCAACAGCGGTGGGTTGGTTTGTGGCCTCATCAACCTTTACGCCCTCCTTCATGACCACTGTTGCTGCCTCTTCCCCCACCGCTCAGGCCCTGCTCACGGCCCTCAACCGGGAAATTGCCCTGACCCGCCCTTTCCTGGAGCGGCTGCCCGATGACAAATTCGACTGGCAGCCCCACCCCAAGTCCATGCCCCTGGGCAAGCTGGCCTCGCACCTTACCGAGATGCCCGGCAACATCCACGACACGTTCAGCAGCGACTCCTACGACCTGAACACCGCCGCGCCTTCCGACCATCCGCAACCGGCTGCTACGCGGGCCGAAGTGCTGGCCCGCTTTGAAACCAACGTGGCGGCGGCCCGCACGGCGCTGGCCGCCGCCGACGAACAGGCCCTGGCGCACGTGTGGGTGATGAGCTACGGCGACCAGGTACTAATTCGGCAGCCCCGTGCCCAAATCGTGCGCGAGTTGCTGCTCGACCATCTCATCCACCACCGCGCGCAGTTAGGCGTGTACCTGCGGCTGCTCGACGTACCCGTGCCCGGCACCTACGGGCCCACGGCTGATGAGCCAGCGTTTGATTTTACGCTCACCAACCGGCCGGTGTAGGCTTCGCCCAGTACGCCCTTTTGCTTCGGCCGCTTGCTTATGGATGCCCTAACCGCACAACTCCGCGAAACCTGGCTTATCAATCACCGGGTCAACCTTTTGTTGATTGACGAGCTAATCGAAGAAGCCTTGGCGCATACGCTTTCCAAACGCGGTGGTGGCACGGTGGGGCATCAATTGGCGCATCTCTACAACATCCGCTTTTGGAAACTGGAGCGCTTCGATAAAAGTCTGATTCAGGACCTGGCCACCATCAAGGCCGAGGATGATAAAACGAAAGCTTTATTACGAAACGCCCATGTGGATTCCGCCGAACGGGTAGCCCAGCTTATCGAAACGAGCTTGCAGGCAGGTGGGCACGTAAAAGGCTTTAAGCGGGGACTGCTACCGCTCATCGGGTATTTTCTGGCCCACGATGCCCACTACCGGGGAAATATTCTGCTGACGCTCAAGCACAGCGGCTTCAAGCTTTCCAATGCCTTGAAGTATGGCATTTGGGAGTGGAATACGGTGTAGGCACAAGTTCCAACGCAGTTTCGGTTTACAGACGTAGGGAAGGTCTATATTCGACTTTCTGGTAGTAGCGGGGGATAAATTACTTTAGGTTAAATGCGGAAATTGCTATCGGTCGCGCTGGATATTGCATCTGGCGTGGCTCATTTGCGCTATACTTTCTTAACGTGCTATATTCTCCATTTTCTGAGAGGACCCCTAATTGTTAGTATTCCGGGCGTCTCGGGCCTCCGCCAAGGTGTTTACGTGCAGCGCTAAGGTTGCCTGTACCTGCCGTCGCACGGCCAGAAAATTCTCCTGCACCAACCTTGCCAGGACCGCATTCGGGTCTTCCCCTTCGCCGCCAAAGGTGGCTATGGGGTGGATAGGAAACCGCTCCTTCGTCGCATCAGGCCGCGTAATGGTGCCTTGGAAAAATGTCTCGGCCGTTTCCACCGTCTGCCCGATGAACTCGCCCTGGCGCAGCTTGACCGTATCCTGTATTCGTACCAAGCTGCGCTCCTGGTAGCTCGTGCTCTGGTTCGTGGAATTGTTGCGGTGGCCCGTACCGCCCATGCTCGACCCGGTGCTGGTGCTCACCATCTCCTTATCCTCCCGGCCAATCAGCTCCGAGATGAATTTGCCCGTCTCCACGGAGTTGACTTTGCCAAAGAACTGATTGTTGAAGTTGTCTATCAGCACCATCATCTTATCCCGGCCGTATAAATCGGTCATTTGCGGAAAGCCCTGGGTCATGAAGATAACGGCTACTTTGTTGCTGCGCGCCGTGGCTGGCAGCACCTCCAAACCGGGCACGTAGAGCGTCGCCGCCTCATCCAAGAAAACGTAGCTGCGGTGTTTGTTCTGCTGGTTCATCAGCTTCAAGCACACGGTAAGGATGGCGCTGACCACGGGCGAAAACGTGTCTTTCAGGGTGGGGTCGTTGCCGATGCAGAGCAGCTTGGGGTGCTCCGGGTCATTCAGATTCAGCGAAAAGCCCTCCCCTCTTTTGGCATCGGGCGTCAGCACCCACACCATTTCCGGGCTGTTGATGCGGGTAAGGATATTCTGTAAAGTGCTGACCACGCCCCCTACCTGCTTTGCGATATTTTCCTGCACGGCCGAAATAAGGCTCCTGGCCAGGTCAGCACATTGCAGGTCGGTTTCGAGCATACTCAGCACATGCGTGTAGTCGGAGTGCATGGCCGTGGCGACGACGTGGGGAATGGTGCAGTACTGCGGGAAGTGGGTGCGGTAAAACCAGATGATGCTGGTTAAGTAGGATATGGCACTGGTGTTAAAGAAATTCTTGGTCCTGATACTGTCGGTATCCAGGTTGTTAATAATTGCCCGACTGTACTCCTCAGCATAGGCGACTACCGGCATTTCCGAGGGGAGAAGGGGGTTTACCCGCTCACTGCGAGTCAGGTCGCGGAAGTTAATCAGGTGAAACTCAATTGCTGGCTCCTCCCCTACCGGCTCTTTCTTATGGAGCCAGCCGGTAACTTTCCCGGCCAGGCTGTTGGCGGCTTTCTCGGCAGCGGCTTTCTCTTCGCGCTTCTTACGCTCCGCCAGCACCAATGCTTTGTGAGCCACCTCGGCCAGCACCGGAAACTTAAAATCATAGATGAGCCCTGCAAAATTCTTGGCGGCAAACTGCTCTATCAGGGGCTCCCCTATCGAGTACGACTTGCCCGCCCCCGCCCCGCCAAGTACCAACGTTCCCCTGTATGGATTGGCAATCGTTATCCATCCGCCGTCTGCCGTCGAGAAGTAAATGGAATCCGGCGTTTCCACTTTCTTGCGCTCGGTGGTTAAGCCAAATTTCGGCCGCTTGCTGCTGGCCCATAACAGCCCCACTAACCCCCCGCTGGCCAGCGCGGCAACAGCCGCTCCTGGGTAACCAACCTCAACAAAGCTGGGCGTGTAGTTCTGCGCGTTGAGCAGTATGTACCCAGCAATCAGGAACACGCCGGCGCAAGCGCCCGCCACGATGCGAAGTGCCTTGGGGTCCACCGGCCGGGGCCTCGGCTTACTTGGTACGTCCTGCGGGGTCTTCTGCACGAACACCAGCACCAGCCCACCTAGCAGCAGCAGCACCCGAACCCACCTGCCGGCCCGGTCATAAAACCTGGCAGCTCCCACCAGTAGCTTCGCTTGGATTCCCTCGCCCGCGTGGGCCAGGGCGTCCACGCCCGCCGCGGTGCCCGCCGCTCGGCCAGTTCCTGCCTGGGTAGGTGCTTGAGCTTTACTTACCCCTCCCGGTGCCCTGCCTTTCCCTGCGTCGGAAGCAAGTGCCTCAAGCTTGGGCTGGGTGAGCTGCTTCGCTCGCAGTTCGGCTATCTCCTGCTTATTTATCAGGGTGTAGTAGTCGCCTCCGATGAGCGCGAAAATGAGAAATACGAAGAAGAACCCGGCGCTTTGCGGGCTAGCGGCGGGCCTGGATGATGGGGTAGTCATAACATAAGCTGCTGATTGGTGATGATAATTGTAAAGTCTTGTTCGAGCATAGTTGCCCTACAGGTCAATTTCAAACTCGTCTCGGTTGCGGCCTCTTTTCTCGCCCACATTTTGGGTCCGCTCATTCTGGCTCCGGTCTGGTCTGAGGGCCTGTTGCACGGCCCGCAAGACGTTCTTCGTGCCCACCTGGTGCTGGGCCTGTTCTCGTCCGGTGGCTAGCAGCTGATAGGCGTTGTCGATGGGCTGCCCCTGCTGCGCCCGCTGCTCTACCCGGCTCAGCATCCGGTAGAATGTTTTATCATACTCCCGGTCAGCCGCCAGCTTCTGCACGCGCGCCGGCTCTAACTGCTGCTCCTTCGGCACCAGCTCATTGATGCCCCCTACCCGCTCCCCTATCCGCTCGGACCGTCGAGCGTCCAGGAAAGCGTCCCGCTGCTTGGCTTGTAACTGGTGCTTGGTGTAGGCTTGCAGCTTTTCAGTGTAGCCAAACTGGCGCTGGAACTGCATCCCCGCCTCCGTCTGCCAGCGAATGAGGGAAAAGCGGCTGCTCCGCCCCCCTGGGTTAAGCGTTATCTTCTGCTCAGCGTCTCGTGCGCTCACCGTGACGTGAATGTGGGTTTGCAACCCCTCGCGCTTATCACCGGCCTTTGCTCGCCCCTCCTGGACCTCTTTATCGGTGCCGCGGTACTGCCGCTCCTGGTGAATCGTCGCCCCCCAAACCAGGTCTTTACTCTTCAAAGCCCGCCCGTCCTTGAGTTGAAAGTTGTTGGCGTAACGCTCCATTACTTCTCGCGTGTA
>JAABUL010006962.1_pt1 | contig 12583 bp, 2 predicted proteins | sample 5559151 | NCBI WGS metagenome assembly JAABUL01 (sample SAMN10711876, study PRJNA513368) | rock metagenome | isolation source: Antarctica rocks | place: Antarctica: Victoria Land, Pudding Butte sud | reverse complement strand
CTATAGACGTTATAGATACTATTATTTAATTATTTAATTATTTAATTAAAAGTCTTGGCGATTCGGGTCCGTTTTTCGGGTCGGGTTTCGGTTCCAACCCTAGGAATCGAATCGAATGGTTGGTTCCGACCCTAGGAATCGAACCGACTTTTCGGCTTCAACTTTTGGAACCGACTCGACTCGATTCGGGTCGAATACCCGACCCGAACTCGATAACCCGACCCGACGCAATCAGTCTAACAAAAACACAATCTAAAAGATTTTGACACTTGAACTTCGCAATTTTGGCGTGTCAATATTGGCGCGTTAATTATAGCGCGTCAATTACAACGCGTCAATCTTGGCGCAAGATATCTCGCAACAATAGTCTAAATATAAATTCAAAAATAGAGCAAAACACAATAAGACAATTAAAAATTTAAGATCTAAGAATTACTATATATTACTTTGTGAACAAAAACTATAATTAATAGTTTGCACATAAAAAAGAAAGCTTGATTTGTAAAACAAATTAACTCGCACAATTGTATTAAACAAATATTGCTTTTATAATTCGAAAGAATAATAAATACTATATATATCGATTTTTTGTTAACAAAGATTGATCTTTAACTAGAGCAAAAATTGTATATTATTAAATTTAAGTTAGCAATCAAATTACTAAAGAAGTGCAAAAAAAAATTATTCGCTTTTTATCAAAATATTACTAGAAGACTTTTTGAACACAAAATTTACAATCTAGTTTTCTAAATATCTTAAAAACGCAAACAATTAATTAACTACAATTTAAATAAACTTCAACAAAGTAAAGAAGAGATTGCAAACTTATTTTTTCGATATTATTCTATATTATAATGCGATCTCTAAAAATATTAAGAATACAAACAATCAATTAATTACAATCGAAGTAAACTCTAACAAAGTAAATAGTGCAATCTTCGAAAATATTAAAAATGCAAACGATCAATTAACTACAATCGAAGTAAACTTTAATAAAGTAAATAATGCAATTTTTGAAGATATTAAAATTGCAAACAATTAATCAATTATAATCCAAGTAAATTGCGACAAAGTAGAGAAGAGATTGTAAAGTTATTTTTTCGATATTATTCTTTATTAGAATGCGATTTTCAAAAATAAAGTTATCGATACTTATGACAAATCAAATAAATTAAAGACAAATTCGATATGCGCAATCAAACAATAGCAACGCTATTATCTCGAAAATAATATATAATTGTTTCTTTTTTAAGCGTCAAAAACAATTTACAACATACGTGCTAAATAAAAAGCTTATTATATTACTTAAAATTCTTAAATTAACAATTATTTTGTAATGTTTTAATCTCTCTTTACTATTACAACAATGCTAAAGTCGCAAAAACAACTTCGTCTACTTAAAATAATTTCTATTGCACAAAATATTGTTTGCAAGACTTTTTACGCTTTTGTTTCTTATCTCTTTTATTAACGATTATTTCTTTTTAGTGCTTTTGTTCGTAAATAATTGTTCGTAAATAAAATAATATCTTGTTTTGTTGTTCGCGTATATCTTTGAAATGCAAATGCGTAAAACGTGAAATCAATCACAAACTTAACAAAGAAATAGAACAACAATTTTTATCTAACTTCAACTCTAATGTCTCGACAAAAAATAAAAATAAAAAAAATTAATATTGTTTAATTTGACGTTTCTTTCTAGATTGCTTTGTAATTGTAAACAAAAATCGCTTAATCTTAATTAAAAGATCTAACTTATTAACTTTCTTGCTTTTATTTTTAAAATTCCTAATCTTTGTATTACGCAAAAAGCGTTTGATTTTATTATATTGCTCTTTGTTTTATTCGATTGTTTACAAACTATTTTTAACGTCTTAATACTAATCAAGATAAAACTATAAAGAACTTCTTGTTTGTTAGCTTTAATATTGTTTTTCTTAAAAGCATTTAAACTTACTAGATTAAAAAAGTACGACTTAATTTAATATTAATATACTCTTTGTTAAATTGCAAAATCTTTTCTTTAATATATTATAAGTCGATTTTGTTATTAAAAATATTGTAACAATCTTTATTAATAGCATTCTTAATTGTAATAATTAATGTAAAATCTATTATTAATTTGTCAAAAATCGACTTCTTCGATTACGAAATAAAAGTAATTAAAATTGTTTGCTTGCTTTGCTTATAAATAAATTCGACACTATTAATAGCAATTAAATTTGAAAGCTTATTAAGAGTTCTAAGTCTTAAAAATTAATAAAATAAAATTTAGTTTATATCGATTTGAGTTATTGTAAATAAAATAGTCAAATCTAGAAATCTACAAAATTAAATGCTTATTTATATAAATTTTAAAATTTTGAGCGCACAAACTATATTGACAACTTTGTTTTCTTATTAATCTCGAATCAACCAATTCGATTTTGCACAAAATATCTTCGACAATTCGATTTCGAGTCAATAGTTTTATCTTCGCATAGAGTATCTTTAACAATTCGATTTCAAGTCGACAATTTTGTTTTTTCGACTATTTAATTTCGAGTTGACAACTTTGTCTTTGCGTAGAGTATCTTTAATAATTTGATTTCGAATCGACAACTTTGTTTTTGTGTAGCTTTAACTATTTAATTTCGAATTAATAGCTTCGTCTTCGCGTAAAGTATCTTCGACAATTCGATTTCGAGTCGAGAGCTTTATTTTTGTATATTAAGAATCTAAAAATAATACAATTTGTGTTTTGAATCAAATCGCAAAAGCTAAAAGCAATAGAAAGCTTATTTAGAGACTAAACTTAAATAAGAAAACTCTTTCAAGTAAATTACAAATATTATATATTTTAATATATATTTTTATTTGCTTAGTGCAAACAAATTAGAAATATTTTTGCTAAAATAAATTTAAAGTTTTCTTAATTTCAAAATACTTTGTTAAAAAATTGTTATAATTTTTGCAAATTAATTTTTCTTTAATAATTGCATTTTTCAAAATATAAAGTAGTTTATTATATTTAACAAATTTTTTTTAATTTAGAGTCTATATTATTTGTTTGCAACAAAACAACTTTTTAATCTTAATTTAAATCTTTTCGATTTAAGTATCTTTACTTTGAAAATTCTTTATTAAGAATTTTATTAATTTTTAAGATTTTTTATATAGTTTCTTTGATATATTTTTAATTATTTTTCTTAAAATAATAATCTATACTTGAATTAGTTAAAATAAAGATACTAGTTTTTTAAAAACTTTTATTTTATTTTATAGTTGCGAGATCTTCGTACTACTAGTAGATACTTCTACTAGTTATAATACAAAAATTAGATTATTTAATATCTTTTGTTTGCTTTGTATTAGCAACTTTTTGTTAAACAACAATATTAGCTTATTTCAAAATACAAAAATCAAATTATTTGATATTTTTTATTTGTTTTGCGTTAACAAATCTTTGTTAAACAACAATATTAGTTTGTTTTGCAATATTAATAGCAATCTTGTATTTAACAACAAAATCTTTTTATAGTTAAAATATCTCGATAATCTATTTGTCAAGTTTTTCTTTTTTAAACAATAAAAGATTTCGAAATTATAGATAGTTAACTTAAGCGCTCAATAAATTTGTCTTAAACTTAGCTTTTTTTAATCTATAAATTTTCTAAGATTATTGTAGTTTAACTATATTTTAATAGAGTAAGTATTGCTTTTTAAATAGTATTTTTATTGCTTAAAAGCAACTATAATAGTTAGCAATTTTTAATTAATATCTTATAATTTTGTTTTGTTAAAATTATTTTTTGCGATTAGAACGTTATTAAACGTCAATTTCTATTATTATTTTGTTAACTTAGAATATTCGCGATTGCAAAGTTAGACGCGTTAATCTTTACTTTTATTTTTTTGTCTAAATTGTAGTAGCAAAGTAGTAGAGTCAATATAAAGATATTGCAAAGTTAACAAAACGTTTGCTCTACTTTATTTAATTAAACAAAAAAATTATATTTTTATTTTCTTTTAATAAATTAATAAAAGAGACAACTCTTTTCAAATAATAATATATAAAGTATTTATAAAAATTTATAAAGTTCAAAAATATTTAAAGCTTGCAATAAGTTTTCGATTCAAATTATTTTTTAATTGTTTTAATTTTTTTTAAATCTATCTATATATTTTCTAAAAATATAATAAAATTTAGAAATTCAATTTTTGTAATATTAAATTTACACTTCTTTAAATTAATATATAGCAAATATTTGCAAAAACGTTTTAATATTTGTCTAATATAGCGTTAATACTTTGTCGAATTATTGTTATATATAAGTATATTATTTATATAGATTACGCAAGTTATATCGATTAGTTCTCGCAATATCTTATTAATATAAATCTAAAAGATTGCAAATACGTTTGCTAATTCAAATAGCATAATCTAGTATTCGAAATATTTATAGCGCGTACAAAATATTATCTTCTACTTATTGTTGCATTTTATACAAATGCAATAGTAGACATTCTTTAGATTTAAAACAATAAAGCGCTTTGCTTCGCATAAACAATTTAGCGTTTTCGTAATTAAAAATAATAAATAACAATTTTTAATAGTAATTGTATTTAAATTTCTATAGTCAATATATAGATATAATCTATTGTTCGATTTTAATACAAATAGAATAGAGACATTTGTAAACAAAATCGAATACTTAATTTAATTTTTTGTTAACGTATTATTAAGATATCGTTGAAGTATTGCTAGCTTGTTCTATAAAAAATTATAAAAAGATATAAACAATAACTCTTTATTGTTTTGAAACTTAATAGCGTAATCTTTTTTTTTAATTCTAATAAAATTTTAGTTAATTTATTATTATAGATATCTTTTAGATTTCTTAATTTTTTAAGAATCTTAAACTTTGTTAATTTTTTGTTTAACGTCTTTATAACGTTAGCGCAAACAATTGTATAAACTGTGCTATATTTAACAAGATCTAAAACAAATTGCTTAAAATTAACTATTTTTAATTCTTTATTTGCAATCTTGAATTGCTAGCTTTGTGTCTTCAAATTAATCAATATATTTTGCTTAAACAATATTAACATATCTAATATAAGATTAGAATTTATATATTTTATTAAGTAGAACAAAATAATACATTCTTAATATTAACTCTATAAGTTAATTAAGTAATAAATCAACTTATAGATGTCGTAATATAAACAACTAGTGTTATTAAAGAAATCTAGTATTAATAAGATAGCAAATATAAATTGCAATTCTTATTGCACTATATAGATATTATTAATAAGATTAATTTTAGCTTTCGAATTAATTAGATTTGTAACTTGACGCTTGTTATTAAGAAGTCGAATTCAATTTTTTATTTTGCTTTGTTTGCAAGATATTAACAAAGCTTAATCTTTTTTTGTGTTTATTATAATAATAGTAGCAACAATAGACTTGTTCTATTTGTATTTATTGAAACATTTTGTTTTATAATATTTCTTTTTATATTATTTAAAATATTCGATACAACTTAAATAGTTTACGTTACTAATTTTATAAATTTGTTTGCGCAATATCAATAAGTTCTTAAAGATATAGAATTTTTTGCTTTTAATAAATTTGTCGACATTGTTTAAACGTCAATTCTAATAAAATTTGTTTAAAAAAATATTAGAACTTTTTGTTATTTGCTAATTTTTAAAATTGCTTATATTTGTTTTGCGAATACAATTTAATATTTGTTCTTATATAATAGCTATAGCTAGAAGTTTATCGCAAATATTTGATATATTATTGATATCTAGAATTTTTACTTTCAAATCTAGCTTAAACTTAGTAAAAAATATATAGATTCTATACTTTTTTAAAAGTGATACTAGATAAATCTCTAATTTATTTAAATATCTCTTAAAGATAGTTATTTTTTAATTTGATTTTTGTTTAGCAATCTTTTATCTTCTGTAGATAAGAAGACAACAATTAGCAAAATTAGCTATTAAATTTAATAGAAACTTTTTAAACTTTTTGAAGATTTTGCTTTTTAGTTTAACGTTATTACTTGTTTTTAAATATTATTGCGTAGCAACATTGTTTTTTAAAAATAATATATAATAGAGAATTTTGTTTTTATTTGTAATAAAGTATGTCGAAGATCGCATTATATTAATATCGATCTTTCGAAATTAAATAATATACTTATTTTATATTTTGACTTTTGTACAATTTTAACTTCTTAAACTTCTTAAACTTAAATATTATTAATAACAATACAATAACAAACAATAAAACTTAAGAATTTATTTTTTTAATTGTTATAGCTTAAATCTATTAAGTATTTTGCAAATCTTAAATTTTTATTATTAAGATTTCTATCTATTTATATAAAGTCGAAGCTCTAATTGTAGTTAAACTATCTTCTTTATTGTTGTTACGCTAATATTAATTATTTTTGTTAACGTTTTGTAAACAATTATTGTTTCGAGAAATATTAAACTCTTTAAACTTTAATCTAGTAATTAAATAATTATTGTAATTTAAATTACTATAATTTGATATAATACTATTACGCTTCGAATCTTTCTTTTCGAAAGAAAGAACAATTAGAATTGTAAAATGCGAATACGGTTGCTTTTTGTTGACGCACTAAAATATAAAAAACATAAAATATAATAGACTTGTACTACTATAATTCAACTATATAGAGTAGATAATAGTAAAACTAATCGTTTAAAATCAACGAGAAACAAGCTTTCTCTCTATCTAATATTCGCTATAACGTGCGAGTCTATTTCTCGCTATTTAATCAAAAAAGAGATATTATGTTATTTGAGACTTTTATAGATATTCGAGATTACGTGCTCTGCCATATCTTGAGACGCTAGCGCGTCGCTGGCGCTACGATATTACATATTTGCTATATTTGTATTTGACAAAATAATAAGATTAAATATTTGCAAATAAAATATCTTAAGAACAAAAATAAAATTAATTTATTAACTTTCTTTAAATATTATATTAACAAATTCAAATATAAAAATAACAAATATATTTGTATTTGTATTAACAATAACAATAAATATATAAATAAAATCTTTTAAGTTTAATACAAAGAGCGCAAAATAGATATTAAATTAACAATTGTTGTCTTCTTTAAAATAAACAAATATATCGAACGTCTTAATTAAAGATACTAACTTAATTGTAAATTTGTAGCTAAAGATTATTTAAACAATTAATTTATATTGCAATATTTTTTTTGTTATTAAATATTTTGTTATTTTTTTTGAAACAAGTATTAAATATTTTTATAATTACAAGCATATTTAATGCATTAATTAGCAAGAAAAAGTATTAAAAACTTAATCAAGTATTAATTGACAAAAGTTCTAGAATTGTATTCGATTCTTAATTTTAGTAGAATACAAAAAAGAGTATATCTATTGCATAATAAATAACAAAAACAAGATTTAACAAATATTAAAAGTTTATTAACTAAACAATAAGCAAATATTACTCAACTTTAATATTAATAATAATAAAACTAATTGTTAAAATAACAATATACAATTATTTATAATTTTATTTATATAATCTAATATTACAAATATTATTAATTAATTTTGAGATTTTGTAAAAGCTAAATTAAACAAGCTCTTTGTAATAATATTATAACAATAACAAAGAATTGTTTTGTTCTTAAATTATATTAAAAACTTTAATAAACTAAGTTTATTTATTTTACTTAAAATCTTATTTTCTTTAGACACTAAAAGTTTTTTTTTAAACTATTTTTTAACTTCGAAAACAATATTTTTTTCAATTTTATTAAATCTAATAAGTTCTTTAAAGCTACTAAATTATGAAATATACTTTAAAATCTATTGCTTTTAAATCTCAACTTAGTATTACAAAGATATTCGAAATTTTAGTTATATTAAAACAAATTTGTAGATTCTTTTGCTTTGTTGTTTAAAATTATATTATTAAAATTATATAAATTAAGGATTTACGCTAAACTTATAACAAATATTTATTATAAAATAAATTAACAACTAGCTAAACAAAACAAGATTAAATTTTTGGAAAAAAACAATATTTATATTGTTTGCTTAGTATCTAACAAATATTATATACTTTGTAAAAGATAAATCTACAAAATTAAACAAAAAATAATAACAAAGTTTTTTGTTATAAAGTTTGTTAAATTGTTAAAGACTTTAAATAACACAAAAATCTAAATTATAGAAAAGTTTTGAATAAAGTTTATAAGCTACAAAATTATCTTTGTTTTTGTTGTTGTTAATAACTAGAATCTAAAGCAAATAAATATTATTATTGTTTTTTTTACAAAATATTAACAAAAAGATTTATATAAAATTGTTGAACATATAGCTTATTCCAAGTGCAAATTTCTTACCCAAGACTGTCTCGAGTAAGAATTTTTATTCAAAATAAGCTATAACAATAGTTAGTTCATGCTCAACATAAATTGTGCTAAATGAAACAAAGATTATAAGTTTGAAAAGACATTTCTATTGCAAATTGTATACATTATATATATACTAGATCTATAATCTAGTTATTCTAGAGTTTATCTTAAGTAGAAAATCTATATTTGAGATAAACTTTGTTTATATCGAGTCTATACATTATATATGTTGTGCTAAATTAAGCAAAGAGATTGAAAGTTTAAAAAGAAACATCAAAGATAAAATATATATATCTAGTATATGCTAGACATATAAATTGATTATTTTATTATATCGAGTAATTATAATTTTGTTCGATTTCTTAAATTTAAAATAAGCTAAATATATGTTTAATATAATTAATAACTATTAAAAGAAAACCTATTAGCTCGATTTTAAACACGCAATTTCAATACGTTTATATAAAATGCATAGATTTAATATTGTTGTAATATATATTAAAAATAAGTAAAATTTCTTTAACGTATTTTGTAAAATTAAAATACAATTGTCGCATTTTCTATTACTATCTTTTCTAACTATTTGTATTATTGTAGTATATATTTCTAATTTTATTAACAAATTTATAGTATAAATTTAGTATATTTTCTAATTTTATTGCTTCTATTATTTTAGTATATATTTAGTATAAATGTTGTTGCAATTTAGTTTGCTAATTTTAAAGTACGTTACAACAATTCTAATATGACAAATGCGCAAAATTTGTCTTCTTTAAAATATTATTATAATAAATATAGTATATACAACACTTTTGTCTAGCATATATTAATTATATATTTAAGAATCTTTTTTTAATTTAAATTCTAATTTTGTAACTAAACGTAAATATTCAATTATAACACAATTTTATATTAGATATATGTTAAGTCTATATTTAGCATATATAAAATTTAACTAAATAGATAACAAATCTAATAAAAAGATGTTTTTTATTGTAATTTAATTTATGCTAAGTATTAGCAATATCTACTATTAAAATTTTCGAGTAGATTATACAATTATATTCTAAGTTTAATTTATACTAAATATATACTAGTATCAAAAAAACGTAAAAAAGAAAAGAAATCTTGTAATAATAATACGTTCAAGATTTTAAAAATCTTTAAAAATTTATATTTTATTTATATTTCGTAGCTAATTAAAAAAAATTGCTTATAATAGTAAGAAATCAAATATAATAATCGACTCTAATAAAAAAGTTTAAAAGTTATATATATTATATTTATGCTTATTATATGTTTAGAAAAAAATTACGTTTTTTTTTTAATTTAAATAAGAGCAAGTCTCGTACGTTAATTTATTATACTAAAACTACATTAATTTTATATTCAATAAATGCTTGCGTTTTGATTATATAACAAAAATAAGTAAAATATTGTTTGCAATTTTATATTATATTTATACTAAATTTATGCATAGTTAATTCTTTTTTTAATGAGTACAACTATCTTTCTCTCTATATTGAAATTATACTAAGCTTATATTTAGCTAGTACAATTGCTACAAAAACTATTGTTATATCTACAACTAAAAAAGACAAAAATTAAATTATTTTTTATTATATATATTAAATATATACTAAGCATAAATTAGAGCAAATTAATAACAAAAATTTTTTAAAATTGTTTTATTAAATATTAGATTCAATATATATTGTACTTAATAATTTGTTTTGTTTCGATTAATTGTGTACTTTCTATTGTATCTAGTATATATAATATAAACAATTAAATACTTGTCTTTTTAACTTCGATCTAACACAATAGATTAATATTTATTATATACTTTGTTTCTACATAATTGTTGTAACAATTATATTTTAATAAAAAAAAGTTTTTTACAAACTAATTTAAAATAAAGTACAATCTATATCTAATATAAAATTTTTACACATATTGTTTAATTTTGAATTAAGATTTTTTTTAACTATATTTAGACATATATTCAATCTATATTTTGTCTACGTTTGCTATATATTTATTTTATTTACTATCTTAATTTTGTATTTTTTATTTTATTTTAAATATTATTTTTTATAAAATAAAACTAAACAAACAATTATAATAGTTTGTTGTATTGTTGTATTTGTTAATTTTATAAATAATATAAATATTTTGTATATGATTTTGTTTTCGATTGTTTCTTTTTAATTTTAAATCTTTTAATAAAGTAATAAATCTTTTTTCAAATTAATACTTAATATAAACTCGACATATATTAGATTTATACGTAGTTTTTAAAATTTAAACAAAAGCTCTTAAGTTATTAATATTATGCAATATTTATAAAATTTAAACTTAATTTATACTTATTTGAACTAGACAACAATATATATTCAATTAATATTCGATATCTATTTTTTCTAGATAATATCTTTATATATTGTTGTATTAAAAAGAATATTTCAAAATCTTTATCTAATATATATTGAGTCGACATTTGATATCTACTTTTTCTAAATAATATTTCTATATATTGTTATATTAAAGAAAATATTTTAGAATCTTTATCTAATATATATTAAATCAATATTTGACGTTTGTCTTTTCTAAATAATATTTTTGCATATTGTTGTATTAAAAAAGATATTTTAGAATTTTTATCTAATATATGTTGAGTCAATACTTGACGTTTATCTTTTCTAAATAATATCTTTGTATATTGCTATATTAAAAAAGATATTTTAGAATCTTTATTTAATATATATTCAGTCAATACTTAATATTTGTCTTTTCTAAATAGTATCTTTGTATATTATTATATTAAAAAAAAATTAGAATTTTTATCTAATATATATCGAGTCGATATTCGATATTAATTTTTTATTAAATAAGTAATTTTTGAATTGCAACTTTAAAATGTATAAAAAATCTTATTATCGAATTCAAATATTATATTTGTCTTAAATTTATACTTAGAATTAAGTTTGTTAAAAAAAGTATTATATAAGAATTTTTTGAATTAAAAGAAAAATATAGATATTATTGACAACACTTTACAACTTTTTGATCTTTTTTATTTATAATTTGATTAACTATTAAGTTAAATTAAATATAAACTAATTATATATTTTTTTTTAACTAGTTGAGCGACAATACAATTGAATTTACTACAATTGCGTCAAATAAATAAAATGTCTTTTTCTATTTTAAAATTGTTCTTTTTAAACATTTCAATAACATGTTTTTTTATTCTAATATATAAACATAGTTTAAAATAAATATAAGTTCTATCTAAATATAGAAGCAAATAGTAATAGTTTTTGTTTCGCGAATATATTGTTTTAAAAGTAATTGTTTTCTTTTATATTAATATAATTGCGAGCTAATATCTACTAATACAAAGAAATCTTTAATTTCTCTCTATATAGTTTAGCAAAAATTTATTTTGTTTTTTGATATTTAATTTATATCTGAAGCTTAAAATATAATATACTTATATTGTTTATACACTATAGTAGTTTGTTAACAATCTTAATCTTTTAAAGTTAATTAGTAAAATAAGTTATCAAATAATTAAAATAATGTTTTCGAAAGTTATATTTAGAATACTTACAGGCCCCATCTATAGGGTTATTTTCCCGGAATTAATCCGAAGACTATCCGGAATTTATCCGGAATATTGCTATTTTGGTTAACTTCCGGTTAACTTCCGGTTAATTCCGGTTAGAAAACCGGTTAAAAACCGGCAGTCAACTGCTACATAGCAGCTTTATAACCTATAGATGCTAATTTTGAAATTTTGAAAATTGAAATTTTTGAAATTTTTATAAATTTAATTATGTCCCGACGCTAGCCCGATCGAGGTTTCGAGTCTTGGCATAACGAATAGTAAACAATGTATATCGTTGATTCGTCAATATGTGAAGTTGTTAAAGCATTATTCTATTTTTAAATTAAAGTTTTAATCTTAAATTTAAAGTTTAAGGAACTCGGGAAGTCTCTAGCTTCGCGACTATCGACGCTAACAGATATTTAATTGCGAAATCACGTGATTTACGAAATTTCTATACGCGCGTTAGATCCCCCCTACTAGCGTGTACGCACTATATTATTTATGTTGCTAATATCAGTTAAGATATCTACTTATCTAAAAAAAA
>JAABUL010006960.1_pt1 | contig 12584 bp, 13 predicted proteins | sample 5559151 | NCBI WGS metagenome assembly JAABUL01 (sample SAMN10711876, study PRJNA513368) | rock metagenome | isolation source: Antarctica rocks | place: Antarctica: Victoria Land, Pudding Butte sud | reverse complement strand
GCGAAGACATTTACATGACGGGTCAGCTGCTGATCGCCATGCCGGGCATGGAGGACCAGCGCTTCACCCAGAGCGTGATCCTGATGTGCGCCCATACCGACGAGGGCGCCATGGGCATCGTGCTCAATCGCCCGCTCGCAAAGCCGAGTTTTGAAGCCCTGCTCACCCAACTCGACGTGCAGCCGACGCCGCCGGCGCGCCAGATCCGCCTGTGCCAGGGCGGCCCGGTCGACCACGGCCGCGGCTTCGTGCTGCACACCAACGACTGGACCGGCGATGGCAGCCTGCGCGTCGACGACAATCTGGCCCTGACCGCAAGCCTCGACGTGTTGCAGGAGATCGCCTCGGGCGGCGGACCGAAGGAGGGCCTGCTCGCCCTCGGCTACGCCAGCTGGGGACCCGGCCAGCTCGACCGCGAAATCCAGGACAACGTCTGGCTCTCCGCTCCGGCGCCGGTAGAACTGCTATTCGACGCCGATTACGACACCAAATGGCGCCGTGCCCTGGGCATCCTCAGGATCGACCCGCTGCTGCTCTCGAGCGCCGCGGGGCACGCTTAACGTCTGAGCAAGCCGAGCAGCGCGTCGAGCTGATCCAGGTTACGGTAGCTGATCCGCACGCTGCCGCCCGCGCCCTCATGAGTAACCTGGACGCGGAGGCCCAGCGCCGACGATAGTTCCCGTTCCAGCGCCACCGTCTCCGGGTCGCGCTGGCGGCGCTCGGGCGCGGCCTGGGCGCCGCGCTGCACCAGCGCCTCGGTCTGGCGCACGTTCAGCCCGCGCGCGATGACGATGCCGGCCGCGACCGCCGGGTCCGGATGGGCCAGCAGCGCCCGCGCGTGCCCTGCCGTCAGCGCCTTGGAGCGCAGGCCGTCGCGCACTTTCTCCGGCAGATGCAGCAACCGCATCGTGTTGGCCACGTGCGAGCGCGACTTGCCGACCAGCTCGCCCAGCCCGTCCTGCGTCAGCCCGAACTCGCCGATCAGCCGCTTGTAGCCCTCCGCCTCCTCGATCGGGTCGAGGTCCTGACGCTGCAGGTTCTCCACCAGCGACGCCGCCATCGCCTCGGTGTCGGTGAGTGGACGCACCAGCACCGGCACCTCGTGCAGCCCGGCCGCCTGCGACGCCCGCCACCGCCGCTCGCCGGCGATGATCTGGAACTGCCCGGGCTTGCCCGGATGCGGCCGCGCCAGCAACGGCTGCAGCACGCCCTGCTGGCGGATCGACTCCGTCAGATCGCTAAGCTGCTCCGGATCCATCGACGTGCGCGGCTGGAACGGACCCGGCTCGAGCGCGGTCACGGCCAGGCTGGTCCGCGGCTGCGCCGGGCCAGACGGTTCGCCCAGCAGCGCGGCCAGCCCACGCCCGAGCCGCGGCGATCCGCCGCTCACGCCCGCGCCCGCTCGCGCTTCAGCACCTCGGCCGCCAGCCGGACGTAGGCCTGCGCGCCTGGCGACTTCAGGTCGTAGATCAGCACCGGCTTGCCATGGCTCGGCGCCTCCGACACGCGGACGTTGCGCGGGATCACCGTCTCGTAGACCGCCGAGCCGAAGAAGCCGCGCACGTCGGCGGCCACCAGGTCGGACAGATTGTTGCGGCGGTCGAACATGGTCAGCACGATGCCCTGGAGTTCGAGCTTGGGGTTGAGATGATGCCGGATCCGCTCGATCGTCCGGGTGATCTGGCTGATCCCTTCTAGGGCGAAGAACTCGCACTGCAAAGGAATCAGCACCGCGTCGGCCGCCACCAGCCCGTTCAGCGTCAGCAACCCGAGGCTTGGCGGGCAATCGATCAGCACGTAACCGTGCTCCGCGTAGGACGCCAAGGCCGACTCGAGCCGGTGCTCGCGCCCCGGCAGCCCGGTCAGATCGATCTCCGCCCCCGCCAGGTCCGCATCCGCCGGCACGATCCGCAGGCCCGGGATCGCGGTCGCAATCGTCACCTCGTCGAGCGTCGCGTCACCCAGCAGCGCCGCGTAGGTTCCCCGGCCGCGCTGCGCGTGATCGATCCCGAAACCGGTCGACGCGTTGCCCTGCGGATCGAGGTCGATCACCAGCACGCGCTCGCCGGAGGCCGCCATCGCGGTGGCTAGATTGATCGCCGTCGTCGTCTTGCCGACGCCGCCCTTCTGGTTGGCGATGGCGATCACCTTAGCCACGCGACAACTCCCGCACGACGAGAATGGGCGACGCCGCCGTCCCGGCCATGTCCAGTTCGAACCGCCACAGCCGGCGGGCCGCCTCGATCTCCTCGGCCGCGCGGACCCCCTTGGGGAACAACGCCGTCCCGCCAGGCGCCAGAAACGGCGCCGCCAGCCCCAGCAGCACGTCGAGCGGCGCCAGCGCCCGCGCCGTCACCAGCGGGGCAGGGAGCAGCGCCACCGCCTCGATCCGCGCGCAATGCACCGTCACCGGCGCCCCGGTCACCCGCTGCGCCTCGGACAGAAACGTCGCCTTGCGCCGGTCCGCCTCCACCAGGTCGAACGCGATGCCGCTCGCCGCCGCCAGCACCAGCCCCGGCAGCCCGGCGCCGGACCCCAAATCGATCGCTCGCGCGGTCCCCGCCGGGATCAGCGGCAGCAGGCGCAGGCTGTCCAGCACGTGCCGTTGCCAGATCTGCCCCTCGTCGCCGCGCGAGACCAGGTTGATCTTGGCCGTCCACCGCCCCAACAGCTCGGCATAGGCCCGCAACGCCGGCTCGGCGGGTCGGGTGAGGGGGTGCAACAGCGCCACGTCCATCGCCGAGCGCGTAGCATGATCAGCCTCACCTTGACATCAGCGCGCTGGAGGATTGCCATCCCCCTCCGCCCCAGGAGACAGCTCGGTTGCCGCAACTCTCGCTTCACACCCCGCTCGGAGATCTCACCGTCTCCGAAGAGGATGGCGCCATCGTCGCCGTCGACTGGGGCTGGGGCAGGGACCAGGCGGAGACCGCGCTGCTGGTGCTGGCGCGCGAGCAACTTCAAGCGTATTTTGATCGCCAGCGCGTCGCGTTCGATCTACCGCTCGCGCCGCACGGCACCCAATATCGGCGCCGGGTCTGGGCCGCGTTGTGCGCGATCCCGGCTGGACAAACCCGAACGTACGCCGAAATCGCCGGCATCGCCGGTGGCAGTGCCCGCTCGGTCGGTCAGGCGAACGGGTCGAACCCGATCCCCGTTCTCATCCCTTGCCACCGCGTCGTCGCGTCCGGCGGGCTCGGCGGTTACTCGGGCGGGGGCGGGCTGGATACCAAGCGTTTGCTACTCAAACTCGAACAGAGCATTGCGTGACGCGCCGGATTGGAGAACACGATGTCTAAAGCGATCCGCATCCACGGCCATGGCGGCCCCGAGGTCATGCGCTGGGAAGACGTGCCGACTCCCGAGCCCGGGCCGGCCGAGATCCTGGTGCACCATACCGCCGTCGGCCTGAACTACATCGACGTCTACTTTCGCACCGGCCTCTACAAGATCCCGTCGCTGCCGGCGATCATCGGCATGGAAGGCGCCGGAACCGTCCGCGCGATCGGCGCCGACGTCAAAACCCTCGCCGTCGGCGACCGCGTCGCCTACGCCACCGGCCCGATCGGGGCCTACGCCACCGACCGGGTCATCGCCGCCGACCGCGTCGTCAAGTTACCCAACGGCATCGACGACCAGTCCGCCGCCGCGATGATGCTCCAGGGCATGACCGCGCAATATCTGCTCCGCCGCACCCACAAGGTCCAGTCGGGCGAGAGCGTCGTCATCCATGCCGCCGCCGGCGGGGTCGGTCTCATCATGTGCCAGTGGGCCAAACATCTGGGAGCCAACGTCATCGGCGTCGTCTCCACGGAGGAGAAGGCCGAACTGGCCCGCGCCCACGGCGGCGCCCACGTGGTGGTCGGCCATGCCAACCTGCCGGCCGAGGTCAAGAAGATCACCGGCGGCGCCATGGTCCCGGTCGTCTACGACAGCGTCGGCAAGGACACCTTCACCGCCAGCCTCGACAGCCTCGCCCCGCTCGGTCTGATGGTGAGCTTCGGCAACGCGTCCGGGCCCGTGCCCCCCGTCGACGTCGGCCAACTCGGCGCCAAGGGCAGCCTCTTTCTGACCCGGCCGTCGCTGGCCACCTACACCGCCAAGGCCGCCGACTTGCAAGCCTCCGCCCACGACCTGTTCGACGCCGTGCTGTCCGGCGCCGTCAAGATCGTCGTCAACCAGACCTTCCCGCTCAAGGACGCCCAGGCCGCCCACGAGGCGCTCGAAGCCCGCCGCACCACCGGCAGCACCGTCCTCATCCCCTGATGCGCTGACACGGACCCCCTGAGCGCCTCCGCCAAAACGCCGGAACCCGTCACCCCCGGCATCGACCAGCCCACGCTCGCCGCGCCGGCGCTGGTCGATGCCGAATCTGGGGCGCGCGGGGAGCCCGCGCCCGATCCGCGCCGCACCCGGCTGACGGCCTTCATCGTCGCCTTCGCGCTGCTGATGCAGAACATCGACGGCACCGTCGTCGCCACCGCACTGCCCGCCATGGCCCGCAGCTTTGGCGCCCAGCCGCTCGAGATGAACCTCGCGCTGACCAGCTACCTGCTCTCCCTGGCCGTCTTCATCCCGGTCAGCGGCTGGATGGCCGACCGCTACGGCAGCCGCACGGTCTTCCGCGCGGCCATCGCCGTCTTCACCCTCGGCTCCATCCTGTGCGGCGCCTCGACCACCCTGCCCATGCTAGTACTCTCCCGCATCGTCCAGGGCCTCGGCGGCGCCATGATGGTTCCGGTTGGCCGCCTGGTCCTGCTCCGCAGCGTCGCCAAGTCCGAGCTCGTCGCCGCTATGGCCTGGCTCACCACCCCCGCCCTGATCGGACCCGTGCTGGGCCCCCCGCTCGGCGGCTTACTGGTCACCTACGCCGACTGGCGCTGGATCTTCGCCATCAACGTCCCGGTCGGCGTGCTCGGGATCGTCCTCGTCACACTCTATGTCGAGGATATCCGCGAAGCCCAGCCCGGCCGTCTCGACTGGGTCGGCCTCATCCTCTCCGGCGCCGCCCTCTGCGGCATCACCTTCGGCTCCGAGATGCTCGGCCGCGGTGTCGCGCCGGCCTGGGCCGTCGCCACCTGCCTGGCCTTCGGCGTCGCCGCCGGTTGGGCCTATCTCAAGCACTCCCGCTCTCGCCCGGACCCGCTGCTCGACCTCTCGCTCCTGAAAATACCGACGTTTGCCGTCTCCGTCCTGGCCGGCACCCTGTTCCGCATCGGCGTCGGCGCCATCCCCTTCCTCCTGCCGCTCATGTTCCAGCTCGGCTTTGGCGACTCCGCCGCACAGAGCGGCATGATCACCTTCGCCAGCGCGATCGGCGCGATCGCCATGAAGCCCGCCGCCCAGGGTGCGCTCCGCGCCTTCGGCTTTCGTGCCACCCTGCTGTGGAACGCCGTCATGTCGGCGTTCGGCGTTGCGCTCTGCGCCGCCTTCCGGCCCTCCTGGCCGATCGGGGCGATCTACCTCGCCCTCATCGTCGGCGGCTTCCTGCGCTCGCTGCAGTTCACCGCATACAACACGATCGCCTACGCCGACATTCCGCGCGCCCGCATGAGCGCGGCCACCAGCCTCTACTCCACCATCCAGCAGCTCTCGCTCACATTCGGCGTGACCATCGGCACCTCGGCGCTGGCGATCTCGGCCGGGCTGTCCGGGCATACCGATCTCGAGGCCAGCGACTTTTCCTTCGGCTTCATCGTCGTCGCCGGGCTGATGCTGCTCGCCGCGCCTGCCTCTCGCCTGATGCCGGAAGACGCCGGCGAGGAGATGAGCGGCCACCACCACCACCGCTGACACAGGACCGAACCCATGGAGCTTGAAACCGGCACTCCACGCATGATCGCGCGCATCGAAGGCCCGGTCGGCTGGATGATCTTCAACAACCCCGAGCGGCGTAACGCCGTGGGCTTGGACATGTGGCAAGTCATCCCCGGCATCCTCGCCCGCTTCGAAGCCGACCCGGCCATCCGCGTCATCGCGTTGACGGGGCAGGGCGGTCGCGCCTTTGTCTCAGGCGCGGACATCTCCCAGTTCGCCGAGCAGCGCGCCAACGTCGATCAGACCGCGCACTACGACGCGATCTCCGGTGCGGCCACCGCGGCGCTCAAGGCCGTGACCAAGCCCACAATCGCCATCATCCGTGGCTGGTGCATCGGCGGCGGGCTCGGCATCGCCGCCACCTGCGACCTACGGTTCGCGACCGAAACCTCGAAATTCGGCGTTCCCGCCGGCCGCCTCGGCCTCGGCTACGCCGATCCCGGCGTCAAAACGCTTCTGGACCTGGTCGGCCCCGCCTACACCCGCGAGATCTTCTATACCGCCCGGCACTTCACCGCGGCCGAGATCGAACGCATGGGCTTCGTCAATCGCGTGTTGCCCGACGCCGCGTTCGACGCGTTCGTTGCCGACCAACTGGCTATGATCGCCGCCAATGCGCCGCTGACGCTGGCCGCCCTGAAGCTGACCGTTGGCGAGCTTCTTCGGGGTCATGAAGGGAATCTCGAAAGGTCCCGTCAGGCCGTGTCCGCCTGCTTTGCCAGCGATGACTATCGGGAAGGCCGCACTGCTTTCATGGAAAAGCGCCATCCCGTGTTCCGGGGACACTGAAGTGAACGCCGGCCAGGCAAAGCGGCCCGGCCGGCCATGCAGGCTTTTTAGCGGGTGTTCGTGGTGCCCAGGGTCCGGCTCACCGCCGTGCCGCGCGGGTTGCCGGGCATCCCGTCCGTCTGGCTCGGATAGGCACCAGAATTGTCGGTGCCGGCTGCCCGGTCCAGCGTGCGTGTGGCGGAGTTGTTTCGCAGCGTCTGCGAATGACGCGCCGCGCGGTGTGCGCTACGGTTGGTGCGATGGGCGGTCCGGCTCGCCGCTGTTCCCGCCGGGTTCTCCCGCGTGCCGTCGGCCTGGCTGGGATAGGCGCCGGACGTGTCGGTGCCCGCGGCGCGATCCAAGGCCCGGCCGGCCGCGGTCCCAGGCGGATTGCTGCCCGCTGGCGCAGTCGTGGTCTGGGCCGAGACAGCGGCAGGCGCCAGCAACAGGGCAAGGACGGCAACGCGGAACAGAGAAGAATGCATCGTCGATAAGTCCTTCAGGTGGAAATAGTGGAGGTCCAGCTCACCTGGACGGCCAGCGCAAACAAAGGTTCCTCAATGCGGCAATTGAACGGCGCCTGTGCTGAAATGATGACACGATCGAGGCCGGGCGGCTCCCGGCGAAACGGCTTGATCACGCGTCGCCGCAGCCAACATATGACGGATCAGACGAGGATTGGGCCATCCCGGCGGAACGCCTGCCGCCAGCAGGGGGGTTCGTAAAACGGGAGTGGCATGCCATCCCAGAACCGCCATACAATCGCAAACAATTCGGGGATCACCGAGATGCCGTCAAAGCCGAACTATAACTATCAGCGCGCCGAGCGGGACCGCGCCAAGAAAGCCTCCAAAGAGATGAAGGCGCAGGAGAAGAAGCAGCAAGCTGCCTTGCGCAAGGCTGGCGAGACGAGCGAGGACGCCCCGAGCGACGCCGTCGGAGCACCCGACGCCGAGACATCGGGCGCCAAGGAGTAGCCGCCGTGGCGATGAGGAGCCGGGCGGCCACGAGCTTTGTGATGTTCGACGTCGTCTATGAGGACGGCACGAAGCGTTCCAACCGCAAGGTCCCGGCCAGCGCGCTCGACGGTCTGGATGGCGACGAACCGGCTCGCGGCATCGTCGAAGCGCAGGATCGTGAGATCGCAACCGCGTCGGGGCGGGCGCGCAGTGACGTCAAATCCATCGTGCGCTCGCCGATCAAGGTTGCGAACGACGAAGCCGCGGCCGAACGCGGCGCGCGCGGCGCCAAGCGATAGCGGTCTAAGCCGCTTTCCGCCGCTTGCCCTTGGCGGCCCGGCCCTGGCCGGGCGCCACCCCGCGTGCCCGCTCCAGCACTAGGCGCGCGTAATCGTCCATGTCGCCCTCGAACGGCGCCACGGTCCGGTCCGCGGCCAGCCATAGCCGGTCCGCCACCAGTTCCATCAACGAGCGGTCGTGCGTGATCAGGATCACTGCCCCCCGATACTCGTTCAGCGCATCCAGCAGAGCCCGGCGGCTGTCGATATCCAGGTGGTTCGTCGGCTCGTCCAGTATCAGGAGATGCGGCGCGGCCATCGCGACGAGGTTGAGCAGCAGGCGCGCCCGCTCGCCGCCGGACAGGTTCGCCGCCGTCGTCGATTGCTTGTCGAACCCCAGGCCCCATAGCGCCAGACGCGAGCGATAGGATTGCTCGCTGTCCTGCGGGCGGGCGCGGCGCAGGATGTCGAGCGGCGTGTCGGCCGGGTCGAGCGCCTCGATCTGGTGCTGGTGGAACCAGCCGACCCCGATCCGGCCCTCCCGCTGCATCCGCCCGGCCGAAAGCGTCAAGGCGCCGGCAGCCAGCTTGGCGAAGGTGGACTTGCCGGCGCCGTTGACGCCGAGCAGCCCGATCCGGTCGTCCACGTCGAGCCGCAGGTCCATGCCCTGCAACACCGCCTCGCCGCCATAGCCCACGCTGGCGGCCTCGAGCCGCATCAGCGGCGGCGCCAGCGGCCGTGGGGGCGAGGGCAGCGTGAACGGCGCCACGTGCTCGGCCGAGATCGCCGCCACCGGTTCCAGCTTGGCCAGCCGCTTCAGCCGCGATTGCGCCTGCGCCGCCTTGCTTGCCTTGGCGCGGAAGCGGTCGACGAAGCTCTGTAGATGCGCCCGCTCGGCCTCCTGCTTGACGCGGGACGCCGCCTGCAGACGCGCCTTCTCGGCCACCCGGCGCTCGAACTCGTCGTATCCGCCGGGATACAGGTCGAGCTTGCCGTCCCGCAGATGCAGGATCATGTCGACCGACTGGTTCAGCAGCTCGCGGTCATGGCTGATGATCAGCGCGCTGTTCGGATATTTCCGCAGGCGCGCCTCGAGCCAGAGGGCACCCTCGAGGTCGAGGTAGTTGGTCGGCTCGTCCAGCAGCAGCAGGTCCGGCTCGGCGAAAAGGGCGGCGGCCAGCGCCACGCGCATCCGCCAGCCGCCGGAGAACTCCGCCATCGGCCGGGCCAGGTCCTCGGTGGAGAAGCCCAGGCCGGCCAGGATCTCGCTGGCCCGCGCCGGCGCCCGGTCGGCGTCGATCTCGGCCAGGCGCGCGTAAATGTCGGCGATCCGCTCCGGCTCGGCCGTCTCCAGTTCGTCGTACAGCGCCGCCCGGGTCACGTCGGCGGCCAGGATCGTGTCCAGCAGGCTCACGGGCGTTGCCGGATGCTCCTGGTCCACGCTCGCCACCCGCGCCTCCCGCGGCAGCGCGATCTCCCCGTTGTCCGGCGAGAGCGTGCCGAGGATCAGCCGGAACAGCGTCGACTTGCCGACACCGTTGCGTCCGACCAGCCCCACCTTCGCGCTGGTCGGCAGGGTGACGGTCGCATGGTCGAAGAACCGCCTCCCCCACGCGTTGAAGACGAGATTGTCGATTTGCAGCATCTGAGGTCCGGCGTTGGCGCTGCGCGCTCTCTACAGGCTCGCAGCCACTTGCGCCAAACACGACGTTCCTCTCGCCACGCCGCAACGCATCCGATAAAGCGGTTTATCGACCGATCGCGGGCAAAGGGATCCCAGCCATGACGAATCTGCAGACGGCGGGAGCCGCAGTGTTGGCGGCCACGATGCTGGCGACGCTTGCGGCCACGGCCCAGGCCAAGACCCTGGTCTATTGCTCCGAGGGCTCGCCCGAGAACTTCAGCCCGATGCTGAACACCACCGGGACCACGTTTGACGCCAACGCGCCGATCTACAACACGCTGGTCCAGTTCAAGCGCGGCACGACCGAAATCGAGCCCGGCCTGGCCGAGAAATGGGAGGTCTCCGCCGACGGCAAGACCTATACCTTCCATCTGCGCCAGAACGCCCACTGGCAGTCGAACAAAAACTTCAAGCCGTCTCGCGGCGTGACCGCCGACGACGTCATCTTCACCTTCGAACGCCAGTGGAAGGACAATCATCCGTTCCACGCCGTCAACGGCGGCGCCTACAGCTATTTCGGCGACATGGCCTTCCCCAAGCTGCTCGCCGCGATCGATAAGGTCGATGACCACACCGTCAAGTTCACCCTGACCAAACCCAACGCCCCGTTCCTGGCCGACCTCGCGATGGACTTCGCCTCCATCATGTCGAAGGATTACGGCGACGCCCTGCTCAATCTCGGCAAGCCCGAGCTGATCGACCAGGACCCGATCGGCTCCGGCCCCTATTCCCTGTTGCAATACCAAAAGGACGCGACCATCCGCTATCGCGCGTTCGACGGCTACTGGGGCAAGAAGCCCGCCATCGACACGCTGGTCTTCTCCATCACCAAGGAGGCCGCCGTCCGCCTGGCTAAGCTGCAGGCCAACGAGTGCCAAATCATGCCGTATCCCAACCCGGCCGACCTCAAGGCGATCGCCGCCAATCCCGACCTGCAGATGATGCAGGCGCCGGGTCTGAACATTGGCTACCTGGCCATCAACGTCACCAAGAAGCCGTTCGACGATAAGCGCGTCCGCATCGCGCTGAACGAGGCGATCGACAAAAAAGCGATCCTCGACGCGGTCTACCAGGGCGCCGGCCAGCCGGCCAAGAACCTCATCCCGCCGACGATGTGGTCCTACAACGACAGCGTCCAGGATTTCAAATTCGACCCCGACCACGCCAAGAAGCTGCTCGCCGAAGCGGGCTACCCCGACGGCTTCGAGACCGACCTGTGGGCCATGCCGGTGCAGCGCCCCTACAACCCCGATGCCCGCCGCATCGCCGAATTGATGCAATCCGACCTCGCCCGAGTCGGCATCAAGGCCCGCATCGTCACCTATGAATGGGGCGAGTACCGCAAGCGCGTGCAGAACGGCGAGCACATGCTCGCCCAGCTCGGCTGGACCGGCGACAACGGCGATCCCGACAACTTCTTTTACACCCTGGCCAGCTGCGCCTCCGCCCGGCCCGGCGGCGGCAGCTCCACCAAATGGTGCAACGAGAAATTCGACTCCGAGATCAGCAAGGCTGCCGAGCTGTCCGACCAAGCGGAACGCGCCAAGCTCTATGAGGACGCCCAAGTGCTGATGCACGAGGACGCGCCCTATTTCCTGATCGCCCACTCCGTCGTCTTCATGCCCATGCGCAAGAACGTGGTGGGCTACACGATGAGCCCGCTCGGCCGGCATCTGTTCGACGGACTCGACCTGAAATAGTGAGCTGTCAGGTGCGGCCCGGCCGTAGCGGATGATCCGATACCTGCTGCGCCGGGTCGCGCTCATCGTGCCGACCTTTATCGCCGTCACCCTCCTGAGCTTCCTGCTGATCCGCCTCGTCCCGGGCGACCCGATCGAGGTCCGCGCCGGCGAGCGCGGCATCCCGCCCGATCGCCTGGCCGAGATGCGCCACGCCTACGGCCTCGATCAGCCGCTGTGGAAGCAATTCGCCGACTACGAGCGCCAGGTCGCGTCCGGCGACCTCGGCACGTCCATCATCACCCGAGAGTCGGTCTGGAGCGAGTTCACCACCCTGTTCCCGGCCACGCTCGAACTGGCCGCCTGCGCCCTGCTGTTCGCGACCCTGATCGGCATCCCGCTCGGCGTCGTCGCCGCCAGCAACCGCGGCTCCCCGCTCGACTACGGGCTGATGAGCGTGTCCGTGACCGGCGCCTCCATGCCCATCTTCTGGTGGGGCCTGATGATGATCCTGATCTTTTCCGTCACCCTGGGATGGACGCCCGTCTCGGGCCGGATCAGCGACCAGTTCTTTGTCGAGCCCTGGTCGGGCTTTATGCTGGTCGATGCCTGGTTCTCCAACGACCAAGGCGCCGTCCGGTCCGCGTTCAGCCACCTGGTCCTGCCCACCATCGTCCTCGGCACCATCCCACTGGCCACCATCGCCCGCATGACCCGGTCCTCGATGCTCGAAGTGCTCGGCGAGGACTATGTGCGGACTGCTCGCGCCAAGGGCCTGCCCGGTTGGCGCGTGGTCGTCGTCCACGCGCTGCGCAACGCGCTGATCCCCGTCGTCACCGTGCTGGGCCTGCAGGTCGGCGCCCTGCTCGGCGGCGCCATCCTGACCGAGACCGTGTTCCCCTGGCCCGGCATCGGCCACTGGCTGATCGAGAGCATCCAGCGCCGCGACTACCCGGTCCTGCAAGGCGGCACCCTGATCGTGGCTACGCTGGTCATTCTCGTGAACCTCGGCGTAGACGTGGCCTATGGTTGGCTGAACCCCCGGATCCGGCGCTAATGTCGGGGACCGAAAACCTGATCATTGCCACGCCCGTTGCGGCCCCGCTGCCCGGCCGCGGCCGGTTGTTCCTGCGCAGCTTCGCCGAGAACCGCGGCGCCGTGGCCGGCCTGCTGGTCCTCGTGGCGCTCGTGGTCATCGCCCTGTTCGCGCCATTGGTCGCGCCGCACTCGCCGATCGAGCAGTTCCGCACCAACTTCCTCACCCCGCCCGTCTGGCAGAGCGGTGGCACCGCCGCCTTTCCGCTGGGGACCGACGACGTCGGTCGCGACATGCTCTCCCGCCTGATCTACGGCGCCCGCCTCTCGCTGCTGATCGGCTTCGTCGTCGTCACCGTGGCGC
>JAABUL010006958.1_pt1 | contig 12589 bp, 13 predicted proteins | sample 5559151 | NCBI WGS metagenome assembly JAABUL01 (sample SAMN10711876, study PRJNA513368) | rock metagenome | isolation source: Antarctica rocks | place: Antarctica: Victoria Land, Pudding Butte sud | reverse complement strand
CGTTCTTCTTGTTGTCTGAGCGTGTTCGGAGTCTTGATCTCGATCATTGCAATGACGTAGGTGCCCGTGATGCCACCGTCTCTGTCGAGTGATTCGTAAACCAGCTCGACGTCCGTGATGGCCTTGCTGACGTCTCCCTCTCTCGCTCTCGTCCCGCGTCCCATCTCGCGATTGTCCTGCCCAACAAGTCGCCAGTACACCCTGTGACCGCCGGCCCGCTTCACAAACTCGGTTGTCAAGAAAGCGTTCACCGCTTCCACCACGGTGCACATGATGGCGTACTGACAACCGACTTCGCCCGAGTGCGTTCTATGCTTGATCGAGTTTGCCAAGGCGACGTAAGCCTGTATTGTCCGTAGAAGACGGGCGGTATCGGCCCTCGCGGCTTGGCCATCACCGTCGGGGGGATTATGAGTCGTCTGGTATTCCCCGAGCCGGTTTGAGAAAGCCTGGAGCTTGTTCTCCAGCCTGTCATCCAGTCTCTGTAGGCCGGGCAGCTCAATGGCGAAGGTGGTCGGTGAGGGAAGAGGGTCGAGGGTTGACTGGGACAGGGTAGTGGCGCTCGTCTTTTGATCGCCTTTGAGGAAGTTGAGGGATTCGGGTATGACATGGGCGGCGAGGAGTTGGTCGAGCGTGATGTAGGCAGATTGGGAAGAGGTGGACATTGACGATTGACGCGCACAGTGAAGTAGAATGTCGTACCCGGGCGAAGATGTATGAGTGCGCCCCGCCAAGGAGGAGAAGCCAAAGCAAGGAAGAAGAACGGGGAAAGACTGCAGGGAGCGGGTGACTGGGACTTGGAAATGCGGAAGCAAAAAGACAAAAAGGTATAAAGGTGGGGAGGGATTAAAGTGGCGAATGGTAAACCCCTTTGCTTCCGTTAGACCATGGTCCCCACTTGCGGTATTCCCCTTTCCACCATCGCATCTATGCAGTACCAAACACGGTATGCAGTGCTCAACTTCTCAGTACAATCTGGTCTTTACTCCGTTCGAGCTGGCCGTCTTCCCCGAGTCCGCCTTCCTTTCGTCCTCAAATCTCAGTTTCTTCAGCCGCCAAATCTTTCTTTCAAGCACACCTCCCTCACCCTATCTTTCTAAAGCATGTACTCCCACTCTCAAGGTGCCAGACTCACTCTTCATTAGCCTTGCTTCGGGCTACTTCTTCCTCTTCTTTTTTTTGGTCTTTGAGATCCATCTGCAAATCAGCTCGAGCCATTCATCCACGCCCCCCCCCAAAGTCCTGCTCAAGGCTCTTGGTTTCAGGAAATCCACGACGGAACATCTTGAAGGTGAGAGCAGGTTTCTCTTAGCGACTTTGAAAAGGGGATCTGACCATATCATGTTCTTTCCTGGATTTGCTTGATGACAGTCCACTTCCTGCTGTTCGTCACCCGCTCGACCCACTACACCTGTCCCTTCATTGGCCTTGTCTGCTCCTGGGCCCAAGCAATTGGGGGTTGAAGAAGCTGCGTCGTGATAGGGTATAAAGTATAGGTTGGTGTAACTGAAATCCTCTAACATACCGAGAAATCCGAAATCTCCGATCTCCTCTATCCTCCTCGCCCATCCGTCCGTCAAACCTCAAATAGCCGCGACCGAGCTCGAACCAAGTCCAATGACACACGAGATGTGAGTATCTGCCAGACCGGACTCGCCATAGCGTCTCGCCATCGCCGAAGCTCGTTCGCGGTGTTGACCGCTACCAGGCCGCCTGCAGAGAGCACAAGCGGTCGAAGATCGTCGAGATTTGACGAACCTCGAGGGGCGTTGGCAATCGTCCGCTTTTCGATCTGACCGAGGGGGTGAAGCGTCCGAGATAGGGCGTGGGCTCGCAGAGTGACCCCAGGCTCGGCTCTGGTCGTGGTCTTGGTGGCGTCGGCGTCGACGAGCGAGTAGACTTTGATATCGAAGTCAAGCCGACCGAGTACTCCTCGACCACTGATCCTGATGTCATTCCTTCTTCGACCCTCGGCTGTGTCCGGCTCCATCACGGCGATCGTGTTGTCGAGTGAGACGAGGGCTTTGAACATAACATGGCCCTTTTGACTTCGTCATGTCGCCGAACCGCCCATCGGTTCCTCCTCATACACACCTCGTCGTGTCCAAGCCGGTTCTCATCCCCGCACCACTTGCATACCCTTCGAGATCCTGAGGCGAGAGTTCGGTAGTGAAGACCGGTTGAGATGTCGTAGTCGGTTAGGCGAAGTGGTTGAAAGTATGGGATTGATGATAACCACTTTCGTCCAAACGTCGTACTGTTCTCAATCAGGAGCTTCCTGCCGATGTCTCCAAGCCCCTCAACAATCCTCTCCGACTTCTCGTTCCACATCTCCTCGCATCTTGCCTTCTGACTTCGCCTTTGACCCATCTCATCCGAATCACACAGATCGCCCAAAAGACCGCCGATAATCACGTCCGAGGCCTCGTTGGCGGCTGCGTAGGCATGGTGCGAGCAGTCGCGGTGGGAGAGGAGGCCTAGACCACCCAATCGGGCAGGGAGGTGGCTGAGCTCGATTGCCAACTTCCTTCCTTCCTCGCTGTCCGGCCCTGTCCTTCCTCGAAGTCTCTCTACCTCGGTCCAAATCGCCTCGTCCAGCTCGTCCCAAATGTCCAGCAGGTTTTCCGTCTTCAAAGTTCGTTGTAGGTGACGGAGATTCTGCTGGAGACAGGTGCGAAGGAGGATGAGAGCGGTCTGGTGCGGGAGGGAGTGAAGCTTCGAGATTGATTGGCGGAGTTCTCCCACTTTGGCCGAGAGGAACTGGCGCCTAGTGGTGGGCGGGCCTACCACAGTCCCAAGTAGCTCGAGGCCGTCCTGTCGAATGGAGTCGAGGCTCAGCGTCCTACACTTGGATGCGTTCAGCCTGATGATCTCGGTGTGAGAGGAAAGGAAGGCTTGGGCATCCGTCATGGCCGAATCGTCGTCGGAAAGGATAAGTATATCGTCGAGGTACGCGACAACCATCCGATTTGGGCCGAGGTGAGTGGATAGGGCTTTGAGAGTAGGGCGAAGGCCGAGGGAGAAGAGGAGAGGACCGAGGGGATCGCCTTGCCGAACACCCTGGGAGGATGATAGGCGGACATCGCCAACGATCAGCTCAGATGGGCTGTTGTATGCCCATTTCGCCGTCCTGTAGAGTGCGGGGGCGAATTGCTTGGTCGCAGTGGCGATTGAGCGACGGTCCATGTGGTTGAACGCGTTCGAAGCATCCAAGCAGACGAGATGAGACCACTTGGCTCGAAGATCGCCGAATGTTGCCCTCTCCACCAGCCGCACGATCGGTTCTACTCCTCCCTTCGATCCCACACCGAGTTGAAACGCCTCCAAAAAGTCGGGTTTGAAGGCCTTTTTCAGCAGGGCCTTGGTCGCCAACCTGTAGATCAGCTCTCCACAGGCGATTGGGCGAATCCCCCCATCGGGCTTGACGAGTGGGGTCAAGCGGCTCGTGGTCAACATCGACGAGCCCGGGGCGACGTTCGCCCCGATCGACCCGGTGAGGGAGACGAGGACGTCCATGACCTCGGTGGTGCGAGCAGCCTGGCGGAGGAGGGGGACAGTCCAACCTGATATCCCTGGGCTAACATCCGCCTTGAAGTCGTCGAGAACCGCCTGGACATCCTCGGCAGTCGGCGCGCGTCCCTGTGTGGGCCCAACTGTTGGGCCGAATGGGGAAGAAGGCCCGGTGGGGTGCTTCGAGTCGAGTACTGAGAGCGTGACGTCGTCTATCTCGGCTATCATGGACTTCCCTTCGAGTAGTCTCGCTGCCGTCCCCAGTTTCCCATTCTCAACCGCCTTGACCACCGCATCCCTTGCGGACCGTCCCCGTCCAATCATTCCTGCCTCAGGCCACCTCACGTTTGGGTACTGCTCGACGAATGCTCGGGGGTTGTTGGTCCTAAGGGCGGGGATGACACCGACCTTGGGAAAAGCGAGAAAATCGAGTAGAGTACCCTCGGATGGGTTGTCGAGGTATGCCTTTGCGAGGCGGCGGGCTACGTCCTGGAAAGAAGTGACAAACCGTCCAGGAAGGGGCTTGGATCGTCCTGGAAGTTTGGATAGGGATAGGAAGCGGTCATGAGAGGAGAGGGATGTGTCGGAGGGGTTGGGAACGAGCCGGCGAGAGCAGGGGAGAGTATCGACGACTGTTGGGGAGGGGATAGGAAGTGGGAGGGTGTGGGGGGGCTGTCGGGATCGGCGGGGGAGGGTCGTGAAAGGGCGAAGGATGTCATCATCGACAATCCTGGTCCGCTCACTGCGCCGAGTGAGCGTCGTCTCCAACTGCTCCTGCTCCTCCTCCTCGTCCTTCTCGTTTATCTCCAAGACCGTGCGTCCCCTTCTGACCACTAGCACCGTCTCCTCGTAGTCTCCGTCCTCTAGATCGGTCTCCTCGTGGATTGGTGAGGTAGGAGGTGAGATCGAAGCGAATCGGTTGGAGAGGGAGATCGGGCGGCGAGTGGAGCGAGTTCCGAGGGGCGTTGAAAAGATGGGGAGAGAGGACGTTGGACCGATTTGGAGGAGGCGATGACACCACCTCGTCATTCTGTCCAGCACACAACTCCCACACCACCCCTTACCCACCCGGCGACCCCGGACCCCTCATTCGACACCAATACCACCGACGGCTCCTCGCGTGAATGCACCTTCTGGACTCGTTTTTGCAAAGATCCCTATCGAATTTCTGCGTAAAGGTGGTTTAAACACTTGGGATTTCGTTCTCGCCATCACCATTATGCTCGTAGACCCGGTCCTTGACTGTCCTTTGAACAGACAACGCACAATCAACATGGTAGTAAACCCCTCCCTCCGGCGGCGGTATGATTATCTCCCCAAGGTAGGACGGCCATGAGGTTGCCGAATTGTCGTCGGCAAGCAGGATCGTCACTAAGGGACGCCTTCTCATTGGGAAGAACGAGAGCTAGAAGGATAGAGCTTACCATCATCCGGGACGGTGAGCTGAGCAAGACTGGTCAGCCATGACTCGACCGCAGCCATGGGTGATAAAGCCTCCGCTTGCTCGGCGACCGTAGGAAATTGTGCAGAAAAACCGCGTATGTGACCGCGTACGCATTGCGCATAATGCCAGGCCAAAAGCTTGGGGTTGGGCAATTCGTCCTCTGAATTATAGCGAAATCGGTCACGATTAATGATCTTGCCATGGAGCTCCGAAAATTCGGTGCGGACGAAAAAGTGCACAAAGTAGACCCCATCCTGGAGAGTTGAATCAGTGGTGATAGAGATGATTGCGTAGTTGACTATTAGGCTTACCTTAGGGTAGATTGACCATTCAAGAGAATCAAAGCTGCGGTGAGAAATCGGGTTGAGGAGCAGGCCCGATGATGCGCGATACACTGTTGCTAGCGACGGGACCCCATAATCGAAAATCTTCTGGTAAACCTGTAAGAATCAGCTACCTATCTTTCCTCTACTTGATTTTTATCGTTCACAAACAAAATTCACCTCTGGTTTGTTTTTGGGCACTATGTGTGCAGCGTCACAAAAGCCCGACCGAGTATTCTTAATCAGGCAATTGAAGTCGCGATTCTCCACAAGTCGACGGAACTTGGCCTGTATGGACCGTTAGGCGAAGACCTCGCCCCTCAGTAAGCGGTGACGGACCTGAGGAGCGCTAGGGGATCGTCCCGAAGTACTGGCGAGGCTGCCATCATCCGAGCTTGCCGGTCTATTCTGGTTCTTGTATTCAGGCCCACGTGAATATCTGATGGGTGATGAAGACCCTGCGCCAAAGTGCCTTTAGCGGGATGAGGGTTAGAGCTAAGAGGGCAACAAACCTTCCTGCGTGTAGACAAAAGCCCCCTCTGAGGGGATGGACGTCAGGTCGATGGGATCCCCACTGGCAGTCCTGATCGTGCCAGGACAGTCAAGGACCGGGTCTACGAGCATATTGGTGATGGCGAGAACGAAATCCCAAGTGTTTAAACCACCTTTACGCAGAAATTCGATAGCGATCTTTGCAAAAACGAGTCCAGAAGGTGAGGTTTCGTGAATGTAGATATGGCCCGCCTCATCGTAGTAATCCGAGGAGAGGAGACAGACGACATTGATGGGGTGTTAAGAGTAACAGAGGAAGCTGATGGATGGGAAGGTAAAAGCGGGGCATGGTTCTCGGCTTCTGCCGGCGGAACCAGGATGTGGCGCATTGGTCAACTACCGGCTTTCTGGCGCGTAGGCTACCAGCTAGCATACCTCCCGTCCACCCCGAACTCCGAAACCTCTGCATACCTTCCCTCCTCGATGCCGTCATCTCTGAATCCCTTCATGTCCATCCACCCGTCGAGAGCATCAGTAATCTCTCCATCACCGAGATCCCTCTCCCTGACGGTACCATCGTCCAACCCGGCGAGGAAGTCCTAATCTCCGCGTGGACCTCTTCCGACAATTCTTCACATGCTTCGTGCTCGACAGGAGGGCATCATCTGAATTGCGAAGAAGGCTCAGCTGATCGTACGACCAATGAAGGATTAGACTGACAATGACCCACCCTATCGTTTAGCAACTGCCCTCGAAGCATCCGTTGAAGGGCTCGGCTTCACGTTCGACGACCTCAGATCGTTTGCAGCTACCCTCGAAGCATCCGTTGAATGGCTCGGGTTCACGCTCGACGACTTCTCGCTTGCAGCTGCCCTCGAAGCAACCATTGAATGGCTCGGGTTCACGCTCGACGACTTCTCGTTTACAGCTGCCCTCGAAGCAACCATTGAATGGCTCGGGTTCACGCTCGACGACTTCTCGTTTACAGCTGCCTTCGAAGCATCCGTTGAATGGCTCGGGTTCGGGTTGACGTTCGACTACTTCGGATCGCTTGCAGCTGCCTTCGAAGCAACCATTGAAGGGCTCAGCTTCGCGTTCGGCAAGGACGGAGGTATCAATCGGCGCAGCGGAAGCGATGCCGGCGAGGACGACGAGGGTGGAGAAGGCTGCGAGGGTGAATTTCATAGTGAAAGATGGATGGTGATAATGCGATTGCTATTGGTATCGATACTTGGAAAGTTGGGTAGTGTTCTGGGGGTTGGTGAATGAAAACGCATTTTTTACGTCTTGATATAGGGTCGAGATGCATTCTGTGGAGTCGGTCGAGCTATGCCGAAGCCCGGTCCGCCCGAGGAAAAGTCTCCAATGATGACATTTACGGTCATCGTCGTCAATCAGCCATGCGGTCCCGCCCTGAGAAGTCATCGTCAATTACCATCACAGGAAGGCTAAGCGGGCTAAAAGCACCGCGACTCGCTTCACCTTCGGCCAGGGACCAGGCTGTCTCCTGAATCCCGTTACGATCGGATTTGTTTGAAAATGCCTTGTGGGGTATTCGATTACGTGGACGAAATGACGAAATGTGCGGCCGAAAACGACAGCTGAATCTACCGCCACACGTGTGAACAAGTTAATTAGTGCACTGCAATTCTTGGTGATAGTCGAAGGAGGAGGTCGGGGATTACATTCAATCGTGTCTCCATCGACACACTCAGTCCACAAGAGCCCCTGATTCGCGCTTGAGCGGTTTGAGTCTAGTGCGAAGCCACTAGGGCTGGATCAGGTGCTTCTCCGCGGAATATTGAGGGAGGCAGTGCCTTGCCGTTGGGTGAGCTCCCAGTCATTTGATGCTCAAGAAGTGAACGTCGCCAACCAGGAACATATCAAGTTTACTGGATTACCACGTGGCTTGGCTCTGTGTGGATTGCCTCCACAATGCCTTCCCTCTGCCCGCCGGCGGGCACCGGCGGTTCTTATGAGGTCTCGCACCGATTCCCCTTTTTACACAACAAAAGGCGACAACTCCACCTCGACATCAAACGACCATCTGCTTCCCTACTCGCTGTACCTGTCTAGCCTTCGACCCGAGGGGCTGACCAGCGAAACCTCCCGACTTTGAAACCACCGGCTGACCGCTGACGACTTCCTGACCAGTGATACGTCCGGACATCGAATTGACGGCTCGACCTGTAGCTATCCGCCAGACGACCCGATCCATCGCCTCGGGAACGACCATCGTGATCCTCACACCAGCCAGACGCAAGCGATCGCGGTAGAGCTCGAGTGAAGTTGGCGTGGAGGAGTCGTCGGTGGTATTGGTGTCGAATGAGGGGTCCGGGGTCGCCGGGTGGGTAAGGGGTGGTGTGGGAGTTGTGTGCTGGACAGAATGACGAGGTGGTGTCATCGCCTCCTGGGGGCGAGCATGATGTGGTGGCATCATCGTGGCTCGGTGGAGAGGATCGTGACGAGGTGTCGGAGAGTCGAACAAATGCAGTCGGTCATCAGCACCGGGAGTGATAGGTGACAGTGACGTAATCGAGGCGTGGTTGATAGCTTGATCTCCCGCGTCGTTTGGCCGTGTACTGTTCCCTCCTCGGGCACCATCCTCGCCTGGACCAGAGCCCGACCCCATTTCACCAGAACCACCTTGACCTCCCTTAGCATCATGTTCTCCCTCGCCACTCCCCTCACGGTGTCCATCTCCACCCTCACGTCCACCCCCATCCCCACCAACCCCACTATTCCTCTCGACACCTGCTCCCTCACCACCCTCACTCGTCCCCCTATCTCGAGCTGTTCCATCATCCTCCTCGTCAGTCTCGTCATCCCTCCCCCTCGTCCGCCCTCCCTCCCTGTCCTCCCTTTCTGCCTCCCGCTTCCCACCCGCCCTTGCCTTCGCCCGTAGACCCGCGTAGTCGTGCTTTCTCATGCTGGCCTGCGCGATGCTCTCTGCGCTTGTGTTGGGTAACAGAGCCCATCGCGTTTGGGGGAGGGCGGAAAGGTACGGGTCTGGGATCGGAGTTGCTTGTGTGACTGGTGACGTTTCCTGAGGTATCGCTTGAGCGTTGGATGCAGATAAGGAGTTCGATCCAGGTTTGGGTCTGCTGGGTGATGAGATATCCGATGCAGATTCCAGTCTGGTTGGAAAGGAGTCGGATGATTCCGGTCTAGGTAGCAGAGAGTCCGACCATCCAGATCCTCGCAGAAGAGATTCGGCTCTAGGCAATGGCACGGGCGTTGGCGACCCACCCCCGAAAGTTAGGAGTTCAGCCAGGTCGGCAGCAGCTAGCCCAGGCCGGACACATTGCAGTGGGCGTGGGAGAGGCGAGTTACGGCGCTCGGTCGATGTGGGGATCTTGGTGAGGGCGGCGATGTGGTAGATCGACTGGAAGAATCGGATGTATCGCTTTTGAGCTGGGACAAGGTATTTCAGTGATCGAGTGTCTGTGCTCGTCGACGTCGATGATCTGGTCATGGTTGTGGTCGCGGTCCCGTCGGGTGACAACAACGTGTTCGGGATCGACGTCCAGAAATCGAGGTCGTCGTCCAGCTGGTCAATCGTATAACTCTCATCCGAGAAGCGCGACCTCGGGATATTCAAGCTCGACCTCTCGATGGCGATCACACCATCGTCCAACAGCGCCATACGCTGAAACGCCGTGTTCACCACCAACATCCCCAGCCTCGTTCCGCACAGCTGAGACGTCAAGTGCATGTAGAATATCGACTGGTAGATGCCCTCGCGGTGGGCCCAGGTGAGACCGAAGGGATCGTTCCGGTGCCAGAAGTGCAGCTTGTCCTCGCGGAAACCAAAGACCATCACGGGATTACCGATCGTTATGATCGCGCCGTCGGGTTTGCATGGGCCGAGTTTCTGGGATTTGCGGGAGGTATCTGAACCGTTTGTGGAGGGTTGAGAGGCTGAGGCTGGACGGGGAGGTGTGTCGGTGGACGGTCGGGACCGGCTGGGTTGTGGGACGTAGGTGGGGAGGACGTGGTGGTGATGAGACCAGAAATTATGAGTGGTAAGATCGGGATTGGGATTCCAAATTGGGTCGTGTCTCGGACACAGTAGTGGATGCTAAGGGCCGAGATGGCGACGTATCAGCATCTTCCCTCTTACCGGGATGATTTCCATCTGTTTGTAAGGGGGCATACTCACCACGCGCTTCTCTCCGTGGCCTCTTCCGCCTATCCTGCTCCACCACCACCACCGCCGCTTCCTCCCCAGCCCCCCGCTCGGCAATTCTACGCTCTGTCTGCTCATCTACCCTCGCCCTCAACGCCTGCACCACCGGAAGCTGAGCCCACGTCCCAACCGAGAACCAAGACTGCTGGCTGAGATCAAACTTTTCCTTATGTTCCACCCCTTGGATCGAATCGGTGGCTTGGATCATCCTCATCCCGAGCGACTGCAACTGCACGTTCAACCCGTCCTCGTTGACGATGGAGCCCTCGACGAAGCCGGTCCGGAGGTGATGCCAGGCTGGGGCGGCGAGGCAGTCAGTGAGGGAGCGGATGATCACTCGCGAGAAATGGGACTCGCTGTCGACCGAGGGGAGAATGGTCAAGATGGGAGAGGACGGTGGAGGGCGAGGTGGCATGGTGGAGCTGTCTGTGGAGGTCGATCAATGTCAACTTTGGGGGTCCATCAATGGACATTATTGAGAGGGAAACGGTGAGTTGGTAAAGGCACAAGCGTTTAAAGTTAAGCAAGACGGCAACAATCCCCGGCCTATGCCGATCGTGGCGGTTTTCTCATCCCCCCTCCGCCGGGCTCCGATGGGACCGAGACAGGCTAGGCCTCCATCATTCTTCTGTCGAGAGTGGAAGGGCGGTGGAGGATGTGCTGGTGAGGGGAGCGGTCGAATGATTGGGATCCTGAGGGGAACAGTCGAACTTATGGGATCCTGGACGGAGCTTGGATGGGATCCTGGATGGAGTTTTGGGTGCAGTTTTGGGTGCAGGACAAAGGGGTCATCTGGATGGGACAAGAGAGGTCGGAGAAGCAGTCCGAGTCCGGGTCACTCTCCCAAGGGGATCAGCCAAGGCGAGACTTGTCATACGGTTTCCCACTCCGACCCGGACCGGAGCTATCACTCGGCCCCCTATCTCCAAGCGAAGAACGACACAGGGAGTACTAGGAGTGACGAAAGGAAGTAGTATTGTCGCCGATGGTGAGTTTACCTGTCCTCGTCGTCGCCAATAGTGTGTTGGTCTGACTCATCGTGAGATGATGTACGAGCCGACGACGTCTCGCGGGTTTTTGGCTGAAAAGTTGAGTCTCTTTTTGGCTCTGCGAAAGTCACCAGTCAAGCAGTCGGCCGCGCAAGATCACCGCAACCCTCGCTCAAATAGCTCTCCCGCGTCTCCACTCTTGTACCGTCTCTGTCCACTATCAAAGCCTTGCCATCTGTTTCGTCCCGTTCATCCCAAGGCTCGTCGCCGTCGCACATGAATCTCAATATCCGATCCCTCCATTCCTGGATCACCGCCACCATTTTATCCGGTAAAAGCTCATCGTAACAGCCCAGAAACGCGACGATGTCCCAGGTGTGTGTCGCGGATCGATCTTTTGGTCAGGGCCCTCCGGCACCGAAAGGGTTCTTGAGATCTAAAACCTGGAAATACTTGTTCTCCGCCGGCGAACCTTCGACCTGGGCTAGACTTGCGAAGAAGAAGCCGATGTCAAATTGCCAGATCTTCTCGAGCACATCGGAATTGTCGTCGGTCTCCTTGATGTCGTACAGAGCCAGAAGTTGTTTGGCGCCGTCATGGGAAATTATCTTCCTGACGTGCTGCGTGAATGTTCGACCATTCTCCTTCCTTGAAGATGCGAGGAGGTTGTAAGACACGCCACCGTCGTAGGTCGCGGAGCTGAATATGGCCCGTCGTAACCACTTGACATTGCTGGTCGGTTTGGCACGCGTCATCGCCATGCTTGGATGTTCGTACGGTAGGATCTCGGACGAAGTGCACGGGGCACCGACATACGATAGGTCGCGAATCTTGTCCAGCTGTGCGTGTGTGAATTCGTGGGCCAACTCGGTCGTGTTCTTCTTGGGAATGTCTTGGACTCCCAGTTGCTCGGCAAGGGATGAGAAAGTCTCGTCGTAGCGGGCGGGCGACTTGGATGGCATCGTCACAGGACTACCGGAGAGACATACTATCTGCTGAAAGAGCGGGTTAGGATTGGCAGAAATCGAGTGGAGGGCAAGCGACATCGATCCGGCTGATTGACCAAGCGCGGTGATACGATCCGGATCGCCGCCGAAACCTGCGATGTTCTGGTGAATCCAATCGAATGCGCGGAGTTGATCGTGCAGTGCATTGTTTGGTGGGAAGATATGAGGCACCTCCGAAGAATGTAGGAAACCGAGCGCGCCTCGACGGTAGTTGATCGAGACGAAGACGAGTGGATGGTCGGTTTGAACGGCTCGATCAAGGAGATTGAGCGGTGAATAGTATGGTCTCGTCTAAGAGCCGAGGAAGAAGGCACCGCCATGGAGAAAGACGATAACCGGGAGACCGGATGAAGAGGAAGTGCTCGTCGTGGTGATGATGAGGGAGAGACAGTCTTCCGACTGAGCTGACTCTTTGAATCCGCAATGGGGGAATTGATTCTCCTTGGCGTCGATTTCCGTCGCATTGCATGGGCTGTACACTATCAGGCCCGGGGTCGGTCGCGTCGAATGTACCTCTAGACGATGTTGTCGGTAGGTTGGACAAGGTGGTCGACCGGGTAAAACGCTGTACGATCGAAGCGTACGGTATGCCGGAGTACTGGATGAGATCGCTCGTGACCTTCCTTCCACAGATG
>JAABUL010006957.1_pt1 | contig 12591 bp, 1 predicted proteins | sample 5559151 | NCBI WGS metagenome assembly JAABUL01 (sample SAMN10711876, study PRJNA513368) | rock metagenome | isolation source: Antarctica rocks | place: Antarctica: Victoria Land, Pudding Butte sud | reverse complement strand
TTCGAAAAATATAATTTATATTGTAAATTTGTTAATCGTTAATAGTTTATAAAATCTTTGCATTATTTGTTAATTAAAGCTTTAATTATAATATATTGTTTAATCTATTTAACTTTTTTTTGTTATATTATTTAAGAACGTTTAAAAATATCTTACTATATATTTTTTTTCAATTTTGTTTGTCTCTTCTTTTAAGATTTATAATAAATAAAATAAATAATAGTTGTTCAATAAAACGCTCTTTATATATCGATAACAATTTAACAATATATTGCTCTTTCAAAAAGAATTTTTAAAATTATATATAATTTTGTTGTTAAATATTAATATAATTGTTCTAAATTTTTAAATAATATAATATCTTCTTTATTTGTTAATTAAGTTTATTAAAATTATACGCATTAAATTTAAAACAAATTATCGAAACATATATATATATAAAGTATTTCTTAATTTAGAAGTTATTTTTTTCTTTTATTTATTTGCGTAAGTCGATCGCAAATATTACAAAAACAAAACAACTATTTTTGAGTTATTTATATTGCTAAATCTTACTATTTTGTTTTAATTTATTTAGATTGTTTAAACAAACTTGTTGCTAACGCACAAATATAATTGTTGTTAAAATTAATTTCTTTAATTTAATAAATTAACAAACTTAATTAAGAGTTCTAGTATACATAGAATTGTAATTGCTTTGTCTAATACTTAAGATTATTTAATTAAAAAATATTTATTTTTAATTGTTAAATTTTGTTAATATTGCAAGATAAAAAATTTGTAATTTTAAAACAATTTTTGATTAAATTTTAATTAAACTTTTTTTTTATTTAATTTAATTATTTATTGTTAAAAAAGCTATTTTTCTCGAATTGTATATATATATTTAATTTATAAATTTCGAAAATTTGTTAATACAAAAATAGAAATTCTTTATTAAATATATATAAATATATTTGTTGTTTTTAATATTAAAGTTGTTAATTATATTAAATTTTTTAATAGACATTTTATAGTAATTAATAATGTAAAATTTAAGTATATTAAAATAAGCTTTTTTTGTTTTTATATTTATTAATTAATATTTAACAAATATCTTCTTTAATATGTTAAATTGTTCTTGTGTATATTGTATATATAATAAGATTGTTTTGTTGTAAAAGTAATACGTCGCAAGTATTATAAAATTAATTATTAATTTTGTCGTATAAATTGCAATTAAGACGTAATAACAAAGCAACAATATTATAATTATTATTAGTTAATAAAGAATAACGCTTTGTTCGATCTTAATTTATTGTTAAACTTTGCTAAAATACTTAAAAGTACGTAGATCAAATTTTTTAGAAATTGATTTAAAACTTTAGTTTAATTTAAATATAATATTTGTTTCTTTTACTTTTTTGCTTTTGTAAACGTACTTATAAGTTGCTTTAATTTAAAAAATAATATCTGCAATAAATTTCTTTAATTAATTTATTAAACTTATTAAGATATCTTTTTTAAATTAATGTAACAAATCTATTATTATTATATTATAAATATTTATTTCTAGAAGCTTTTACGCAAAGTTTCTTATATTATAAATGTATTTAAGATTCTTTTTTTTAATTTTATAATTAATTTGAAACTTAAATTGTTGTAGTATATTTTTATATATTTATAATGCTTATACATTTATTAAATTATTATATTTGTCTAAAGAAATCTTGTATATAATATAATAACAATTTTGCTTAATCTTAATTACAAGTGTTTGTTTCAAATAGTTAATTATTAGTTTTATTAACATTAGATAGCAATATTTGCGTTAATCGTTTACGCAATAAATTATTAATTCTTTTGTTAAAAGATTGCGCAAAGCTAGTGTCAAATAATTAACGCAATAACTCTTTAGCAAATTACTTTTTACTTACGTCTTGTTATACAATTTATAATATTATAATATATTTAAATATTTAAATATTTTATATTGTTTTTCTTAATATATATTATTGAAATATAGTCTAACAATATTATATTTAGTCGATAACTTTGTTGTACGTTCTTGTTTAAATTTCTAATAATTATATATATTAATTATGCTTCTAATCTCTTTGTTGTCTAGAGAGCTATATTTTATTCGTCGAAATAAAAATTAATATTATAATTGCTTCGATTGAATAAGAATTTTGCTTTTTTTATTAATTGTTAATTGTATAATATTGATTTTAAAATCTATTACTTTTCGCTATATATTGTTAAATAAATACGTATTATAAATAATTTATATAAACTAAATAATCAAATATAGAAGCAATAATTTTGTCTATTAATTAATAGCGTATTTTGTATATTCGATTGAAGTAAGTCGCATCTTTTACGTTAAATATTAACTTAAACATATTAATTTTTTACTTGTTATCAAATATTTTTTACAATATATTATTTAACTTAGCAAGTTATATATTATTGTTTAAATAAAAAACAAATCTATAAAGTAATTTTAATTGCTTGTTTTTAAAGAATTAATTAATATTGCTTTTAATATATTTGTAATTATAAAATTAATATATTAAAGTATAGTTTATTTTGTTAAGAAAAAATTTATAGCAATTTTTAATCAAATAATAATATTTTTTGCTTTTGTTCTAAATATTTAAGTAATCAAGTTATTACTAGATTTTCTTATTAAGTTTAATATATATATTCGAAATCTTAAGCAATCTTTTATGTATTTAAAAATAATTTAACAACAATTTTTTAATTTTTTTTTTAATTATAATTTTGTAACTTTCGTTGCGTAACAAAGATAATATAAACAATAAATTAAACTTAAATTAATAATCTTTATAAGAATTATTAATAAACTTAATTAATTTTTTCCAATTATAAAGCGTTGCAATTAAATTTGTCTTAATTTATTATATTTGTTAATTTAGTATTTTCTTAATTAAATAATACAACATATTGCGATTTGCAAAGTAATTGTCTTTTAAAAAATCAAGCAATAAATATATCAAATTAAGATTATATTTAAAAGCTAAATCTAGATTTAAAAAGTTATTATTTAAAGAAATCTAAATAACATAATATTTTAAGTTTTTATTTATTATATATGCGATGCTTATTATAATAGTTGTTTTTGCAATTTTTGTTAATAAATTTATGCAAAAGTATTGTCTTTAATAATAATTGTTTTGTTGCGTTTCTTAATTGTATAAAATCTTCTTTAAATATTTATATATATTAATCTTTCTAACTTAAATACGACTTTTATAATATTTTTTTATATAACGCGTAAAATTGTTTGTAAATTTTAAGATCTTTAAACTTTCTTAATAACGTATTGCATTTATATTAATTTAAATATTAAATATTATATTAAACAATATTGCGAAGTAATTAAAACACAAAATAACGTATTTAATGTTAATAAAACAAACGCAATTATTTATAGTAAATTAGCGCAAAAATTTCGTAAATACTTGTTTAATAATTTTACGAAATTTTAATTAATTTATTTAGTAGCTAGTCTTTTTTATTTTTAAACATTTTTTTAATAAAAATATTTAAATCTCTTTTGTTTTTTTTATAACAATATTATTTTATTGTCTAAGCTTAAATTATTCTTTTTATACTTTTATAATTGTGTTATTTTTTAAAAGCTGCTTTTGCTTTAATTTTATTATAACTTTTTTCAACGTAGATTGCTTAAACGTTTTTGATTAACTTATTACAAATTTCGATTTTTATTTTGTTATAAACGTTGTTATAAAGCAAACAAATCTATAGAGATTATTGTTAATTATTTATCGAATTTTTAACGTCAATTTAGTAAACAAAGATTTTGAAGACGTAGTTTTTTTTAAGATTGTGTAACTTAAATAACTTGTTATTAAATTAAACAATTTTTAAGCTTAATCTTATATAATATATAAGTATTAAGTAATCTTTTATATTATTTTTAATAAAAAACAAAATTTTTATTAATTAAATCAAAAAAGAATTGCGTTATATTATTAAAAATCTTAAATAAACTTTAATTCTTTAAGAGTCTAGAATTTTAAACTAATTAAAAGCATAAATTGCTATTAATTTTTACTTAATAAAGATGTTTACGTAGCTTGTTTAATAACTTTGTAATATTGTTGCTAACAACAACAACAATCTTGATTATAAAAATTAATATAAAATTATATCTAAAATTATTAACGTCTAAACAAGCGTATTTCTTTATATATATCTATTATCTTTTTATTAAAGTAAATTATTTAATAAGTGTTTTCTTTTAGATATATCTTTTACTCTAAGTTAATAATTTTTTTTATTTTGATTTTACGCAAAGTTAAGATATAAAAGTATTTATTAACTTTATTTCTTTTTTTTTTGCTTTACGTTTGCAAGATCTAAAGTTAATAAAACTTGCAAATCAATTAATACGAAAGACAAAAAAATTAATAAATATAATAGTTATTGTTTTTACTTTTTAGTAAAAGTAGTTTTAAAAGCGTATATTTAGTCGTTTTCTATTTATTAAGAATGTAAGTATCTAAAGTGCTTATACGTGCAATTGCAAAAACTTAATACTATAATAGAAAAGCATTACTTTTTTTACTTAATTAACAATAAAAATTACGAATTTTTGTGCAATATTTAATTTAAAGAACAATAATATATTTACAAATATAATGTTAACTATAGTTGCAATAATAAATATAAGAATTATATTGTTTAATATAATTAACAAATAAATTTAAAAATTGTCAAAATTACAAATTGTAAATAAAATAAATTTAAAATTTTTACTTTTAAAGTATCTTTACAATTTGCGCTTTTTTAATATTAATTGCTAACAAAATTAGACTTATAATATTTTAAATTTCTACTAAAAGAGCAATTTATTAATATATATTGCAACAAAATTATTATAAATAAAAAGTCTAATTGTCGCAATAAATCGCACGAAATTAGCAACAATAATTATATATTTAATTTAAACAAGTTATGCGCAAATGTTTTAAAAATTATTATTAAGATTAAGTTTTTAAATAATTATTTAAATAAAAAGTAATAATATTGCGATTTTGTTAAAAGCAACAAATACAAAATTTATAAAAACAACAAAAAGCAAAAAATATAATACTATTTTCTCTATAGTAAACTTATATATTTTATCGACAATATATACAAAGTATAAGTAAATCGACACGTTTTATCAATTGTTTGTGCGAACTAAATTATGTTATCTATACGATTTCGTACAATGATTTTAATAAATATATTTACAAATTTGTCTTTTTTGTTACAAAAAATATTTAGTTTTGTTTAATAAAGAGCAATAAAGTTTTAAATTAAATACGCGTCTATTTTGTAATTCAAATTCTTATTATTATTAAAATAAACGTATTTTTCTACAAAAATTTGAGTTAAAAAGAGACTCTTATCTTCAAGATCTATATATGTAAAAATAGTAAAAATAGCTTTATAAATGTCTTTTTTAGCATTAATAATAAACAATATATGCTAAATATAATAAATTTTATATAAAAGAATTATAAGCAAAAGACTTAATAATTGTTAAAGTAAAAGTTAAGAACAAAAATAAATATTTTATCAAAACATTATTCGATAGCTTTACAATTTTTATATATAAATACATCTTATAATATTAATTCTTAAAATACATATATTAAAGTTCGAATATATATAAGAACAATATTTGTATTATTTATAAATCTTTTTATATATAAATTATAATAATTAGTTCTTTTATTTGTTCTATATTCTTTTGTATTTTTTATATTTTTTAAAGTTCTTAATTTTTAATTTTATCTTTTAATTTTTATTACAAAACTTATTTTATATTTAATATTAAATCTTAAAATCTTATATATTATTCTTTTTATTCGTTAATAAATATTGTACATTTACAATAACTTTAATAAATTTTAACAAAAAAAGTTTGTTCTTAATTTTTTTTAATATTTTTGCGATTAATTTATTGTTAACTATATATCTAAGATACGTATTTCTTGAAATTGCTTACAATACAATTATTGCAAATATCGAAACTTTAGCTTCTAAAACTTAAGTCTTTTTTCGACAATAAATAAATAATATATTAGAATATCTTTTAAACGCAAACGATTATATAATACTTTAAAATCAATTAATTATAATATAAATAATTTTGTTTTAATTGCTTATTGTTCTAGTATAAAAATACTAATTAACGTAGCGTTTTAACTTCTTTATTGTTCGAATTTCTTTTTAGTATCGAATTTATTAATATCGCAATTGATAAAATTGTTGCAACTTAATTTATTATTAGATTAATAACGTTGTTATTAATTACAAATGTTTAAACAATTGCACAACAAACATTTAATTAAAACTTTGTTTAATTGTTTAATTTAAAAAATTTATTTTTAGATTTTAAATAAATTTTTTAACAATCTAGTATCTTTTAAATCTTAAATATAACTTTCGATTAAATATTATTTGCTAAAATATAGCTATAAAGTTAAAAAAAATAACAAAGAATTTATCTTTATATAATTTTTTTATTGTTACAACTTCGAAACTTTGTTATTTTTTAATAAGATTTGCATTTTAAGATCTATTAAACGTTGTCAAATTCGAATCTCTATTAACTTATTATCTAATAATAATAATAATAATAACTTGTATCTCTTTTTTTAAATTTAAATTAAATCTAAGAATTACAATTTTAATTTTAAGATTATTAATAAGACGCAAATATAAAAGAAGAAACGCAAAATATTTGCAATATTAAATTGTTTAATATCTTTGTATTATGCTTTTATTTTATTAACTTATTAAAAGATATTTTTAATTTAGTTTTTTTATAATGCGACTTAATTTACTTGCGCTTTTGTTTAAGCTAATTTGTTTCAAAACTTAATCTTGTTTTGTTTAGAACAATTTGCACAAATATATTTATAACAAGATTAAATCTTATACTTTGTTATTAAAGTTTATTAATACTTTATTTGAATCTTTTCTAAAAAAGCGTCGCATATCTATATTTTTAATAAAGTAATATATTGTCAAAAAAATATTATTACAAAAATATTAATATTTTTTATAATAAATCTATTAAAGAATCGTAATTTGTTAATCTTTGTATTGTATTATATTATTTGTTAAATTAATATTAAATTTATAGCATTTTAAGTTGCGTACAATATTGTCTCTTTAATTAATAACGTTAACAACTCTTTTTTTGTATATTAAATAAAAAATACTAGAGTTTTTCGCTTTTTTAATTATTTGCGAACGTCAATAATATAATGTTTATTTATATTAGATAAGTTAACGTTATTTGTTAATACATTTTCTAAGTAAACTAAAAATATTAATATAGAAGCTCTTTATTGCTTATATGTTTAATTCTTTGCAATATTTGTCTCTTTAAATTGTTTTATTATTGCGAAACAACGCTTTTAAACGCAAAGTTTATTGTTATTAATAAGAAAAATTTTGCGCTTTAGCGAGCAATCTTAAAGAAGTAAAAAGAAAATTTGTTGTTTAATAAAGAAAACAATAATAATAAGAAAAATTGTTCTTAAAAATAATAATTTCAAAAATAAAATAAAAAGAATTATAAAAAATTAAAGTTGCGTCTTTTATAAATAAAGCAATTGTAATTTCTAAATTATAAAGCAAAAAAGTCTAACAATAATAAAAAAAGTTTTACGAACACAATATCTTTATTAACAATTAGAAAAATTTATAATAATAGTAAGTTACAAAGACTAAAATAGCTTTTGATTAAAATAAAATAAAATAAAATTTATTTAAACAAACACTTAATTAATAGTATTTTTAGTTAATAGATTTAATTTATTTGTAATTTTTATTTCGATATATTAAACTTAAAATCGTAATTAATAATAACAACAAAATACAAAAATTCTTGCAAAAAAGCTTTTTTAAGAAAAGATTTAATATTCTTTAATACAATAATTATAAATAAATAAAAATATTTTATCAAAGCATTGCTATATAGCTTTGCAATCTCTATATATAAATATATCTTATAATATTAATTCTTAAAATACATACATTAAAGTTCTAATATATATAAGAATTGTATCTATATTATTTGTAAATCTTTTTGTAAATAAATTACAATAATTAGTTTTTTTATTTATTTTATTCTCTTTAAAGTTATTATATACTTTATACTTTTATTCGAATTATAAAGTTTTTTATATTATTATTTTTAATAACTTATTTTTATTGTTAAGTATTGCGCAAAACTCTTGTTGTTAATACAATAATTTCGACAAATTTTATTAAGAAAAATTTATTTAAAAATTTTCTTATTATTTTTGTTATTGCTTTGTTGCTAGTTATATATTTAAAACGCACATTTTTTCAAATTGTATATATTGCAATTATCGCAAATATTAAAGCTCTAACTTTTAAAATTTAAATCTTGCTTTATTGTTAAATAAATTGTATACTAAAATATTTTTTAAACGCAAACAATTGCGCAATACTTCGAACTTAATTTATTGCAACGTAAATAATTTTGTTTTAACTACTAATTATTTTAATATAAAAATATTAATTAACGCAACGTTTTAACTTCTTTACTTTTTAAGTTTTTCTTAAATATTTAATTTATAATATTATAATTATTAAAGTTGCTAACAATTAATTAATTATTAAACTAATAATATTGTTATTAATTATAAATATCTATATAATTGTACGACAAATATTTGATTAAAACTTTACTTAATTGTTTGTGTTAAAGAATTTATTCTTTGATTAATATTCTACAAAATAAGTACTTTAATAATTTAATATTTTATAAATCTTAAACATAATTTTTAATTTAAAATCGCTTACTAAAGTATAATTATAAAAAGAAAAAAAATAAAAAGAGATTTAATTTAATAGAATTTTTTTATTGTTATAATTTCGAGATTTTGTTATTTTTTAATAATGTTTGCGTCTTAAGAGCTATTAAACATTATTAAGCGCGAATTTTTTTAAATATCTATATTAACAATTAAAACAACAATTATTTTTTTTTTTTTTTTCGAATTTATATTAAGTTCGAAAACTACAATTTCGATTTTAAAATTATTAATTATGCACAAATTTTAAAGAAAAAAAAATTATGCTTTTTTTTATCGAATTAATATTTGATTTTTCTTTATGCTTTTGCTTTTTTAATTTATTAAAAAATATCTTTTATTAAAGTTTTTTGTTGTGCAAATTAATCTATTTGCGTCTTTGCTTACTTTAATTTTTTTTTAAACTTAATTCTCTTTTGTTTTTAACAATTTATTTATATATTTTTTTAATAAAATCGCGTCTTGTACTTTGCATTTCGTACGTATTAATATCTTTTAACAATTTTTTTAAACAAAATATCTTGTAATTATATTTTAATAAATGTTGTTTACTTTTAAAAAGATGCTTTTATTAAATTATTAATATTTTTAATAATTATTTTAACAAAGAATTGTAATCTTTTTATTTTAATTTTATATTATATTATGCGACGCATACAAACAAAACTTACAATATATTAAGTAACTCGAAATTCTATAGCATTAACTAATAATTTAAACAACTTTTTTGTTTTTTTACTTTAAGAAAATCTAAGGCGAAAATCAATTAAAAACAAAGAAAATAATTGTTTAAATCTTAAATTCGCATTGTTAATATTAACAAAAAAGATAATAAATAATGCTAGAGAACAAACTTGTTTTTGTAAAATTAAAGAAGAATTGCGCAATTATTAATTTTTAAAAGTTATAAATTAATTTTATTGTTATTATGCAAATACTTTACAAAATTATTATACTAAAAATAAAAATGCTAAATTTTAGTTTTTTTAAAGTATCTCTTTAATTTAAAAACTTAATTAGATTTATTTAAGCTATTTTTTTCTTATTTTAAAATATATTTTTGTTCTATTTGTTTACTATAGCTTCGCTAAAGATATTTTATATTTTAACAAAAATTGTTATATTTGATTACAATTATATATCTTGTTAATATTATTTTTTTAAAGTATTAATTGTAGCTTATTAGCTTCTAACTTTTTTTTTTCTTTTTAATTTTTAATTTTTTGTTATTTTTAATTTTTTAATGTCGTCTCTTATGCAATACTTTCAATAAATATATTATTTTTTTCAAAAATATCGATCGACTTAATCTCTTTATTGTATTCTTTGTTTCTATAAAAAAAACTTATATTTAAAAATTTAAAAACTAATTTTTCTTTTATTTAAAATAAGATAACGTATCTTTTTATATAATTGCTTTTGTTAAACTTTGTATTTTTTTTATATTTGTAAAATTTTATATTTTCTATTAAATGTTTTAAACTTTTTTACTATATTTTATTAATTTATTGTAATATATATTTTGTAAATTCAAAAAAGTTACTTTTGTCTTTTTAGATATTTAATTATCTAATTCTTTTAAAATAAAACTTAATTTCGAAAAATTTAAATTATATTAGCAAATTGTATATATATATCTATTTTTATTTTTTATACAAATTAAATACTTACAACGTTATATATTATTATTTAGCAAAAATATACTTATTTGCAATATTATTCTTTGCATTTATTTTTGCTTTAACTTGTTCTTTAACAATACTTAATCTTGTTTTAGCTTCAATATTGTTTCGAACTTATTTTATACTTCGTTTGCAATTTGTATATTTATTTAAACTAAATTAAATACTTTTTACTAAACATTTATTAAAACAATTAATTATAAAAAATTATAATTCTAGCTTTTTTTATATTTCTTGTTTAAATAATTTAAGAACTTTCGCTTTTAATACGATTTTTCTAAATATATAATGTTAAAAGTGCTATTATTTCTTAACATTAATTGTAGCGCTTTAAAAACAAATCTTTAAATTTAAAAGTTATCTTTATTAAGTTTTTGCAACAAAGTATAATGTTAAAAATGTAATTTGTTTAATTTTTTAACTACAAACAAATTATTTTAAGTTTTATTAACAACTCTTTAAATAAATTATGCGCAATTTCGAAAACTTTAATTATAAAATTAATAATTTTAACAAATTTTTTAAATTTTGCAATATCTTAATAAATTTATTTTTAATTGCAAAGAACTTTGTTTTTAAAAGCTTAAATATAATAGATTAATTGTTTATTAATTTATTTAAATCTTACGAAAATATATATTAATATATTTTTTAAAAACAAACTTTGCAATTTATATTAAACAACAAGCTTTTTTTAAAAACTTGTTTAAAAAATTAGATAATTTTGAGTTTTAATTACAAGCTATTTCTTAATATAATTTATTTAACAAATAATCTTACAAATATATTTATTATTTTTAGAATAGTACTTTATAATTTCTTGAAAAGCTTTCTATTAACTTCTAATCTTTAATTACAATAAAATATATATAAAATCTCTTTTCGCATCTTAAGACTTATTAAAAATAAAATATTAAAAAATCTTAAAAGTTTTATATTAAATTATCTATTTAATTACTCGCAACAACACAATTGTTTTACTTTTCTTTTAATAAAGTAAACTTCAAAAGTACTTCGAACTTAAATATCTATATTTTAATTAATATATTATTTAACAATTTTATAAAATATAATACGCATAAGACTATTATTATTAACGCAATTTGTAATATTACAATAGAAAAAAACGCAAAATGCAATTTCGAAATCTATATATTATTTCAAACTATTAGCAATAAACTTAAGAATTCGTTCGAAACAAATTCGCAAAAAAACTTTAATTTCAATATTAATAATTATAATATTAATAATCGTAATATAAAGACAACTTTATACAATAATTATTTTAAAGCATCGCGTTCTTTTAGCGATTTTTTGCATTTATAAGTTCAATACAAACTTTGTTTAATAATCTAAAATTTATATCGCAAAATCGTTATTTCTAATTTAAAGTTATTATATTTATTTAATTAAATTTTTGAACAAGTTTATAATAATTTAATTGTCGAAGCAATTTTAATAAATACAATTAATATTATAGAGATTAAATCAATTGTTATTTTGTTTTTGAAGAAAGATTTTGCTATAAAGTATGTTAAATATATAAATAATAAACTTTGCGAAATTATTAATAAAAAAAAAATTATAAATTTAATATTAACTTTGTTATAACTTTTGTCTCTTATATTAAAGCAAACAATTCGAAAAAAATATTATATACGTTGTCTAAAGATTTAAAACTTTTTATGTAATATTTTGTTGTTTACGTTACAAAGCAATTTAGAGATCAACTTTGTTATTAAGTTCAATATAATCAAATATATAACAATAGATTTTAATAACATCGTTATATTACGCTTTTGTTTAATCAAAACAACGCAACAAACTTTTAATTAACTTTTTTTATATCTTAAATATCGTAAATGTTGTCTTAAATATGTCGCAAATCTTTGTATTTTATCTTTTGATCAAATAAACTAACTTAAATATTTAGAATAACAATATTATTATTTTTTTAAATTCTTAATTATAGTCGACGCAAATTTAAGACTTTCTTTTTCTTTTATCTTTTTTCGTATTTTAAATATTGCAAA
>JAABUL010006955.1_pt1 | contig 12592 bp, 15 predicted proteins | sample 5559151 | NCBI WGS metagenome assembly JAABUL01 (sample SAMN10711876, study PRJNA513368) | rock metagenome | isolation source: Antarctica rocks | place: Antarctica: Victoria Land, Pudding Butte sud | reverse complement strand
CGGGACCTGCAATGATGAGCTGGTGCAACTGCCCGAAACAGGTGGAGTACCCGGAGATAGAGGAGGGCAGCGCGCCGCGGCACCGCTTCATGAGCAGCTTCGAGCAGCGCAAGGAGGCGACGGACCGCAAGTACCAGTACCTGCTGTTCCACGCGGCGCCCTACGAGGTCATCGCCTTCAAGGTGCCCAACATTGAGGTGGAGAAGACCGACAAGTTCTTCACGCACTGGTGCGCGCCCTGCCATACATGGGCCTACAAGCAGATGCAAAACGCTCATAATGCTGTGCCCTGCGCTATGCTCTTGCTCTCTTTGACAGCCTGAGCAGATCAAGCACTCAGCATGGCGTGGGGCTGCAGTTGCCTTGCATCTGAAGGCTGCATGATTTTGTCGGGCATTGCTCGGAGCACCACAAGTCAATCTCTCCTTCTCATACCATCTCATGCGTCACAATGCAGGGATGTGGACGCGAAGATCTTTTCGCTGCAGATGCCCTTCAGGGCCGCGCCGCAGGCAAAGGCAATCCCGCCGCCGCCTGCGCCGCCGGGCGCTGTGCGACCACCGCCGCCGCCCATGGCCAACTATGGCCTCGGCATGCCGCCCCCAGGCCCGCCCGGCAGCGGCATCCCGCCTCCCCCGCAGGTTGGCTATCTGTTGCTGCGCCGCACTATATACATGCTGCCTGGACACTTGCTGTTGTGTCTAATATACGTTCAGCATGCTGAACTTTGGTCAACGACGATCTCCATCGATTGGGTGCAAGCTGCATCAACTGACGCCTCGGTTGGCGTTGGATCGACAGGCACGGCCGCCGCCAGGCATGCCAAATGGGCTGCCGCCACCGCCAATGGTGCGGTAGCTGCAGCAGGGCAGGGGAGGCGTGGCGGAGCGAGAAGAGTCCTGAGTCGCCGTCATTGCATCGCGTATGGACTGACGCACAGTCTCGAGGCAGAACGACGTTATGAGTCCTGCCGCTGCGTTGTGAAGCCCTGGTGCTGTGTGCTGCGACCACGTGATCCGTGTGCAAAAAGGGCAAAGTCTGAAACGCCCAATTCCAGGTTTCATAGATAGTAGTCTGATATTTGTAAGTTGCAAGGTTCACGAACATCGCGCAGTACATTCATCAGCACTCACAGATCCGGCAAGACTTGCTATCACTGTTATTGTCGTTCCTGCACAACGATCACATTGCTGAGTGGACGTCGATTCAGACACTTGCTGACACTGCATTGGCAACTTGCATTGTAGCACCTGAGCTCACGTCGGCAAGCCATTCAAAATTGCAATTGTCCTCGCGTGCCTGAGGCTGTGTGCCTGATCTGGCGCACCATCTGTCGCCGCAGCGAGCAGACCCTGCACTTCCGAGAAGCACGCCGTGGCTATATACTGCAGAGGATTTATCGGACCTCAAAGACACTTTCAACAAATCGAACTTGTCGCGATGCCGCATCGCGTCAGCTGACGGCCCTGGCGGCGCCAAGGACCGGCCATCGGCGAAATGAGTGCCGCATCTTCCTGGCGTGCTCATGGCGATGTTCAGTGCTGGATCATGGCGGCCGACGGCGCTGGCGGTGGCGGTCCCCAGGACACTGGGGCTCCTGCCGGAGGCGCGGCTGCGGCGCAACGGCCGCGCCCGCCACCGCGAGTGTTGGAGGCGCTGTACGGCACGCAGCACGTCAGAACGCTGGAGGATGGCCTGCTGGATCTGGCCGCGTCTGCCGGCTGCGGGCCGCAGGTACAACAGCGACATTGCAGGTTATATACTATGGCAACTTCCATGATCTGGTCCAGAGAACTTGTATTGACGGTAAGCCATCCTCTGGTTAGAAAGCTGGGCATTTATTCGTTGTTTGCAGCTGGCGGCGGCGCTGCGGCGGCCGGGCGACCCGGCGGACTATGCAGACCGGCTGCTGCGGCAGACGTGGCTGGTGTGGCACGTCGCCGCGCCGCCGCTGCAGTCGACGCCAACTCTGCGGCAGCAGTCATCGCAGGCAGAGGCGCGCCTCACCTGCCTGTGCCACACTTTTTGACTGCTTCATGCTTTGACTTGTTGCCCTGTGCTGCAATTGAGTGCGCACACAAGGTTCATCAAATGCAGAGACAAGCTGAAATGACACTCGGCTCTCGACATATGCAGCTGCTGGCAAGGGCGACAGACCGGCTGGTGCGGACGGCGGGCAGTGCCAACCTGCTGTGCCTCGGCTTCCGCAAGGTGGGAACCGCCGCACTGGCACCACCTCGCTCAGTCGATACCTCTTACCCCACCAAAACGCTGCACCTGAAGTTGCGAGCGTATTCCTGCGGCGTCCCCATCCGTGAGGGGAACGGGTCGTGACATCGATCCCTCTGGCGCTTGCGCAGCGGCGGCCATCGGTGGGCGGCGCGGGCAGCGCGAGGGGCAGCAACATGCGCCACGCGGAGGCGTACGCGGCGAACACCACCGCGGCGGTGCTGAAAAGCGGCGCCTGGCCGCGCCTGCTGTCGCGATGCGGGGACGACCTGATGCTGCACCTGCTGCTGCACGCGTCGCTGTTTGCGTCGCTGCCCAACGCCTGCCTGCTGCAGTTGTCAGGGCTGCCCGCCGCTGAGGTGCGGGCTGATGCACACAGTCACACTGTCTGCCGCCCTGCCAAGGTGCAACTGGATGATGTCAACGGCGCATGGACTGCGTGCAGCACTTGGATACCCTTCCTGGGGCACCGCAGCATCTGCAAGCCGGGTCTGACAGCAGAGCATGTGCACAGGTGGCACGCCAGCGGCGAAAGGCGGCGCCTGCAACTGGTGGGTTGTATCCGCGCCCCCACCCACAGCAACGACCAGCGCACCGGCCGCAGCTGGTGATCACGCAGGTGAATCGACAGCCGGGGCTTGTGATCCTCAATGCCTGCTCGTGTTATGGAACCTGCAGTGCTGCACTGGCAAGCGATTGTCTGAGCATCCTGTGAAGCCGTGGGCGGCACACCGCGTTGTGCTGCAGCACCTGACTTCCCAGCAATTGTTCTGTGCCATGTCGCTGCAGGGCGGCAGCGTGCCTGCCAGCAGCGTCGCCACAACGCCACCGAAACCGCCGGCCGCAGCAGGCGGGCAGCCTCGGAGCAGCAGCGTAGCTCTGCCAGGACCTGGGGCTGAAGGGGCCGCAGCCGACGAGCGGCCGACGGGGCCGCAGCATGACAGAGGAGCGCCGCAGAAGCTACAGCGGCCGTCCAGCTGGCAGCGGCGCCACGCAGCCCTGGCACGCATTGCGACGACGCTGCAGGACCCACGTGAGCCAGCCTGCCGAACTCTGCTGGCTTGCCCGCCTCTCATGCCATCTCTAGGTATTGCACTGAATCCACGATATCAATGATGCCGAGAAGCCGCACGTTGAACAACATCACCTGCCGGTCTTGCAGGGTGTTGTGTTCTTCGTGAGGCTGCACAAAACTAAGACATCAACCTCCCGGCCTCTGCATAGGCATGCTGACGAATGAGGCGGCAATGAGCGACAGGCGTCAGCCAGGAGCCGCCGCTTTCAGCACGCCGCAGCCGTCGGCGCACCAGACAGCGAAAACCAGCCCCAGCAGCGGCGGTCCGTCAGGCGGTCACCTGTGCACCTGCTGCACAGCGCCAGCAACGGCGGCGCAGCACCGAAACAACCATTCAACAGCTGCACAGCCGGCGGGGCAGCCATCGGCAGCGGTCGCGCTGCACCAGCACAGCCAGCACCAACACAGCCAGCCACACGGCTCGCAGCCGAGCCGCGTGTCCGGCACGCCCCCCGGCACTGGCGTCCTGCCCTGCTCCTTCGACAGCTGCCGCAGCCAGCCTTCCACCGGCAGACACGGGAGCAACAACGGCGACGCGGCAGGCGGCGAACCAGCTGAAGCGCCAGGCGGCAGCGGCGGCTCGCGTGACGGTTCCAGGCAGACAGGCAGTGGCAACCGGCTCGGCGACAAGGGCTGCCCGGTGTGCGGCGGCCTGATTCTGCAGCTGACCGGGTCAGACGAAGGCATCACGCCTGGCAGCAGCAGGGGCAGGACGCAGCTCGGCGGCATGGAGTCGCCTTGTGGCGGGCCTGCGCCGCAGCACAGGCTGGCAGCACCACGCCAGGCTTGCGCACAGGCACATGCTGCCGTCAATGCTGAGGAAACTGGCTGCAGGAGCCATGTAACTGCTGTCACAGAACCTGCAAGCGGCGGCATCGCGCCAACGGTCGTCATCAGCAACGGCGCCGGCGCTGGCGCAGCGAGCGTCAGCACCACAGCAGTCGCCGGCGGCAGCAAGGCGGCCCTGCCGCCGACGCAGTCACAAGCCGCAGGCACTGAGATGCACGATGCGGTGTATTCGTTGCCGGAGACGGAGCCTGCGGCCACAGAGCTAGCGGAAGGCGACGAGATGCACACGACAGAGCCAGCTGAGGCGTCCACCATGCAGCCGACGGAGCTTGCGGAAGACAACGAGATGCAGCCGACGGAACCGGCTGACGCGTCCACTATGGCATCGACAGAGCTGGCGGCAGTTGACACGCAGCAGGTGGCAGCGCAGCAGGCGGCAGACGCGATGCCGCGCGAGGCGGCAGCACCGGGCGCCGGCGTGGAAGCAGGCACCGCCATGCTCTGCGACGAGGCGGTGCCGTGCTCGGCGCCGACGCGCGATTCGCCGGGCAACGGCGGCGGCGAGGGCGGCCTGCCGGACGGCATGGATGTGGACCAGGCATGCGCCTGGCCGCAGGTCCTGAGCCTGGAGCTCAGCAGCGACGACGAGGTGTGTCGCACGAGAAAAAACAGTCACAAGCTTCCTGCAAGCGCACGGCGCCGCAAGTGGTCCAGCGTGACACGGGAGCTCTTTGGCATGAACCAAGTGGACCTGTTTTTGTCCATGTCTCACGCTCGAGTTCACGTCCAGCACGCCTCTGCCGCGGATGCTGGTGTCGCTGTGACCAGTATCGTACAGCCAGCACCGTCCCAGCAGAAGCGCTGAGGCCGACAACACGAGCAGGACTCGAACCAGGTCCCAGCAGCTTCTGTTTCTGGCGCGCTTCGCTGCCACTGCTGCAGAAGGACTGTCTAGCTCAGTGCATCGGCAGCGGGAAGAGGAAACACTCGACAGCATGGAGCTGCACAACCGTTGTCTAGCTGAGCGTCACGGAAAACGGTATACGCCGGCAATTCCGGGTCTGGCCGCACGAACAAAGTGCCGTCCTTGCGGCGCGCACACCCAGAGCCTCGTCCGCCACACCTACGAAACGCATTCTGTCACTGGCAGATGCAAATAAATAAATATAAATGACGCCAAAGAGGGTTTGCAGCTTGTAAAACAGCGCCACGGGCCTCCTTTGTTCTATTGTTTTCTAAGACGGTGGTCAAAAGTTTTCTTTTTGAAACATCATAAAACAAAGGAGGCCAGTGACGCCGGAGAGGGTTTGCAGCTTTTAAAACAGCGACACGGGCCTCCTTTGTTCTTTTGTTCTTTCAAACGGGTGCGGAACAAGTTTCTCCAAAAAATAATAATACAAAGGAGGCCAGTGACGCCGGAGAGGGTTTGCAGCTTTTAAAACAGCGCCACGGGCCTCCTTTGTTCTATTGTTTCTTCAAACGGTGCTCAACAGTTTTCTTATTGAAACATCATAAAACAAAGGAGGCCAGTGACGCCGGAGAGGGTTTGCAGGTTTTAAAACAGCGCCAGTGGCCTCCTTTGTTCTTTGGTTCTTTCAAATGGTGCTCAACAGTTTTCTTTTTGAAGTATCATAAAACAAAGGAGGCCAGTGTCGCCGGAGAGGGTTTGCAGCTTTTAAAACAGCGACACGGGCCTCCTTTGTTCTTTTGTTCTTTCAAACGGGCGCGGAACAAGTTTCTCCTCAAAAAATAATAAAACAAAGGAGGCCAGTGACGCCGGAGAGGGTTTGCAGCTTTCAAAACAGCGCCACGGGCCTCCCTTGTTCTATTGTTTCTTCAAACGGTGCTCAACAGTTTTCTTTTTGAAACATCATAAAACAAAGGAGGCCAGTGACACGAAAAGACGGGTGGCGCCGAGGCGTTTTCAGAAAACACAAAGGAGGGCCTCCTACTCCATTTTCATAAACCTTGCGTTCATTGCGCTACTGACGAACGGCGGACGCGGAGATCTCTGGGACTATCGGCAATGGAGTCGCACAGTGCTCGAGATTCAAAGTCCAAGACAAGCAGATTAGAGTTAACGGCGACGACGAGGTGTGTCGTGCGGCTGCAGAGGTCTCCAGCCTACATTTGGGCATCGTTTGGGTGTGTGGTGGCAAGAGAGGAGAGGAGAGATTGTGAAGCTGCTCGAAGAGCAATCACCAAGAGTAACCCGCTGCTGCATATGTATCGACAGTGCCGGCAGATCACATTGCCGCTGTTCGGTGCTGCAGAATGCATCATGGAGGTGCCCGCCGATGGAAGACTGGGACTTCGACGTGGACACCTCGGCGGCGGATTGCGGACCAGACGCCGGCGCCGCAGAGCGCCCATCCAAGGAGACAGTCGCTGGTGGGCCTGCGGCGGCGGGCCAGGGCGCGCCGGCGGCCAGCATTGCCACAGCCGCCGCAAGCGCGCAGTGGCGCCAGCAGCAGCAGAAACGGTCGTTCCCGGGGGTGCCGGCCCCGCAGTCAGCACTGCCACCGCCGCCGCCGCCGCAGCAGCAGCAGCAGCAGCAACCGCCGCCAGCGGAGCAACGCAAACACTCAACGGCGGGCGCGGCACCGGTCGGCTGGCTGCCGGCGCACCGCATGGTGGTGCCGCGCTCGGCGGTGTTTTACTCCGACTCCTACCGCCACCTCCCAGGGCTGCAACAAACCCGTGAGTCACATCCACAGCGAACGCACTGCTTGTAGCACAGTATCCCGGATTGGGCAGTCATGCAGGCACTCAATGCGAACTCAATGCGGACGCTCATCCTTGTGTTACACGTGCGCTTTGCAGACATGCTGATGCGGGCGCGGAGGCAGCATGATGGGGTGCGAGCGCTGTGCGCCGCGATCTTCGACGTACGCCGCTGCGTGTGCCGGCCGGAGGCGGCGTACACGGTCACGGGTCAGAACCCGTGGGTGCTGCCGCCGGCGCCGAGGCGGCTGCCGCAGCGCTCGGGCCGCCTGCTGCCGCTGCTGCAGAAGATGATGGGTGCGAGCTTTGTTTCTGATTTATTGTAGCGAAATGGACACTGTTGTTGGACATGCGTTCTGGAGGGGCTAACCCGAATACAGGGACAGTGCGATTGTAGCACAGCAATCCTACATTATGAAATCATGGCTTCAGGGTGATTGAGCATCTATGGGAGCTGGCCACTCGCTGTTTCCCTGTCGTTGGTGTTGTATTGCGGCGCGACCCCTGAACATGCAGCTGCAGGCTCAAGCATCGGGACACGAGAAAGTGCACAGACGTGTGTGGATGTGACACTGCCCGCCTCCTGACACATCACTGATTGCTTCTGCAGACCGCGCAGCGCACTGCCCTTATGGCATTTTGCTGGCGCGCCACTGCCCGCTGCCGCCCGGCATGGCTCGCCGGCACCGGCAAGCCGCCGGCAGCAGCCAGCCGGAGCCGGCGGCCGACGGCTCGCAGCAGCAGCTTCAGCAAGCTGCAGCAGCGCACGCGGCAGCCGGCGGCTTGCAGGTGCCGCAGCAGGATGCGGAGATGCGGCAGCAGGAAGGCCTGGCAGCGGCGGAGCCGCCCGGCTCGCCGATGTCTTGCAGCAGCGCCGACACCGGCTTCCTGGAGTCGGTATGCGCAGCTCCCGTGCTTATAGCAACGCTGCCGTCAAAGGGATAGTGTCCTCAAGGCTGCCCACATTGTCGCCTATCAGGCAGGCTCTGTGGGCAGGCCCACATATGTGCAGATGTATTCATCCGATCTGAGCTTGCCGCACAAGGCGGACAACATCAAACCTGATGTCTCTGCCTCCGCCTGCAGGACTTGACGGTCGCCGCCTGCTCAGCAGAGCAGCCCAGCCAGCGGTCCGCGCCGCCGCGAGCGCCGCCGCAGCAACTCCCGGCTGCCGCCGCGCCACCGCCGCTACCGCAAGCAGCCCCGGCCCAGCAGCTGCCGTGCACTCCCGTACGCGCAGGGGCCGCCGTTGCCGGCGCGCCGCTGCCGGCCCAGCGCATCTCGCCGAGCAGCCGCGCAGCGGCAGCGGGGCTGGGCCTCCCGGACTTGCTGGCAGCGGCGCTGCCACACGGCCGCGTCATCGCCTTTGTGTGGTCCTGCATCCGCCACATCGTGCCTCAGGTACCACGCCTCCCGGCCTGATCTCTGCCGGCTCTCTGCAGCCGGCTTATCCCACTGCGCTGGGCGCTGACTGACCCCACACATCTCGCCCCGGCAGCGCCGAAGGAGAGCGTGATTGCTGCTCGTCGGCCACTTGCCGAGGCACTGTAATGCTGGCACTGCTGGGCGGCGCCTCTGCCCGGCTCCTGCCTGGCAGCACCCAGCTGTTTGGCCTCCCAGACGCTGGTGCCACATCAGCATTGCTGCCGACCAGTCTTTGCTGCCATGTTGCTCAGACAGACCAACCAGAATGATACAATGGTCAAAAGAATAGAAGAATCATGACTGAGCGAAGGCGCTGCTGGGGGATGCGGCCACGCGGCGGGGGCTGCGAGCGGCCGTTGCGGCGCTGGTGACAGCGCGCCGGCGCGAGCAGCTGACGGTTGCACAGGCGCTGCCGCGGCTGCGCACCACCTCCTTCCCCTGGCGCCCGACGGCGACGGGTGAGGGCGCCTGTCCGTGTACAGCATGGCGCTCTCAATCTGTGCTGTGGTGCCCGCGTCTGTGCTTTTGCCTTCATCCTGAGATGGCACCCGCAGCATCAGCACATGGGACAGATGCGGATGATCTCGTTCACCCTTCTTGTCGACGAGTAGCATGCTCTTCCATGCCCGACAGATGGGCAACCGGTGGCTGCAAGCGCGGCAGCAGCGGCGCAGCGGGACACGCAGCTGTGGGTGGCGTGGCTGCTGGGCGGCCTGGCGGTGCCGCTGCTCCGCGCCCACTTCTACGCCACCGAGACCGAGCCCAGCCGCCAGGCCGTATCCTACATCAGGTTCGTGCCGGCGAAAAATCAAGCACTTGCGAGCACGGACAGTTAGCAGCGAAAGTTCCCTGCAGAAAGCGCGAGCTCGTGGTCCTTGCACCATTGCAGCTTGGTCGTGCATAGGCAGGCGCAAGACCTGCAGCATTGGCTGTGCACTCGCAGCCGGACCAGCCTGCGAACCATGTGATCGCAAGAAAATCCTGCAAATGCTGCGGCAGGAAGTCATTATGGGCGGAGCTGCAAGCGAGCGTGCAGGCAGAGGTTTTGCAATGCAACTGATTCAACAATCCACATTCAATTTTTTGTGCCCCTTGGCGGTAGAAAGTCGTTGTGGGCGGTGCTGCCAAAGGGCGCGCAGGCGCGGAATATAATATACACACTAGTTGATCAGAACTCAACCAATGAACCACAAACCAACATCCCACTCTGTGGCGGCAGGAAGCCGGTGTGGGCGGTGCTGCGGAAGGGCGCGCAGGCGGCCATGGTGGGCGACATGTTCCGGCCGCTGCCGCCGGGGTCCACTGCGGAAGTACTACAGGGCCGCCAGCTGGGCGCCGCCCGCCTGCGCCTGCTGCCCAAGGCCACAGGTGCGCTGCCAGAAATGCAGGCAGGACCAGGTGAATCTCCGTGTTGGTGCACGACAGGAAGCACGCATTCTCTGCCAGAACCACCTGCTGGGCGTATCGTTCCCAGAGGCTCAGGCATTTGCACATGGGTAGTATGTAGGAGCAGGCATGAGTGGGCTGTTGTGCTTGGGGTCTTACTTCCTGCGGGCGCATGTCCCATTGCAGCTGACATTTTCTGAAGTTGTAAACCACGTGATACACGCACAATTCTGACACAGGGCTGCGGCCGATCGCGAACTTGGGGGCGCCAACGGTCGTGAAGCTGAAGGGAATGCAGCGGGTGGTGTCGCTTGGGCGCAAGCGCGGCGGCCCGCGCCGGTCCGCGCAGCTGACCTTCCGCCCCGTCAATCAGCAACTGCAGCACCTGCACCAGGCGATCTCTTCCACAGGCTCATGATCAGGGCACTCGACCTTCAGTACCAGCTGTACCCCTCGCGTGTTCAGCTGAAATTGAATTGCACATCTCCCTGACCAGCTCTGGAGACAGGACACAAGAGTTTACACCCCGTGCTAGCTCGTTTCGGACCCCTGCTCGTCTTCGAAGTCACCTTGAGTTCCATGGATTGCTGCAGGTTCCCGAAAGGAATTTTCACAATAGTAAGGTGTCCATCTCGTGCAGGTGCTCAAGCTGGAGTCGCGTCGGCAGCCCAACGCTCTCGGCGGCAGCGTCTTTGGCTATGCAGACGCGCATGCGGCGCTCGCGCCGGCGCTGCGGCGGTGGCGCGCTGCGGCCGCCGCCCGCGCCACCCGCGGCAAGCCCGGCCCTAAACCCTTTCTGGCGGCCTTCGACATCTCGCGCGCCTTTGACGGCGTGGATACGGGCCGCCTGCTGGCGCTCGCGCGCCGGCTGCTGGCCAAGCCGGCCTACACCATCGTCAAGCACTCCGAGGTGGGCTGTCGGCGACTTTCGAGTTGAACCCCTGTGGTGCGTGCGCTTTCATCAAATGCGGCGACAGCCGGCCTACCCCATCGTCAAACACTCCGAGGCAGGCGGCAGATTGGTCCACAGGTGTCTTGTTTCGATGGTTTGTGCTGTCTTCTGACTGATCCTTCTTGAACTAAGCTTGTGCGACATCGGATGTCTTGCTTGCTTGGCGGTGCCGATTCTGCACCGAGGAACATGCAGCCACCAATGTGTCATTCCGTGCACAGGCGTCGGCTGGGCGGACGGGCCTGCGGCCGAGCTGGCGCAAGGCGGCGGTGGACGCCACGGTGCAGGCGCCCGATTTCCCAGGGTTCGCGCGCGGCATCGCCGCCTCCAGCGTCGTGAGGGGCCGAGTGCTTTCGGACCAGGTGCGGACTTCCGTACGCGTGGGCGCTGCTGCCTCCGAGCACGCCGTCAATGGGATGAGATATTTGACAATATTCACTCTCGCCTGCAGGTGGTGACGGTGAAGGTGGAGGCGCGCACGGCGGGGCAGCTGCTGGCGGGGCACGCCGTCAAGGGGTCGTAGAGGATAGGGCAAAGAGCCGAAACCCAAAAGAAAGACCGAGCAATCAATCCTGCGCTTTCATGCAGGTTATGGACGTTGAAGGTAGAGGCTCGCCAGGCGGGGACGCTGCCGGCGGACCCAAGAAACGACAGGCTCTCAAAGGACCGGCACTTTCTACTGGACAAAAACCTTTGGCTGCTTGCGCGCCAGGTGGTGACGGTCCAGATGGACGCGCAAGCGGCGGGGGAGCTGCTGGCGGAGCACGTGGGCGCTAGCTTGGTCAAAATCGGCCGCGCATGGCACATCCAGTCCCGCGGCATCCCCCAGGCATGCTCACTCCCAATCGTCATCACCCGCTACTGCGTGGCATTGCTTCACGCATGTCTGCACCCCTCACATGCTATCACCGCCGGCTGTGTGTCTGCGTCACCGTCGCGTGGCGAGAGTCCCAGCCATGGCTACGTGTCAACGCCAAGAAACCATCACTAACAAAACACAAGTCACGATCTCAGACATGCCTCATCTTTTCCGCATGGCAGCGTGCTGTCAACGCTGCTATCCAGCCTGTTCCTGGCGGACCTGGAGGCGCGCCACCTGCCTTCGCCATGATGCACTTTCGCGCATATTCTGAAGCTTCATGTGCTGCCAGCGCAGGGTAGCGTGCTGTCGACGCTGCTGTGCAGCCTCTTCCTGGCTTCTGGCAGCTGATCCCTGCAACATCATCCATCTTCTGACTCTCACCCTCTGATATATGTGCCCTCCTGCAGGGCAGTGTGCTGTCGATGCTGCTGTGCAGCCTGTTGCTGGCGGACCTGGAGGCGCCCCACCTGCAACATCATCCTCTGATCCGTTGCTGATCGTTCTGTGATTCGTTGCTGCCGTACCCGCAGGGCAGCGTGCTGTCGACGCTGCTGTGCAGCCTGTTCCTGGCAGACCTGGAGGCGCGCCACCTGCGCCCGCTGCTGCCAGCGCCGCGGCCCGACGCCAGCCAGACAGCGTCGCCCGCCTCCTCTGAGGGCGGCGGTAGCGCTGCGAGCGGCGGGCGGGCGTCTGTCGGCGGCGGCAGCATCGCAGGTGGGTCTGAGCTTTGATCATCCCCCGGTAGGTTGGTGACTGAACAGAAAGCCAGGTCCTCCTCACAGTGGGGAATGTCTCGCACGAGGCGGTCAGCACGCTTGACCGGCGTGGTTCTCGCCTCGTGTTCTCTATGCTTGGTCTGTGCGGTTACATGTTAGTTGAACCGGCGTCTTTTGGGCGGGTGCCCTAACAGAGGGCGTAAGGGCCACACGGACGTGCATGTCGGGCGCTCACACCGCCGATGGGTGAGCTACCTGAAGGAACAACTGAATTGCTGACCATGCTGACTGCGATCGGGCGACGTGGCCTTCTGGGGCTGCTCGGGTGGCACACATGCCCGTCCTGTGTTACCCAGTCACTAGTATACTCCCTGCGGCATCGCGCATTTGCCGGCGATGGAATGCAATGCGCCTAACGCGCTCGTCCCCCACGC
>JAABUL010006954.1_pt1 | contig 12599 bp, 14 predicted proteins | sample 5559151 | NCBI WGS metagenome assembly JAABUL01 (sample SAMN10711876, study PRJNA513368) | rock metagenome | isolation source: Antarctica rocks | place: Antarctica: Victoria Land, Pudding Butte sud | reverse complement strand
CGTCGGGCTCGCGGTACTGGCCACCATCGCGGCCACCTCCAGCCGCGGGCAGCTGGGCACCCACCCGGTCGCCGTCGCACTGACCACCGGCTACACCGACGCCTTCCGCGCCGGCGCCGTCATCATCCTGCTGGCCGTGCCCCTAGCGTTGGTGCTGCTGCGGCTACGACCCAGCGCTGGCACCCAACCCGACGCCACCGACAACCACGGCACCGACAACACTTGCGATACCGATACTGCGCTCGATGCGGTCGCCGTCACCCCCTGACCACATCCTTCGCAGTTCCTGACCGCTCCTAGCCCCACCGCTTCATACCACCGCTATTGCGCCACCAGTACCACCAAGGAGCCCAGCGTGGCCCGATACACTCCACCAGCTCGTCGCGACGTTCAACCGAACGTTCTCCGGCGACACCGATCTCCTCGACAGGGTCGTGACCCCTGACTGGGAACACATTCCGCTCAACCCCGGTCAGGGCCCCGGCCCGGACGGCACCAAACCCACGATTAACGGAATCGGACAGTCGTTCACCGACGTCGAGATCGTCGTGCATGACGTGATCGCCGGGCGCGGGTCCGACGGCAACGGCAAGGGCGGTGTCCGCGCGGAAATGCGCGGCACCCACACCGGCGCACTGTTCGGGATTGCCGCGACGGGCCGGGCGGCCAGCATCCCAATCCACGAGTTCCACGACGTCCACGACGTCCACGCCGGGCGCCTGGCACGGACATGGCACCCGAAAGACTGGTACAACTTCTTCAACCAGGTCGGTCAGGCCCCGCACATCAGTCAGGACAACCAATGAAAGCCATCCAGATCGCCCGCTACGGAGACACCCCGGCCCTCCAGGACATCGAGCAGCCCTCCCCCGGCCCGGGCGAGGTGCTCGTGCGCGTCGCGGGGGCCGCTACCAAACCCTCTCGACCTCAAGATCACCGCCGGATACATGCACGACTTCTTCCCTGTCGAATTTCCGTACACGCTGGGAACCGACGTATCGGGAACCATCACCACCCTCGGTGACCGCGTCGAACGGTGGGCTGTCGGGGACCAAATCGTGGCCCGTCTGGACCCCTCCGCCGGCGGCGCATACGCCGAGTTCGCGGTGATCCCAGCCGCGCAACTGGTCCCCGCCCCCACCTCGATACCGCTGTTCCTCGCCTCCGGAGCGGTCACCGCCGCAGCGACCGCCTGGCAAGCGCTGACCGAGATCGCCGACGTTCACCCCGGCCAGAGAGTGCTGATCCACGCCGGCGCCGGCGGAGTCGGCAGCTTCGCCGTCCAGCTGGCCCGCACGCTCGACGCGCACGTCATCACCACCGCCTCCGGAGCCGGTCTGCCGATCGCGCGCGACCTCGGAGCCGATGAGGTCATCGACCACACCAGCGGACCGTTCGGATCCCAGCTCGCCGACGTCGACATCGTGATAGACACCATCGGCGGCTCCGTCGAGGAGCAATCGCTGGACGTTCTCCGTCCCGGCGGCCTGCTCGTCGCGGTGCCGATGCCACCCGACACCGACCGGGCGTCCGCACGCGGGCTCCGCGCCGAATTCCTCTTCCACGCCTGCGATCCTCAACGACTCGCCACGGTCATCGGGATGCTCGACGGCGACATCCGGGTCCTGCTCGACCAAACACTGGACCTAGATGAGGCACCGCAGGCCCTGCAGTACCTCGCCGCCGGCCACGCCAAAGGCAAGGTAATTCTCACACCCCAGACCCCCTGAACCCAGGAGTACACCGGCACGGCATGGGTGCGTCACGCGACGCCGAGCGACCCGAAGGGTTCAACACCCATCAGGGCTCCCGGGCGCCGGCACCGCCAAGAGGCCGCCTACCGTCCTCATCGATCGCCCGGCAGGCGAGGATGGCGTGCCTTGGTGCCGACCGCTGCTGAAGGAGCGTGGGTGATGCAGGGCGTCCCTGTCTCAAGCCTGATCGCCGATCTGACGGTGGCCGACGGCGGAGGTGAGCACCATGAACAGCACCGTCGACTACGACTTATAACGTGTGAACCAAACGGTACGAGCCGTTGGTTACCATGTCAACCAGAGGTATCGTCAAGGCATGGCGGCGCGATGGTTGGATCCGGGAGAAGAGCGCGCTTGGCGCAGCCTGATGGAGATGCAGGACGGCCTGTCTGAGTTCATCGAGCGGCAGCTGCGCAACCGGTGCGGGCTCTCGCATGCCGACTACCAGGTCCTCGCCTTTCTCTCCGAAGCGCCCGAGGGCCGGCTCAGGTCGTTCGAACTCGGTGAACTGCTGCATTGGGAGAAGAGTCGGTTGTCCCAGCACCTGGGCCGGATGCAGAATCGCGGCCTCGTGTCTCGGGAGAGGTGCCGCACCGACCAGCGCGGAGCGGTCGTCGCCATCACCGGACGCGGCAGCGATCTGATCGAGGCCGCAGCCCCGCAGCACGTGGGCGACGTCCGCGATGTCCTCATCGACCACGTCACCGCGGCCGAGTTGGAAACACTCGTCACGATCGGCACCAAGGTGCACGATCGCCTGGCAGCACTGGGAAAGACCGGATTGAGTCCCTGAGCCCGCGGCCATGACCCGGCCCGTTGAAGCTCAAACCAATCAACCGGCGCACCCACTCGTGGGACCTGAGGATCGGTGACCGTTGTCGTGAACCCTGTGCTTCCGGCGTTGCCACTGCCCCCCGGCCCGCGCGGCCAGCGACCCTGAACGACCAGATGCACACCGAGGTCGGGGCGCAGATGCTGGCCGCGGACACGATGCTGCTGGGGCGGAACACCTACGAGGAGTTCGGCGGCCACTGGGCCACCCAGGGCAGCGACGTCCCCTTCGCCGACCAGATCAACGGCATCCCCAAGCTCGTCGCCTCACGGACCCTGACCGACGTCACCTGGCAGAACTCCTGCCTCATCGACGGCGACGCGGCCACCGAGCTGCGAGCACTGAAAAGCGGTCCGGGCAAGAACATCGCGATCTCGGGTAGCCCTACCCTCGTCCGACACCTGCTCGAGGAGGACCTGCTCGACGAACTGCACCTCCTGGTCCACCCCCTCGTCGTCGGCACGGGCCAGCGGCTGTTCCCCGACGGCAGCGGCAGCGTCCCGCTGGAGCGGACCGACTCAGCCGTCTTCGACACCGGCGTCCTCAACCTCACCTACCGCCGCTCCGGCGACCAGCACTGATCCGGGAGACCGACCGACATGCAGACACTGTCATCGCCCGACGGCACGACCATCGCCTTCGACCAGGTCGGCAGCGGCCCACCCCTGTGCGCAGGCGGTGTACCTGCAGACCGGTGACGCCGGCCTGTCGGTTGCCCCCTTCACCCGCGACGGTGACGATGCTCTGGACCCCGGCCCACTCCTCGCCGCCAATCCTGCTGTACTCCATCCACCATTCGGGACACCATTTGCAAAAGCGGGTGGACATTAACGGTGCGGCCACCGACATCAATAACCAACGCGATGAAGGTGCAGTCCGCACGGTCCTATGGCATCCTCGCCGTCGAGAAAGGCGAGTACGATCATTTAGTGAGCAATGAACTTGGTGGGGCAGTGGACGATTCACGATCCCGGTTGTCAGGTGGTACGTCCGTCGTCTTGACTCGCTCTTGATGACGTGCGGTTTAAGGTCGGGGTTATGACCGCGGGGCGACCTCGGTGGACGACAGGAGCGCCGTGACGACTTTTCGAATGGGTGCGAGATCGAGAGGGGCGGCGATAGCTGTTGCGTCGGGCAACTCTGTCAGGGTTTCTTCGACGCCGAACAGGGCGCGCGCAAATCGCGGGTAGACGGTGAGGGCGAGAAGTTCGTGGGCGATGTTGATGCTGATGGAGGAGTGGAGCTGGCACCGCTCGGCGAGGAATTCGGCCAGCCGCTCGTGGGTCGCGGTGAAGTACGTGTCGTAGTACTGAGCCGATGCCTGCGGGAGCCGGTCGGCTTCGGCGATGCACAGCCGGCAGGTTCGTAACACCGGCGTCCAGAGCAATATTTGCAAGAAACGGGCGCAGAACAGGACGACAGCGTCCACGGTGGTGTCGGCGTAATGGCCGGGCGTCTTGATCTGGTCGAGATACAGCTCGCGCACCAGTTCGATGACCGCGAGGAAGAGCTTGTCCTTGGTCTTGAAGTGCGCGTAAAGAGACCGCTTTGAGGTCGCGGCGCGCGCGGCCACCATGTCCATCGAGGTGCGCTCGAAGCCCGTCTCGATGAAGACGTCCTTCGCCGTCCACAGGATGTGTTCCCGCAGCTCAGAACCGCGCCTGGCCATCGGTTCGCCCTCCCTCACAAGGTATACGGTACAGTGTAGTTCACATCAGCAGTTCGATGAGGAGAGCTTCGATGATTGTCGTCACCACTTCCAGGGGTGCTATCGGACAGCGAGTGTTCGAGACTGTTTTTGGCAGTGGTGAGTTTATCTGTGTGCCCGGTGCCCGGGCCGGAGGAGCTGTGCTTCATGGACATGGTGCACGTCATTTCCGAGGTGGCGGGCAACGCAGTCGGCGTCCGTCAGATCACCGGCGAGGCCCGGGAGGCCGGCCGCACCGGATGCGGGTGTCCGACGCCATGGCAGGGGAGTTTGTTGACGTGGTGACGGTCACGGATGAGGGTTTCGGCAACGCCGGGGCGCGGCTCCCGCATTCCTGCACCCCCACCACCGTCTGGTGGTGGGGGTGCGGCGAAGTGGTGAAGCCAGTGGTCGAGGCCTCGGTACCTCAACGATCCGTATGTCGGCGACCGTGAAGCTGCCCCGGTTGTCGAGGACGCGGGACCGGTTCGTCGCGGCCGGTGTGGTGCTGCTGGTCGTGATCGCAGCTTTCGCGGTCACCGCGGTGTTGAGGGCTTCACCCAGGATCGGCACCGAGCAGCGGATGATCGACGGGGTGCCGGAGCCGGGGCAGGGGGTGGTCCAACTCGACTCCACTCTTTACTTGCCGGCGAGCACGCCGGCTCCGGCGGTGCTGCTCGCGCACGGTTTCGGGGGCAGTAAGCGTGATCTGGACGCCCAGGCGCGGTCGCTGGCGGCCAGTGGCTTCGTCGTCCTTGCCTACACCGCGCGTGGGTTCGGCTCCTCCGGTGGCTTGATCCACCTCGACGCGCCGGGGTTCGAGGTGGCCGACGCCCGCAAAATGATCGACTATTTGGCCACCCGGTCCGAGGTGCGTCTCGACGCGCCGGGTGACCCGCGGGTGGGTGTCGCCGGTTCCTCCTATGGCGGTGCGCTGGCGCTGCTGTTGGGCGGCTACGACAAGCGGGTGGACGCGGTGGCCGCGGACATCACGTGGAATGACCTCGCCCACTCCCTGGTCCCGGACTCGGCGACCGGTGCGAACGCCAATGGTGGCGTCTTCAAGAAGTTGTGGGCCGGTTACCTGTTCGGTGCCGGTGCGTTGCCGGGCGCGAGCGGTGGCGTGTCGACCGGTGGCCCGACCTCGGCCTGCGGGCGTTTCGCCGCCGATTTGTGCGGTGCGTACCAGCTGCTAGCGCAGGGCAACGCGCCGAACCCGTCGGTGCTGGCGTTGTTGGCGGCGTCGAGCCCGGCGAGCATCGTCGATAAGATAAGCGCGCCGACTATGCTCACCCAAGGTGAGCAGGACTCGCTGTTTGGGCTCGGCGAGGCCGCCGCCAACGCGCGCGGGATCGCCGCCCACGGCACCCCGGTGGCTGTGCGGTGGCGCGCCGGCGGGCACGACACGGGTGGGGGGTCGGTCGCGGCGGAGTCTGCGGCCATGTCCTGGTTCGGTGACGTTCTGCACGGCCGTTCGCCCGCCGCGGATTTCCAGGTGACGCTGCGGGGTGCTGGGCTGTTGGCGCAGAGCGGTGACCGGGTCAGCCAGGAGCTGCGGGCGAACGGTGGTTACCCGACGGGTGTGCCGATGACGAACACGGTGAGCTTGCACGGTGCGGCGCAGCAGATTCAGGCGCCCGCCGGCGGCACTCCGGCCGCGATTTCCAGCCTGCCTGGACTGTCCACCGTGCTCGACCTGGCCGGCACGGCCGGCGGGTTAGGAGCGCTGACCGAAATCCCAGGCCAGGTGGCGGCGTTCCAGTCCGACCCGCTGCCCACACGGGTGTTGTTGGCGGGCTCGTCCAGGGTCACAATTTCACTCACCTCGCCGACGGCCACCGACGCCACGTTGTTCGTTGCTCTGCGCGACGTCGACCCGAGTGGCGCGAGCACGCTGCCGGCGCAGCTCGTGGCACCGGTGCAGCTCACCGGGTTAACGCCCGGCCGGGCCAGCACGCTGACGCTGACGCTGCCGGCCGTGGTCACGCAGATCGAGGCCGACCACCGCGTCCGACTGACCGTCGCGACCACCGACCAGGCCTACTTGATGCCCGCCGACCCGCGCAGCTATCAGGTCGCGCTGACCGCTGATCCGACAGTGCAGCTGCCGACGCTAGCCAATACCACCATCCGCTCGGGCCGCCCGTGGATCTGGCTCATCGTCGGTGCGACCGCGGCGGCGCTGGCGTTGCTTGCGGGCCTGCTGCTGGTGCATCGGATGCGTCCGCGCCGGTTCGTGGTCGTGGCTGATGAGTCCGGTGGCCCCGCTGATGCCCCGGTGGTCGTGACCGATCTGGTCAAGGAGTACAGCGATGGTTTCCGCGCCGTCGATGGGGTCACGTTCCGGGTCGAGCGCGGGCAGATCGTCGGGCTGCTGGGACCTAACGGCGCCGGAAAGACGACCACGCTGCGCGTGATCATGGGTCTGATCCGCCCGACCGACGGTTCGGTGTCGATCTTCGGTGCGCCGGTGGTGCCCGGGGCCAGGGTGCTGTCACGGGTCGGCTCGTTCATCGAGGGTCCCGGTCTGTTGCCGCATCTGAGCGGAGAGCAGAACCTGCGGCTGTTCTGGGCCGCGACCGGCCGCCCCGCGGCGGAAGCGCAGTTCGACACGGCGCTGGAAATCGCTGGGCTCGGCTCGTCACTCGGGCGGCGGGTGAAAACCTACAGCCAGGGCATGCGCCAGCGGTTGGCCATCGCCCAGGCCATGCTCGGCCTGCCCGAACTGCTGGTGCTCGACGAGCCGACCAATGGCCTCGACCCGCCGCAGATCGCCGAGATGCGCCTGGTCCTGCGGACCTACGCTGAGACCGGGCGCACCGTGGTGATCTCCTCGCACCTGTTGACCGAAGTGGAGCAGACATGCTCGCACGTGGTCGTCATGCACCGCGGCCGACTCGTCGCGGCGGGTTCGGTGACCGACATCGCCGGGACCGGCGCGGTCACCCTGGCCGTGGAGGATCCAGACGCGGCCCGCGCAATCCTCGTCGCCGCCGGCATCGCCGCCACCGAGGTGCGGACCGGGCGCGCGCTGGAAGACGTCTTCCTTGAACTGGTTGGAGAGTCCGAATGATCGAGCCCACCTCTGCGCCGGCTGGCAATGTCACGGCAGCGCCGGACGTGGGTGAGCGCCGGAAGTCGCCCGATGCGCCGACCCGGCGCGGCGTGCACGACCTGCTGCGCATCGCGGCGGCACAGCATGTCGATGCCGGGCCGGGTACGGCCGCGACCGGTTACCGGCCCGGGCGGACCCTCAGCCTGCGCGTGGAAGCCGCGCGCCAGCTGCGCCGGCGCCGCACCCAAATCGTGGGCCTGGTCGTGGTTGGGTTGCCCATCCTCCTCGCGTTGGCGTTCAAGCTCGGCGGCGCGAACCCCGGTTCCAGGGGGAGCAGCGGCGGCAGCGGGTCGACGCTGGTGGACCTGGCCACGGTCGGTGCCGCCAACTTCGCAATGTTCACCGAGTTCGCGACCGTCGGCTTTTTACTCGTCGTGATCGTTGCGCTGTTCTGCGGAGACACGGTGGCCAGCGAGGCCAGCTGGTCCTCGCTGCGCTACCTGCTGGCCATCCCGGTACCGCGCTCGCGACTGCTACGCCAGAAGCTCACCGTGGCCATCGGCTTCACCATCGCGGTGAACGTGCTGATGCCCGTGTGGGGCTACCTCATTGGCGGCGTGTTCTTCGGCTGGGCACCGGCCCGCTCGCCGGTGTCGGGGGAGTTCGACAACACCATCGCGCTGCAGCGGCTGGCCATCGTCATCGCCTACGCCGCCGTCCAGGCGCTGATCGTGGCGGCGCTCGCGTTCTGGCTCTCGGTGATGACCGACGCACCGCTGGGTGCCGTCGGCGGGGCTACCTTCGTCGTGGTGATCAGCAACATCATCGATTCGATCACCGCACTCGGCTCCTACCGGCAGTACCTGCCCACACATTTCCAGTACTCCTGGCTGGACGCTCTCGGACCCACCGTGGTGTGGGACGACATGATCCGCGGCACCGGGGTGACACTCGTCTACGTGAGCGTGCTGCTGCTCGCCACATGGTCGCGTTTCCTACGCAAAGACATCACCAGCTGAACTCAACCCCCGAAGACAGCCCCGGCTCTCACAGTGCTCCGCGAAGGCGACATACATGCAGGCGCCCAAGGTCCAAGCGGTGCGGAAGCTGATGTCTAAGCCGCTACCGCGGCTCTCAGGCCATCGTTTGCAGAGAGGGCCGCTTCAAACCCGCGAACGTGCGTGCGCCCTCGTGACGCCATCAGGATGAGGAATCGCCGTATCGGGGCTAAGGACACAGGCGGCCGTTCGAGTGCCGCGGGAACCCACACATTGACTACAGCGGCGTCGAGCCGGCGCGCTGCCCAATCCAACACGTCTGGAGTTGATCATGGAGATCGGCGCGTACAGCTTCGGTGATACCCCCCGAGGCCTGGACGGCTCGCTGGGGTCGACCGCGGAAGCCACAGCGAATCTGTTCGAAGCCATCGTGCACGCGGACGAGGCCGGCCTAGATTATTTCGGTGTCGGCGAGCACCACCTTCCGCAACTGCCCGTGTCGTCACCGGGGACGCTCGTCGCCGCGGCTGCAGCGGCTACGAGCCGGATAATATTGAGCAGTTCAGTTTCCGTGCTGAGCACGGATGATCCGGTTCGGATATATCAGCAATTTGCCACCACCGACGCCATCGCGCCCGGGCGGGTCGAGATCGTCGCCGGACGAGGCTCGACCGGGGAATCATTCCCACTGTTCGGCTACGCTTTGGCGGACTACGACCGCCTCTACGCGGAGAAGTTCGAGCTGCTACTCGCCATCAACGCCTCATCCGACGGACAGGTGAACTGGTCGGGGACAGTACGAACTCCGCTCACAGACGGACTCTTCGTCGTGCCCCGCCCGCACAACGGCTCGTTGCCTATCTGGTTGGGTTCAGGTGGTAGCGCCCCTTCATCGGTGAGAGCCGGACAGTTGGGGGTCCCCGTCACGTACGGAATCATCGGCGGTCGTCCATCGGAGTTCTCCCGGTTGGCCGAGATCTACCGGCAGACGACGCGACAGTCCGGCCACCCCGAAACGAGAGCAAAAGTAGCTGCCGGCACATGGGGGCTGGTTGCGGCGACCACCAAGGAGGCCCAAGACCGTTTCTATCCGGGCTGGTTGCGTGTGAGAGAGGAAATGGGCGCGCCCAGGGGGTGGCCCCAGGGGGTGGCAGGCACCGAGCAAGGCGGAATTCGACGCCATGGCAAACCACCCAGGGGCCTATCTTGTCGGCGACCCCGACAGCGTGGCGGAACGAATAGTCGACCTCAACCACCACATAGGCCACATGCGCCACTCACTGCAGGCAGATATCGGTGGACTGCCGCACGAGCAGTTCATCGAGCACCTCACGCTGCTGGCAACGGCGGTCAAACCCCGCGTCGACCGCCTGCTCGCTCGCCGATGAACAGGGATTTTCGTTAGCGGTGTTGAGCTGCGGCACGTAGCGGTCCCTCAGCAAGACAGTGGCATACGCATACGCCTTCTGGCCGGCGGCCCGGCCGGTGTCGGGGCACAGGTCCAGGGTGGGTGTGGCTCGGGTGGGGGCCCGCTCCCTACGTGTCAGGCTGAGTTGAGACCAGCGGTTCACAGCAAACCCGCCTTGTAGGGCGAGATTCAGGATCCGATCCCATGACCAGTTCCACCCGCACTGTCCCCGATGCTTCGGGTTCGACGAGCAGCCCCGTTGCCGCCGATGATGGAGACATGAGTGGTAATCCAGGTCCACGTGCTGGGGGCCCGAGTCGTCGGCGAGCGTTCACCGTGGCCGAGAAACTTGAGCACCTGAATTCCTACGAGGACGCCTGCAAAGAGAAGGACGGCGGGGCGTATCTGCGTCGGGAGGGGTTGTATTCCTCCCAGATCGTGGAGTGGCGCAAGCTGCGTGACGCCGGCCTGTGGGACGCGGCCAACCCGGGGAAGAAGGTTGGTCGGCCTAACGCGGAGCAGGCCGAGCTCGCCCGATTGCGGCGCCAAGTCCAGGTGATGCAGCGGCGCCTGGACACCACCGAGACTGCGCTGACGATCATGGGAAAAGCACACGCGCTCTTGGAGCAGATCTCCGAGAGCGCACCAGCCGAGCCCACGTCCAAGAAACGCTGATGGGCACCTACCGACAGCTGGTGGCCGCGACGGTCACGACCCGACAGGCGGCGACGTTGACCGGGGTGTCGCGGGCCACTGCAGCCCGGGACACCGCGCGGCGCGCCAGCCCGCAGCCGCAACCGGCGCCGGGTGCGGTGTACGCACCGGCCAATGCCCTGACCCCGGCCGAATGCGACGCGGTCCTCGCCACGCTGAACAGCACCGAGTTCGTCGACACCACCCCGCTGCAGGTCTATGCCACCCTGCTTGAGCAGGGCATCTACCTGTGCTCGGTGTCCACCATGTACCGGATCCTCGGTGCCAACGCCCAGGTCAAAGACCGCCGCCGCCTCGCCCGCCACCCCACCCGGGCGTGTCCCGAACTGGTCGCCACCGCACCCGGGCAGGTGTTCTCCTGGGACATCACGAAGCTGGCTGGTCCGGTCAAGGGCTGCTACTACGACGCGTACGTGATGATCGACATCTACTCCCGCTACATCGTCGGCGCGCACGTCCACGCCCACGAAACCGGCCAGTTGGCTGAGGAGATGATGCGCCAGATCTTCAACATCCACGGCGTCCCCGCGGTGGTCCACGCCGACCGGGGCACCTCGATGACCTCCAAAACCGTCGCGGCCCTGCTCGATGACCTGGGCGTCACCCGGTCGCACTCCCGGCCCAAGGTGTCCAACGACAATCCCTACGCAGAGGCCTGGTTCAAAACGTTGAAGTACGCCCCCGCCTTCCCCGAACGCTTCGGCGCCCTCGCCGATGCCCGCACCTTCCTCGACCGCTTCGTGGCCTGGTACAACCACGACCACCACCACACCGGTATCGGCCTGCACACCCCCGCCGACGTCCACTATGGACTAACCGCAGCCAAGTCCGACGCCCGCACCGCGACGCTCGCCGAAGCCCGAGCCAAACACCCAACCCGGTTCACCACCGACCGAATACCGAAAATCCTTGACCTGCCCCAGGCCGCCTGGATCAACCCACCACAAGACGAAAACTCACCAGCGGCTTAACACCCACTGGTCTCAACCACCTTGACAAACTCCGGCTCGGCGAGGAACACCGGTCCTCGGGTGCGGCCGTGAGGAGTCGGGGGAGCAGCAGCGCGGTCGGTTTGGTAGTACACCCAGTCGATGTCCCCGCCTTTGGAGATGATGCGGACGCGTTTGCCGGGTCGGTCGAGGTCGGCGATGTCGAGGGTGAGGATCTCGCTGGCGCGGGCGGCGGTTTCATAGAGCAGCCGCCACAGGGTCTTCTCTCGTAGGCCGACGTCCAGTCGCCACAGGGCGGCAATCTGCTCGAGGGTCAGTGCCCGGCTGTGGTCGCGGGCAATCTTGGGTCGGGCCCAGCCGGCGGTGGGTGGTGACCAGCCAACCCCGGGCCACCACCCCCCAGTGCCGAGCGCAGCGCGGCGAGGTGCCGGGTGCGGGTGGCCGGGGCCAGCGTCGCGAAGGCGGCAGTGAACGCCACCTCCAACACCGCAGCCCCTTCGGGGGTGTCCAGCGCCGCGACCGAGGCGCCGGTCGGATCGTCGGCCAGCCGGGTCCCGAGGATGGCCAGGCTCTGGCGGTACTTGACCGCGGTAGCCGCCGACCACGCCCCGGCCGGGTCGTGCGCGATGAGGAACGCCTCGACCGCATGTGCGACTGGTCGACGTCGTTGGCAGGTCGGTCACAAGTCACGGTCACTAGCTATCGGTCACGAGCGGTTCTGTCAGTGGGTTGTGACAGGGTGCCGGTTCATGGGCGAGTTGTTGGGGTACGCGAGGGTCTCCACCACCGGGCAGGACCCCCGGTTGCAGCACGACGCGCTCAGCGCCGCGGGGTGTTGGCGGACGTGGACCGACGTCGCCTCCGGGGCCAAGACGGACCGGCCGCAGCTCGCGGATGCGTTGGTGTCGTTGCGTCCGGGGGACACCTTGGTGGTGTGGCGCCTCGACCGGCTCGGCCGGTCGCTGCCGCATCTCATCGAGACGGTGCAAGGCCTCGCGGATCGGGGGGTGGGGTTCCGGTCGTTGCAGGAGGCCATCGACACCAGCACGCTCCAAGCGGTTAACCAATGACGAGACACGCCCTAGGTCGTGAGGCTGGCGCCGAGCACGGCGAGCAGCTGGAGCGTGTCGTGGCTGGGGGTGCCGGGGGTGGCGGTGAAGACGAGCAGGGTGTGGTCGGTGTCGGGGTCGAGCAGTGTCTG
>JAABUL010006952.1_pt1 | contig 12600 bp, 14 predicted proteins | sample 5559151 | NCBI WGS metagenome assembly JAABUL01 (sample SAMN10711876, study PRJNA513368) | rock metagenome | isolation source: Antarctica rocks | place: Antarctica: Victoria Land, Pudding Butte sud | reverse complement strand
TGGTACAGCGTGAGGGCCAGCGCGTCGGCGAGGATAAGGCAATCGGTGGGGTCGAGGTCAAGCGTGGCAGTCAGCGGGGCGAACGCGCGGATCTTCATGGTGGCGCTCCTCATCAGGCACGTAACAGCCAGGCGGGTCGCAATTTTGCGACCCGTTCAGTCGGCGTGAGCCTTTGCACTTTAGTGCAACGTCAATCGGCGTAGACCGACACGTTTTCTACCAAGGTGGAAACCGGCACAAACCCGAGCGGGGCGTCGAGCACGGCGGCCACGTCGCGCGGCAGCGGCTCCCCGGCGATCTGGGCCAGGTCGGCCCACAGCGCGGCGAGGGTGAAAGTCTCGGTCAGCGCGTCGGGGATCTCCTCGGCCAGCTCGTGCAGCAGGGCGGTGAGGGCGGCGGTGATCGGCATGGTCGTCATGGTGATAGCTCCTGGGGCTATGCCCCCCGAATTCATCTTGAATGCGGCCTACGGTAGGGTGTTCACGGGGGGGCGGAAGCAACTTGCGTGCATATATATATTAGTAACCCTGGCGGCAAGTTGCTTCCGGCTCTGGCCCGTCGAGACGCTCCGACGGGGCGGATTCATCTTGCATGCGGCTAGGCGGCGAGGGGGACGGTGATCCGCGACGGCCGTTCGATCAGGCCGCGTGCGGCGCGGCGGCGGTACTCAGCGTGGGCCGCCAGCAGCGCGATCCGGTCGCTCGCCAGGCTGCGCCCGATCCGGGTCTGGTAGGTGTCTACACAGAGGCGGGCCTTGGTGCCGTAGCGGACGAGCTGCGGGTCAGTCAGCCAGATCACTTCCTGCCGCGCTGGCTCGTTGTCCCAGGCGGCGCGGACGGCGGCGAGGTGCCAGCTGCGCCGGCCGCACTCGCTCGCCTTGCAGGTGCAGAAGGTGGCGCCGGTCGTCGTGTCCAGGCTGACGACGTTGGTGCGGCCCGTGTCGTGCTGGCTCGGCGTGGCGTAGGCGACGATCTCGGTGGTGGTGTCGGCGGAGAGGAAGCGGAGGGCGGCGGCGATCTTGGGGGCGGTGGCGACGGTCGCGGCGCTCATGGTAGATTGCTCCTTGGGCCTCGGCCCGTTCATTCGATGGCTCGGTGGGGGTTCTTGGCAGTTTCACCACCGGGCCATTTCCATACCCTTACTATAGACTGTTATAGACTATATGTCAAGTGTTTTGGACTGATAATATAGCAGTATTGACGAATATCAGATCGTGACGGTAGAATAGCGATAAGGCTACTGAGTCATTCATGCCGAGAGGGGGGTAACGATGCCCGACGAAGAGTACCTGACGATCAGGGAGGCGGCGGCGGCGATCGGCGTCGCCCGCGCGACGATGTTCAAGCTCCTCAAAGACCACGACGTGACACGCTACCAGGTGGCCGGATCACGAGAGATTCGCATCAAGCGTGCAGACCTGGAAGCCTTACGCAAACCGGTACCACGTCCTCGGCCCTTCCCGCGCGTCATCGTTGACCAGGAGGGGCAGGGATCAAAAAGGGCGGCCTGAGTTAGCAGGCCGCCCAGAGGTGCGCGGTGAGGTGAAGGCACCGCGCACGGGGGAAGTCTAACAGCATGGGCTGCGGACTCATCCGGCAGATGGTACGCCAGTCCTGCAGCGAGGAGGAGCGTCGTGGATGATCTGCGCGAGCGGCGCACTGCACCGGACGCCGCTCGCGACGTGGTGTGCTAACCATGCGCGAGAAGGCAGATGATCTGCTCACTAGTGAGGAAATAGCCGGCCTTCTCCGGGCATTTGTCACCACCGGCCCGCATGATGACACCGCCCGCGCGGCGCTCATCCGTGAGCATTGCGTACTTTGCCAGAATTCGCGGGGCGGTTCTGCGGTGCACCAAGCGGCCAAATGTGCCGAGTGGCGCTGCACGCTGCGTGATCCTGAAGCATTTGCGGTCGAGCACTTGATCATATCCGCCGCCCTGGAAAAGATCCGCGATCCGAATGCCGTCGATGATGCGGTAGTGGAGGCGCTGAATCTGCACCTCGTGCGCGCTGGTTGCGCGGTCGCTGTCCTGGGGGGGCGACAGAAGGGGTTTCGTCGTCTCGGCTTCGATGGGAGCACCTTGCGCGCGGCCTTACACCGCGCGCTGATCGTGTATCTCTCCACGCTTGCGGGCGAGCGGGTACATTTCAACGTCAATGCGATGGGGGCTACGGCTTTGCAGGGCGTGGTCAAAGAGGTCCTTCGCGAGTCGCGCGCCGAAGAGGCGCACCGCCGCGAGGTTGAAAATGACGCTCGCGTTTTACGCCTGCATCAGCAAGGCTGTAGCGTCGCGCGTATCGCGCGGGAGATGGGCTGGGGCAAGGACCGCTCGCGAGTCAATACAGCGCTCCAGCGCCAGGGGGTAAAGAAGAAGGGGGAGCGCTATACCGAGCGCACAGAGGTGTAGATGAATACGCGATTCGTCTACATCTACGCGGAGCGAAAGCCATTCGCTATAGTGTTCTTCGTGGCCCATACGTAAGCGATCCGGGCGCAGAGAGAGGGGGTATCGTGAAGACGTTCGAGCGCTTCGAGTTTCGGCTCTCGGAAGAGGATCGGCGACGTCTCCGTACCTTGGCCGAGCAGACGAGTCGCACCGAGTCCGGGGTGGTGCGTTTCCTGATCCGGCAAGCGGACATCCCGCAGCGGGGGGACATTCCCCCGCTCATGGTCCCGTTCCTGACGTTGGCCCCGGACAGCAAGCGCGCCACCAATGTGGCGTGACAAAGAAAAGGCCGGTGGGTTTTCAGCCTCGACAGCTCCCCACCGGCACCCTGAAAACTGATCGGGACACTCGCGCCTAGGAACGCGAGAGCCCACGCGGGACGATCATACCATCCACGGGATGATCGTCAAGAGGAAGAATTATTATGTCAATTGTAACAGCGAACCTCCCCGACGTCTATACCGCCCCCGGCGGGCGCTACGACGAAGAAGGCAACCTGTATCTCGACCTCGGCAGTGACCTGGTGGAGTCGCCCTTGCTCCCCCTCGCGCGCCTCGTGTTGACGAGCACCCTGCCGCCCGACGCCTTCGACTGGGACCCCTGCGGCGATACGCTGTTCGTCCGCTGGGACCACGCGCGGGGCGTTGAGAAGCTTCTCGTGCAGATGTGGCCCGCGGCCACGGTGACGGCGGCGGCGAACCCTGGCTATCGCGGCGTGCGTGGGGGTGCACGATGACGACATTCACCCTCCCGCCCGGCCTCGCCGAACTGGCCGCTAAGCCGAACTGGGTCAACTGGAACCTCGAACCGCGCCCCGGCGATCCTAAGTCGACGAAGGTCCCCTATACCCCCTCGCTAACCGACCCGCAGGTGAAGGCCAAGGCGGGCGACCCGGCGACGTGGGGCAACGCCGACATCGCCTTTGCGGCGGCCAATGCGGGTCGCTTCACCGGCGTCGGCTTCGAGTTCCACGCCGACGAGGGCCTACTCCTCCTCGACCTCGACCATGTGATCGACGACGCCGGGAAGATCGCCCCGGTCGCCCGCGCGATCATGGCCCTCGCCAACAGCTACAGCGAGACCTCGCCCTCCAACACCGGCATCCGCATCATCGCCAAGGGGGCGCTACCCCGCCCGCTGATCGCGGAGGATCGCCAGGGCAAGAAGAAGGGCGGCTTCGAGCTCTACGGCGGCGCGCACTTCGGCACGCTGACCTGTCGGCCCTTCCGGGGCTACGAGACCCTGCGGGCGATCGACCCGGACACGATGGTGCGCCTCTTCGCGCTCATGTGGCCGGAGGATCTGGCCCCGAAGGCCACACCCGTCGCGCCCCTGCCGCCCCTGACGTCGGCCACCGGCGACGACGCCGCGCTCATCGAGCAGGCCTGCACCGCCAAGCACGGGGCCGACTTCCACGCGCGGCATACCGGCGCGTATCTCCTCGACGACAAGAGCGCCGACGACTTCGCCTACCTGATGACCCTCGCCTTCTGGACCCAGAACGACGCCCACCGGATGCGACGTATCGCCTTAGCCTCGGGGCGGGTGCGGGACAAGTGGCTCACCCGACGCGGCACTAGCGATCTCCTCGACTACTCGATCGCCAAGGCCTGCGCCGAGCAGCACACCGTCTACGATCCCGGCCAGCGCAACGGGGCGCGCTTCGTGGTGCCGGAGACCGGCGAAGTGGTCACCGACTTCGCCCCGCTCGTCGCCGAATTCACCCACAAGCTGGAGGAGCGCGATCAGCAGGTGGCTCGTGCCGAGCGCCTCCTCGCCTATTGCAAAGACGAGCATCAGCGCAAGGATCAGCGCATCGCCGAATTAGAGACGCAGGTGGCCGCGCTGGAGGCGGCGATTTCCTATCCCGACTCCACGATGGGCGGCGCGGCGTTCGACGTGGCGCAGGAGGCCTTCGCGGCGCGGCAGCGCGGGGAATCCCTGGTTGAGGGCGGCAAAGAGCGCTACCGCGTGTGCTACAAGACGGCCGCGAAGTGGCGCTCCTCGACCACCGTGAGCAATGCCACCAAGAAATTCCACGAGCACAACGCGGTCGCGGCGACGTTCCGCAAGGTGAAGCTCGAGACGGAGGACTTCACGGGGGAGGTTGACGCGGCCTATGTCGAGATCCCGCCCGAGTGCGAGACGCCGGCGAAGTTCGTCCTGCGCCTCCTCAAGAATCCGGTCGAGAAGAAGCACGGTGGCAATCGGCGTATCCCGGTGCCGACCTCCGAGAAGTACCCGGACGCCCCGGTGAAGCGCGTCACCCGCCGCGAGGACATCTGGCGCAGCCTGGTCGATGACGAGGTGTTGAAGGTCGAGCAGAAGCCCGAGATCGTCGCCTACTTCACCGCCGAGGGCGACGAGCTGACGGTCGCCGCGGCGACGGCCTATCAGGAGTCCGTGGGGGCGACGATCAACACGCGGGTGCCCGCCTATCGCCCGCCGGTGCAACGTCCACTGACCGAAGCCGATCGCGAGCTCGTGCGGTCCCCGCTCGGTCGAGCCGACTTCGATGCCTGGCTGGATGAGGAGCCCACACCCATCCCGATCAACGGCCCGCACTGCCGGGCGAGCGGGTGTGGTAAGCGACCGGGTACGAGCGGCTACTGCGAGCGGCACGACGCGCTCCTGGCGATGGCGACGGGGGCGGATTGATGAGCGGTCTGCTGACGATCACGGCGGGCGACGCCATTCTCACGGCGAGCCAGTCGGCGGGGTTCTTCGCCAATTGCGGACACATTCACGAAACGCGGACCAAGGAGCTACCAGACGCAAAGACCTACGTTGAACACGGCGACTTCACCGACACCCCCACCGTGCTCGACCTCGCGACCATGCACGGCGAGGGGGGGGTGTCCACGCTGGACGCCCCCCCCCACCCGAGGCGTTGTCTCCCGTGGTAGACATTGTGCCCGACCTTTCCACGGTGGGGGGGGGGCGGTTCCCTACCCACTCCTCGCACCACGAGCAATCGCCCGCCCCAGCGCCAGACCTCGCCACGCTGGGGCGGGTGTCCGCGCCGGACGGTAACACGACTGTGGAAAGACTACGTGTCCACTTTCCACACGCCCCCCTGCCTGACCCCACCCCGTCCACGGTGGACGCCACCCCCGACCGGCTCCCGCGTTGTCTGGCGTCCGGCTGCGCGCACCGAGTAGACCGGCGCGGCGACCGCTACTGCCATGCCTGCGTCAACTCCGGCCAGGGCTACCGCAACTGTCGCGCCACCGCCCCCACCCTGGGCCGCTGTGGTGGCCGCTGACGACTGAGAGGGGGGATCATGCCCGACACACGTTGGAAGGCGACAGAACGCCGCGTAGCGTCACTCCTGGGGGGCAGGCGGGTGCCGGTGAGCGGGCGCGGGCGCGGCGACCAGCCCGACATTGCGCACCCCTGGTTAGCGCTGGAAGTGAAGGACCGCGCCACGCTGCCCGCGTGGTTGCTGGACGCGCTCGACCAGGCGGAACGGTCCGCGACCCCCGCGCAGCTGCCCGCCGCCGTGTTGCACCAGGCCGGGGACCGTCACGATCAGGCGTTGGTCGTGCTGCGCCTCGCGGACTTCGTGGCGTGGTGCGGGGGCGCTACGGGACAATAACCATAATGAAGGCACGGCAAGCCCCCTTGGCGTACTCTGAGAATGGCGTGATCATTGGGCAAACGGGGCAAACCTTACAAAATCTTACGAAATGGGGCAGCAAGGGGCCGCTATTTCGCTATCGCGTACGGGTAGCGCGACATAACGCGACGGGGTGAAGGGGCGCAGGGTGGGGCCGATAGTGCTATCGCCCGAGTGCAATCTGGAGCGGTGCAAGCTCCTGCGTGTCGGCGTCGAGTGGCAGATTGTGTCGCTGTGCGTACCGGCGCGGGTCGTACACGAGCACGAACCCCCTGGCCGCTGCGTCGGTCACGAAGCCTAACCAGCCGTGCACTTCTTGCCCGCGCCCGAGCAGGCTACTCGCGCCCTGTGTCGTCTTGGCGTAGCCGATCGGATACTCATGCCCGGCGTCGTCGGTCAGCGTGAAGTAGCTGAGGCTGAAGGGGACGCCGTGGCGCCCGGCATTCCACAGCGACACGTCCACCATCAGATAGGGCAGGGACGGTGAGGCGGGCGTCGCCACGTCAGGGACGCCTGGGCGTTCCGCGCGCTCCACCCCTAGGAACGCCAGCCCCACCCCGTCCCCTACCACGGTCGCAAGTGGCGGGGGGGCCGACGGATCGGGCCCCGTCGACCGGGTCGCGGTCATCGCCGGCCCGGACAAGCGATCACAGCCGCCTAACCAAAGCCACAGCACGAGCAACAACAGGATACGACGGAGGGTAAATTGTCTCCTTGCTCCCATTATCATCGCTCCAGGAACTCTCCTTTCGCGCACGCGCCCGGCGTGCACAGTGGCCCCTGTCAGATACTGGTCGGGGCCACCGCGTGGTTATCGCCGCAGAGCGTGGCTACTGCGGCTCAGTGGCTCACTTGGTGACCAATCCCACATCCTCCATCGCCCAGTAGAGGCGCGATTGTCGGACGTTGATCTTCGCCGCCGGGACCCCTGAGTGCCGAGCTTGGATCGCCTTGAGCACCACCCCTTGCAGCACATCCACCGCGAACACCGAGGAAGACCCTCGCACCTTCGCGTAGGTGGCGGCGTCCAGCGTCACGTCCGTGCTGACGATGCCCAGGACGCGATCTTGTGGGTGTTTCTGCTGCATGTTGTCGAGGGTTACCTGGTTGAAGGGCACCTGGCCGGGTGCCGTCTGGCCGACCAGTAGGAGCCCCTGAGCGTCCCGTCCCCACACCGGCGGCACGCCCATCGTCACGCGCACGCCCTCCGGCTGCACGGCGCGAACGACACTCCCGCGCGGCGCGATCCCGGTCGCCGCGACGAATTGGCCAAACTCCGCGGTGCTGAGGGGCTGCGCGAAGACGATCGTCGCCTGGAACGGCGTGTTGCCGAGCGCCAGTTGCACGGCGCGCGCATTCATCGCCGCCGCGGCGGCCCGAACCTCCGCGTCGGTACCCCGCGGATAGTCGACGTCGATGATCCGCGCGCCATCCGGCTCAGGGCTGCGATCGAAATACTGGAAATGCCAAGTGCCGAGGGTACCGTCCAGCCGCGTGGGATTGGCCGCCGCCGGTGCCGTGCGGAGCGTCGCCAGCAACGCCAGGGCGAGGGCGATCCCCAGGAACGTTGTTAGGATCCGCGTGTGTGCTAATTTCCTCATCCCGCCGCTCCTCGCCTATGTTTGCCGTTGGATGCCTGTCACTCGGCACCCGTACATGTCGTAGGTATTGAAGCACCAGGTAGCATAGTTGACCTTGTCCACCAGCGCCGCAGATGTCCCCACACGCCGCCCCGGCCTTCCTTGCCTCGGCGGGTACTTCCGGCGCCCTGAACCATCCTGCGCGGCCTGCGCGGCCTCTAAGTGGTGCATCCGCCAAGTTCACTCACCTTGCCAGTATGCTGAATACTGAGGCGCTGTGCCGTAAACCACCCACGGTTTCTATCGAGATCTTGCCGGATGCACCGCTAAGTAGGTGCTGGTATGTTCGTGCGAGCGGATCGCGCCTGGTTCGACGCTTATCGCGATACACTGCTCTGCACGGACTTTCCAGCTTGTACTTAGGAACTCGACCAGGGGGAGGCGCGGGCGCGTGTCGCGGTCGATATCCTCCGTCTGGCCGGTCTCGACCGCACGAAAGCCTCGGAGAAGCTCGATACCTTGCTGATCGGCCCGACCGACCCCTGCGCGATCATTGACGCGGCGGTGCGGCGGCGACGGCCCGATACCGACGCCTCTCTGCGGGATCTCGTCGCCGGTCATGGCGCGATCAGCGATGTCGAGCGGCGCGCGGTGGTGGCGGATTGGGGGAATGAGTGAGCGCATAGGGGGCGGGGGTAAATCTCTGGCTTGTGTGGCCCGGGGCTAGAGAACGTGCGACCAGGGGCACGTATACATGGCTCGTGCCGTTGAGCGCTTACTTTGGTGCTGTACGGTACGGGTCGGCCGGTCGTGGGCGAGGTCGGGGATGTGCGCCGCTTCCGCTCGGCGAAGCACTTCCTCGCCCATTTCGGGTGGTGCCCGCGCGACACCCAGAGCGGTACGTACAAGGATGCGCACCCGCGGCTGTCGAAAGCGGGGAATCGCTACGTGCGCCGCCTCGTCTGGATGCTCGCCGTCGGCGTGATCAGCCGCCCCGGCCCCTTCCGCGACTACTTCGCCGCGCGCACCGCTGTGGGGAAGAACAAGATGGACTCTCTCGTCGCCGTCGGTCGCAAGCTCCTGACCACGATTACGCCACCCTGAAGACGGGGGTTGACAATCATTGGAACAGTAAACCGGGATAAGGCACCGGGCTGCGGGCTAGGCATTGCCAGAGAACACGCGCGGCTAGCACCCCGGTGACGCGGGCGTACACTCGGCGGTGGCAGGAAAGCGGCGTGGCGGTGCTACATGGTGCGCCTTGCACTCGCCTATGCGACCAGGGCGCAATACTTGGCCCTGCCCATGCGACTGGTGGTCGCGGACCGGACATTCCTAACGCGACTGCGGCGCACCGCCCGGATCATCGTGCGACTGCGGCTCATTTGATCACCAGGCGAGCGCGACTGTGGCTCACGTGCTGTGCCGCGATCAACACAGCCGGAAATAGCGGGTCGACAGTCTCCTCTTGGTCTCCAATGGACGGATGGTTGAAGCGTCACTTGGCACGCCCCGATGTGTCCCGTGCGACCACCATCGTCATGGGGACGTCGGGCTCAACTGTGTGGGGCAAAGACCACCTGACCCACCCTGAGCCTGTGTCCCACGGGCACGTTGCCGGGGTGGGCTGCAGCCCCCTCTCTGGGGTGAAAACGGCGCCAGTCCCAGAGGCCGACGAACGCCGCACGTGGCTGCGCGACTTTCGCGGCGCGGCGCGGATGTCCCACGCGGAATGACCCCGCCAGGTCCAGGGGTACTGCGCGGCGGTCCTGGCCGCAATGGCCACGGCCCGACGGCGGCCAGGGCCGCTCCTGTCGTCCCGGTCCTGATGCAACCTGCCCACCGTGACCATGGGTGATTCCGGGGCGGGATCACCCGCGATTTATACGTGGTCACTCTTGACAATGCTTCCATACTCATCTAGCCTTTAGGCAATGGTAAAAACGTTGTGCGGGAGGCGAGGCATGGGACAGGTACCATCGGCGGCCGAGCAGGATTACCTCAAGCAGATCTATTGCCTGCACGAGGAGGGCGGCCGGGCGACGACGCAGGCGCTGGCCGACCGCCTCGGCGTCAAGCCCCCCTCGGTCACGGCGATGCTCAAGCACCTCGCCGCGGACCCGACCGGCCCCTACGTCCGCCACACGCCCTATCACGGGGCGGAGCTGACGGACAAGGGGCTGGCCGTGGCCCTGGAGATGGTGCGCCACCACCGCCTGATCGAGCAGTTCCTGGCCGAGCTCCTGGACGTGCCCTGGGACCGCGTGCACGCCGAGGCCGAGCGCCTGGAGCACGCCCTCTCGGAGGAGTTGGAGGAGCGCATCGCCGCCAAGCTGGGCTACCCCACGCGCGACCCGCACGGCGACCCCATCCCCACGCGTGAGGGCACGATAGACACCAACGGGAGCGTCGCCCTAAGCGCGCTCCCAGTCGGGGCGACCGCGACGGTCGTACGTGTACCGGACGGCGATCCGGCCCTCTTGCAATACCTGGGGTCGCTCGGCCTGGTCCCCGGTGCCGCCGTCGTGGTTGAGACTGTGGCCCCCTACGGTGACGTGCTTACGCTGCGCGTCGGTGAGGTGACACAAACCCTGGGCGCCGCGATCGCGCGACGCGTGCGAGTCGCCCCCACAAGAGGAGAGACACAACGACACGTCTAGCACATTGCGGCGTAGATCCCCCGGTAGTATCGTGGCTGAAAAATCTGCCGCAGTACCGTAAAAACTACCGGACTACTTCAGTCTCGTTGTACTAGTACAGCGCGCTCGGTATTCCTCCGGGGTTTCGTGGCGCGATTTTCTTGCTACAACGCCAAGAATACTACCGAGCTATTCCGAGCGTACTGTACTAACGTAACAGGAGCGATCCAATGAGAGCCTACCGCCCACAACCAGCCGACGGCGTCCCCCTCGACGCGATCCCCCAGGAGGCGGGCGTCCGCGCGGCGGCGCGCGCCGCCCTCGACGGCCGCCGCCGCGGGCTCCGCGCGCTGCTGCCCTTCCTCGGCCCCGCCTTCATCGCCTGCGTGGCTTACATCGACCCGGGCAACTTCGCCACCAACATCCAGGGTGGCAGCGCCTTCGGCTACAACCTGCTCTGGGTCATCCTCATGGCCAACCTGATGGCCATGCTCATCCAGTCCCTCTCGGCCAAGCTCGGCATCGCCACGGGCCAGAACCTCGCGGAGGTCTGCCGGGCCTACCTCCCCCGCCCACTCGTCTACTTTATGTGGATCGGCTCGGAGGGGGCGGCCATGGCCACCGACCTGGCCGAGTTCCTCGGCGCGAGCCTGGGCCTGAACCTGCTGCTGCACATCCCATTGCTGCCGGCCGCGCTGCTCACGGGCGTGGCGACGCTAGGCATCCTGTCCCTGCAAAACCGCGGCGTGCGCCCGCTCGAAGCGTTCATCGCCGCCATGGTCGGGGTCATCGCCGCGAGCTATCTGATCGAGACCGTGCTCTCGCGCCCGGAGTGGGGGCAGGTGGCTTACCACAGCGTCGTGCCGTGGGTCGGCCCCGGCAGCATCCTCATCTCGGTCGGCATCATCGGCGCCACCATCATGCCGCATGTCGTCTACCTGCACTCCGCGCTGATGCAGGACCGCGTCGTGCCGCGCAGCGAGGCCGAAGCCAAGCGCATCTTCCGCTTCACCGTCCCCGATATCCTGATCGCGATGACCCTGGCCGGCGTGATCAACATGGCCATGCTCTACATGGCCGCGGCGACCTTCCATGCCCACGGCTTCACGGAGGTGGCCGACATCCCCGCGGCCTACCAGACCCTGACGCCGCTGCTGGGCCCGGCGGCGAGCACCGTCTTCGCCATCTCGCTGCTGGCCGCGGGCCTCTCCAGCTCGACGGTGGGCACGATGGCGGGGCAGGTGATCATGCAGGGGTTCGTGGGCTTCACCATCCCCCTGTGGGTGCGCCGGTTGGTGACGATGGCGCCGGCGGTGATCGTCGTGGCGCTGGGCATCAACCCGACCGACGCGCTGGTGATCAGCCAGGTCGTGCTGAGCCTGATCCTGCCGATCCCCGTGCTCGCGCTGGTCTATTTCACCCGTCGTCGCGACGTGATGGGCACGCTGGCCAACCGGCGCGGCACCACCATCCTGGCGATCGCCTTCGCCGCGATCATCCTCCTGCTCAACATCCTGCTGCTCTATCAGACGGCCGGGGGCACGATCCCCGGCCTGGGCTAGAGAGGCCGCCCCCCGCAGACACCTCTCACACGTTTTGTGTCATGCCAGGCCGCCCTGGCGTCACCGAGATTGCGAGATAACCGATGACGACTCCAGCACGAGCCCCTGCTACTGCCACGATCCGCCATGCACTCCCCGGTCGCCTGCGGGTGCATCTCCCCGATCGCTCGGAGGCCGAGCTACGGCGTCTTGTCAGAACCCTGGAGGCGCTGCCCGCCGTGTGGAGCGCGCGGGCGACCCCCCTGACGGGGACGGTCTTGGTGCGCTTCGACGAGCGGGCGATAGACACGGCGATCCTAGAAACCCTGATCTGCGCGCCGGGGCACCCACCCGCCATGTCGCACACACGGGGTGTGGCGCGTGAGCGGCGGTGGGAGAAACGGGTGGCGCTGCGGCGACGATCTCGGCCCTTGTCGCGTGGCCGGACGAGAGCGACCACGGCGCCGCGGCCTCCCCGTCCCACGCGGGTGCTCTGGCCGGTGGTGCATCTGCTCTGCGCCGCCAGCCCCCTCGGCCTAGCGCTCCATGTGGGCGAGGTCTGCTGGGCCGTGTGGCCCTTCGTGCACCGCTGGCGACCGCGCACGGTCGTGCGGGCACGGGCACGGTAAGCCTGTGGGGCGACGGCGGTACCCACGCGGGGCACGATCGGCTCATACGCGGCTGGTGTTGGCGCTCGCCTGGCCCACCCACAGGGCGGCAAAGGGTCGCCGGGCCAATACTGGCCGATACGGTGCATCATGCGCGCCGGGGCG
>JAABUL010006950.1_pt1 | contig 12612 bp, 13 predicted proteins | sample 5559151 | NCBI WGS metagenome assembly JAABUL01 (sample SAMN10711876, study PRJNA513368) | rock metagenome | isolation source: Antarctica rocks | place: Antarctica: Victoria Land, Pudding Butte sud | reverse complement strand
ACCGACGACGTCGACAACGAGCCCTCGGCAAACTCACCCCAGCCGAGTTTGAGATGATCTACACGGCCGCAGAAGCGGCCTGAGAACCACCCACCCCGAGTGTCAACCAAACCGGGGGCAGACCCGGTCGCAGCGGCGGGGGGCTCCCATAGTTGCCCGGTGGCGGCGGCCAGGTCCCAGCCGTGCACCTGATATTCCCACAGGATCATCCCCAGCGCGAGCTCGCCGGGCATGGCCGCCTCACCCAGCTGCAGCGGTCGCTGCGCCGCCCCGGCGCGCAGGGCCGCATCGAGCTCGTCGGCGCGGTGACGGATCTCCGCGGCAGGGTCCTCGGGCGCGATGTAGCCCTTCAGATCGGCCCGCGGGGCCTGGCCGTCGGAGTCGGCGAAGCCTGCTGCGAAGGTCGCGAGCCACCCGACGACGTGGGTGCGCAGCGCTGCGACGTCCCACTCGGCGCACGGGGTGGGGCCGTTGTCCTGGGCGGGCGCGATGTTCTCGACCACAGCGGCGAGGTCGGTCAGGACGGCGTGCAGCTGGTCGGCGGTGGTGTCGGTGCTGGTCATCCTGTGACCGTAGGACGACCGCGTCTGGTGGGGCTTGAACATCCGCGCCACTCCAGCCGATACCGGTAGCGTCCGTGCGTGGCCAACGAACCCATTGCGGTGGAGCACGACAGTCGCGGCATCCTGGAGCCGTGGTTGCTGCGGCAGCGGGTGACGCTGACCCGCTACCCCGCCACTGCAGTGCTGGCCGGTCTGGTGGACCGGTTCTGGTGCGTGCGGTGGGACCTGCCCGACGGGGTGGTGCACCGCCAGCAGGTGCTCACCCACCCTGGGGCGAACTTCGTGGTCAGCCACCCCGACTCGCGAGCAACACCCGACAGGGGTGCGCTCGAGGCGGTGGCATCGGGGGTGGCCAGGGGTGTCACAACACGTACCCTCGCCGGCTCGGGCTGGGCGGTCGCCGCGATGACCACACCCGGGGGTCTCGGTGCCTTCACCACCGGCCCCACCTCCGCGCTGGTCGACACCGTGGCCCCGGTTGGGCAGGTGCTCGACCTCGACGCGGAGGAGCTCATCACCCGGATAGCCAACGAGCCCACCGAGCCGGCGCGGGTTGGCGCGCTCGCCGCAGCGTTGGCGAAGGCGGTACACCCGCGGCGGGCACCGGGGGCACGGTGGGTGGCGGGGGCCGCGCGGATCGCCGAGACCGATCGGTCGGTGCGGAGCCTGACCGACCTGGCAGCCCGCACCACCATCCCCGCCCGCACGGTGCAGCGTCGCTTCAGCACCTACGCCGGGGTGTCCCCCAGCTGGGTGCTGCGCCGCTACCGGCTCCTCGACGTCGCGGAGGCCGTGCGTGACGGCGGACGCCCGCGCTGGGCCGACGTCGCCACCGAGCTGGGTTACAGCGACCAGGCGCACCTGGTGCGCGACTTCCACGCCGCGACCGGGCGAACCCCCGCCTCCTACGCCACCTGCGCTCAGTCCCGGTCACCACTCCCGCGGCGCGCGCCGAGCAGCTGACGACGCGCATCACCGCAAGCGGATCGGCCCTACCGGGACGCCGTGCCCGACTCGTTGACGACCGCGCCAGGTGCCCGGGCTGACCGCTTACCGCTTACCGGGACGGCTCCTGCCCGGCCATGTCCCAGAACTGTTGAAGCAGGTTGGCAGCTTGGTGGGGGTCTTGGATCATCCACCAGTGCCCGAGGCTGGCAAAGACCTCGAGGTGTGCGCCGGCGCGGGCGGCGGCTGCGCGGCGCATGTCGTTGGTTTCGGTGGCGCGGTCCAGGGTCGCGAGCAGCACCAGGCCCGGCCTGCGGCTGGCTGCTGGCAGGTGCTGGCCTAGTTGGGTCATGGTCAGCTGCGCCGCGCTGCGGTACAGCTCCAGCACGCACTGCCCCGACACCTGGTCACTCCCGCGGGCTAAGAGCTCCGCGACGCTGGCCGGCACACCGATGGAAGTCAGGTAGCCAGCCCGGTCCTGCACCCCTCCGGTCGTCATCGCGGCCACGGATGGTTCGCCGACGCCCGGGGTCTGCCATGCGCGGGCGAGGGTGTGCCAGGCGTAGTCGGGCGCGAACCAGCCGATGCTGTCGGTGCACCAGCTGCGCAGCAGCTCGGGGCGGGTCATGGCGACGCCGGCGACGCGCGCGCCCTCCCCAGTCGTGCCCCACCAGGTCGACGGGCTGGGCCAGGGCTTCAATCTCGGCGGCGAGCCAGTCCCGGTACGCCGTTGGGGTCACCCGCCATCCCGGTGGGATGGGGGCGCCGAAGCCCAGTAGAGACAGTCGCACGACGTCTCGGGCCCCGAGTGCGTCGACCAGCGGATCCCAGATGCCGGCGGTCTCGGGGTTGCCGTGCACCAGCCCGACCGTCACGACGTGGCCTTGCCTACCGTTGGCGTGGCCGACTGGCCGTTCAGGTGCCGCCGCAGCCAGGCAACGGCGTGCCGGTCGACAGTCGCGGCGTGCGGGGTCTGCGGCGCCGGCGTGACGCCCGGCTCATCGGCCAGTGCGTGCGCCATGTCGGGGATCACGACCAGGTCAATTCGGGCAGGGTCGCCGTAGCGGTCCGCGAGCGCGGCCTGAAGTCGCTGCGCCGGCTCGAGGAACCCTTCTCGGTCGTCGTCCGCCCCGACGATGAGCTGGACCGCCGGCTGTCCTGCCGACAGCAGCTCATCGGCGCGGGCGACGAAGTCCAGCCGGCCGGCAACCGCCAGTGACGCCGGTCCCCACGGGTAGGTGACGCCGAACCGGCGGCCGGTGGCGTCGACCGCAAGGCGCAGCTGCACCATCGGACTGACCAGTACCGCTGCCCGGGCGGAGACGCCGGCGCTGCGTCCGGTCTCGGTTAGGACGAGTTGCGCGATGGCAGAGCCCATCGACCCGCCGAGCAGGCCCAGCGGCGCGTCTCCCAGGTCGAGCTTGTTGCGCAGCTCGGCGAAAGCGGCGGGGAACTCCTCGGCGCCCTGTGCGGCGATCGGGCCCTGCAGGTTCAGCACCGCGTCCGCGTAGCCCAGTCGCACCAGCTCGTCCTGCCCGACGGCGGGCAGCCGGCTGCCGCACATCGGTAGGCCGAGGTAGATGCGCCAGGCGTCCAGCCCGGCCAGCGGCAGCGCCGCCGCGAATGCGGCCTCGGTGCGCGGCGGGTCCATCAGGTGCCAGGCCACCACGACCGCAGCGCCGGGGCGCCTGCCGCCGGGCGGCGGCAGAGCCAGAAACGGGACTCCGGCAGCGGTACCGGACACCGGACTCGGGGATGCGGACACGGCTTCTCCTTACTGAACGAGTTGGACGCCGTACAGCATAGCTGGACGTCGTACAGTACGCGCTATGACCTCGACGACGCGCCGGCCGGGGCAACGGGCCGGGCTGGACCACAGCGCGGTGCTGGCCGCGGCCCGGGAGCTGCTTGCGCAGCATGGCGGCGAAGCGGTCACGATCCGGGCGCTGGCCCGCCGGCTGCACGTAGCGCCCAACACCCTCTACAGCCACGTGGCCAGCCGGACCGCGCTCCTGGACGAGCTGCTGGACGAGCTGCTGGCTGGCGTGACGGCGCCCGCCGCCGACGTCACCGACCCAGTCGCCGGGCTGCACGCGCTCATGGCCTCCACGTACGACGTGCTCACCGCGGCTCCGGACCTGGTGCCGCTCTACCTGGCTCGGCAGGGCGCCCGCGGCCCGCACGCTGTGCGGCTCGGTGAGGTCACCGACGGCCTGCTGGTGCGTGCGGGTGTCGACCCGCAGGTGGTGCCGATGGCGCGCCGGATCCTGATCGTGCACGCCATCGGCTCGGCCGCCTTCGCCACCGGCACCGCCCCGCTTCACAGCACGGTCGAACCGCTGGAGGCCAACCGGCCCATCTCGGGGCCGGAGAGCCGGGACAACTTCCTGGTCAGCCTGAGCTGGCTGCTCGCCGGCATCGGGCGCAGGGATCGGTAGCGACTGACTGGGTCCCTGTAGGTAGTGCCAGTGCTTGTGAGAGTCCGATGCCCGAGGATGGGCGTGGGAGGACTTCACGATCATGGCGAGACGACGGCATACCCCGGGGCAGACCACGCTCGAGAATTAGGACACTTTGACCAGGTACTTACCGCGACCGGTCCCCGCGGATAAGGCGTCATGGGCGGCTTGGACACCACCGAGATCAGGGATGGTCACGATGTCCGGTTTGAGGACGCTGCTCCCGATCAACCCGAGGACGTCGCGCAGAGTGCTGGAAACCAGGTGGGGTGCCGTCACCATGAGTGCTGCGAGACTGAATCCGCCGAGCTGAACCCCCTTCCCCATCAAGGTCGCAATGGAGGGTGGGTCAGCAAGAGGCGAGCCTGAGGCGTTGCCGAAGAGAATCACTCGGCCTCCGGGGGCAGCAAGCTCGAGGTCGAAGGGGAGCATGGCGGTGCCCTGAGGGTCCAGAACCAGGTCGACGCCGGACGGACCAGTCACTTCGCGCACGCCCGCGGGGTCGGCACTGCCTCGGACGAACACCGCGTCGTAACCGTGCTGTTGGGCGGCTTCGACCCGGGATGCTGATCCGACCACGCCTACCAGGGGCCCCGCGCTGCGGTGACGCGCGATCTGAGCGAGGGCGGCACCCACAGCACCAGCGGCGGAGTGGACGAGCACAGTCTCGTCGGCGCGAAGCCGGCCGAAGGTGTCGATCAACAGCGCTGCACTGACCAGCGCGCCAGGGGCGGCTGCAGCATCGCGGAAGCCGACCTCGGCGGGTAGCTCGACCACGAGGCGGCTATCAGCGACAGCAACCTCGGACAGTCCACCTGCGCCGGTGAGTGCCGCCACCCGCCGCCCGACCATCTCTCTGGCTACGCCGGGCCCCACGGCGCTGATGGTGCCGCTCGCTTCGAGACCTGGCACGAAGGGCCAGTGACTGACGTAACCAGGGTCGCCACGCCGCTGCATCACGTCTTTGAAGTTGATGCCCGCCCAGGCCACGTCGATCGCGACTTGACCGGCTTGAGGCACGGGTGCACGCATCTCGGCGACTGCTGTGCCGCTTCCGTCAGGTGCCGGACGAAGAAATTGCAAAGCGCGCATGAAAGAGCCTCCCGGTCGGGTCGGCCAGCCGCTGCAGTGTGGTGCTTGACACACCTACGGCTCACTGGCATATTGGTGGTACCAATATACAACATGCGGAGGGTTCCATGAGCGAGCAGTTCGCGAGCATCACGCGCCGAGCCGGCGTTGGTTCCTCCTGCGAGTTCCACCTGAAGGCCCTGATCGCAGCCCGACGACTCGTCATCGGCGACAGACTTCCGCCCGAACGCGACCTCGCTGCACGCCTCGATGTCTCTCGCGGCACATTGCGCGGCGCGCTACAGAGCCTGGCCGAGCAGGGAATCCTGGTCGGTCGGCAAGGATCGGGATGGATCGTGTCACCGCGTAGCGACGTGGTGGCGACGAATCTCGCTGTCTACCTCAGTCTCGAAGAGGTCACGTTCGACGAGCTGTTCGCCGCGCGGCGGGCGATCGAGCCTCCCGCGGCCGCTACCGCAGCCGTCACCCGCACCGATGAGCAGCTCGCCGCCATGTACCGCTGTATGCACGCCATGAAGAGCACCACGGACCCCGCGGCGTTCGTGCGCGGCGACGCTGACTTTCATGCCCTCCTCGCCGCCGCCTCGGGGAACCCACTGTTCTCCATCATGCTGGCGCCGACGCTCGACCTACTCGGCGCGCTGAGAGAAGACGTTGCGGCGCACCCGGAAGTGACCGCCGCAAGCCACGTCGAGCACGACGTGATCGTGGCCGCGATCGAGATCGGAGACTCGGACGGGGCGCACGCCGCGATGCTCGCCCACATCGACCGCTTCGTCGAGAACGGCGATCGACTGATGTCCACAGCAGCGGCAAGGCAAGCAACACCGATCTCGGTCCTCGGCCGCACTGGGTACGCACCCGATTAGGTAAAGCAACTTCACGCCAGTTCTGCTCGCTCGGCACCACCGCGTTGGACACCGCACCCATCCTGGGTCGACGCGGTCCTTTGCACTGCCCTGTCACGAAATCAAAGGAGCCTGACCGTGTTATTCGCCGCCTCCGCCACCGTTTCCGAGGACGTCGTCAAGATGAAGACCTCAGGAGGGGAGCTTCGCACCAAGCAAGTCACCGGGACCAACTCGAGCATGACAATTGCCACCCGCACCCCGGGGTACCACTCTCAGCCCCACTTTCACGATTGTGAGCAGATCAACTTCGTCACGCGAGGCGAGATCTGGGTCTTCGTGGAGTATCAGGCCTTCGTGTTGCGGAAGGGCGATTTCCTACGCATACCACCATCGGCGATGCACTGGGCGTGGAACCAGTCCTCTGACGAGGACGTCGAACTGATCGAGCTGCACACTCCCGGCCTGCTGCTCGACGGCGTCTCTCCGGTCGCCCTGGTCGAGGACTCCGAAACGCCTGGAACGCCGGTGCCGTCCGGCTGGGGCTCGACCGACCTCTGGGCTCGCGAGCAGGACGCGATGGCGAATGTGAAGACACAGTGATGGCGAGTATTCGACGTAGGCAGGTCCGCCTGTCCGCGCTGGCGAGCCTTCTCCCCGTGGTTCTGCTCCTGGGTTGTTCCACCACCACAGGTGGCGGGTCTGCGGGCGGGTCTGGCGGCGACACCGCCGGCGTCACCGCCGACGAAGTCCACCTCGGTATGTCCAACGCCCTCACCGGACCGGTGGCCGCCGTATGCCTGCCAGCTTCACAAGGCGCGCAGGCCTGGGTGGACAAGGTGAACAGCGGCGGCGGGGTCAACGGGCGCAAGCTGGTGATCGACGTTCTGGACGACGGCTCCGACGCTCCCCGGGCAGCGGCGAACGTCCGCGCCCTGACCAACCGCGGGATCTTCGCGATGTTCGGTGGGTGTGGGACCGTGTCCGCGGCCGCGATCTCCACAGCGCTGCACGGGACCGACGTCCCCTACCTGTTCCCCTATGCCGCTTTGCCTGACCTCGTTGAGCCGCCACAGAGCAATGTCTTCAGCATATTGCCGCTCTACCGGGATCAGGCCTACACCGCTATCTCCCACGTTGTCGGTGCCCAGCCAGGCGGTGTTTACGCCGTAACGTCGCAGATTCCGGGCTTCGAATCGACCGTGAACGGGGTGAAGGCGGGAACGGCCGCCGCGGGCGCGCCACTGATTTCATCTGAACTGCTCCCTGCGACCAACGCCCCCGTGGAGCAAGCCGCCGCGAAGGCGGGCCAGCAACCCATGGATTACCTCGCCATGACCGTGCTCGCCCCCGATGCGGCCCGCCTACTCAACGCCCTTGCCGGATCCGGTCACCTGCCGACAAGAGCTGTGGTCGGAAGCTCACCGCTGGCCGCGCAGAGCTTCGCGGCAGCGGTGGCGCCGACGGTAGCTCCACTGCTCCGCACACTGTCACCGACGGTGCCCCCTGCCGATCCACGCGCCCAGGACTGCGTGCGGGCCCTGGCCCAGTACAGCCCCGGCACCACCCCTGACGCACTTGCTCTTTTCGGTTGCGCGGCAGCGCAAGTGCTGGTCAACGCAATCAATCGTACCGGCCAAGGACTCACCCGCGCCGGGCTGGTGAAGGCCCTCGAGGGACTCCAGAACGAGCAGGTCAGCTCCTTGCTGCCACCGCTGAGTTTCTCCCCCGTCAAACACGTCGGTCTGAGCTCGATGTTCCTGCTCAACCTCGACGGTGCGCGGCACTACCAGGTCGCTGACACGGTGCCGCTGGAGACTGCACCGTGACCGCGGCGATACTGACTGGGCTGACCACAGGCCTGCTCTACGGACTGTTGGGCTTCGCGATCGTGGCCCTGTTCAAGATGACCGGCGTAGCGAACTTCGCAGCCGGCAGCATTGCAACCCTCGGCGCCACCGGCGCGCTCAAGGCGTCTCAAACCTGGGGGCTCTCGACACTGCTCGCCGTGCTGCTCGCGATTGCCACCACCGCCGCCGCGGGCGTCACCGCCTATTGGCTGGTCATGCGGTTCCGCGACGACGTCGATCACCTGAGCCTCACGGTTCGCACTGTCGGCCTCTTCTTACTCGCCCAAGGGCTTCTGGAAAAGTGGCTCGGACCCGGTCAACCATTCGCTTTCCCTGCGCTGCTTCCCGATATTTCCCTGACGGTTGGTGGCGTCCGCCTGGCATCGTCGACCCTGTTGTTTCCAGTGGTCGCGGCCATGTGTCTGGCCCTGTTCGGGATCTTCTTTCGGTCCACGCGGACCGGCTTGCTGATGCGGGGTATGGCGTCCGACGTCAGCACGGCAACACTGCTCGGCGCCGATACCCGAAGGCTCAGCGCCGCCGCGTGGGGGTTGACCGCGGGCCTCGCCGCGGTGGTTGGCGTGCTCGCCGCCCCCAGTCAGCTCGTCTCCTCCGACATGCTGACCGGTTGGCTGTTGTTCGTCTTCGCCGGCGTCGTCATCGGAGGTTTGACCAGCCTGGCTGGTGCGGTGATCGGTGGGGTAACCGTCGGCGTCGTCCAGGGGGTTGCCTACCAGCTCGCCGGCAACGAGGTAGCGCTACTTGCAGTGTTCGCCCTGTTCCTTCTCACCCTTCAAGTGAGGCCGCAAGGAATCTTCGGGCGACCGGTCGTGGAGAGGCTGTGATGAGCACACCACGCACAACCTTCGCCCACAGCCGCACCTGGCCGGCCTGTCTGATCGTGCTCGCCGCTCTCGCGCTGATCGGCGTCGCTCCGATCTCACCAGCCCTGATCTTCCTGGTAGCGACCGGAATGGCGTGGGCAGTGGCCGCAGTCGGCCTCGACGCCTTCAGCGGATATCTTGGCCAGGTCTCATTCGGCCACGCGGCTTTCGTCGGAGCCGGGGCCTACGGCACCACAATACTTTCCACCGACTACGGTTGGTCGTTCCCCGCTGCAGCGGCCGTATCTATGGTGGCAGTCGCCGCCCTGGGGGGCATCCTTGGTTCTGTGCTGCTCCGTCTTCAAGAGTTCGGAGTCATTCTTGGCACGTTTTTCCTCACGGTGGTCTCGACGGCGCTGCTTTCCGGCACCCTTTTTGCTGGTCTCACCAATGCCGCCTCGGGCCATCAGACGCCCCAGTTACTGATTGGCGGGACGAACCTGTCCATCGGAAGCGCCTACTACTATGTGTGCTGGTTTATACTCGCTGTTGTTGTCACGGTGAGCGCGTTTTTGGTTGACGCAGCACCCGGGCGGATCCTCAGGCTCGTCAAACGTTCTGCACCCGTCGCCCGTTCACTGGGAATCAGCTCCTATCGGGTCAGACTGGCGGCGTTCGTCTGGTCGGCCACCCTGTCAGCCCTCGCGGGATCGTTGATTGCCCTCGGCGCGGGATACATCTCTCCCGAGAACTTTGGGGTCCAGGCCTCGATCATGTTGTTTGCAATGGTGGCCGTTGGCGGGCTCGGAAGCATAGCGGGCCCTGTTGTGGGTGCGGTGCTGCTGCTAACGCTGCCCAACCAGCTTCAGTTCGCACAAACCGCCCAGCAGATCCTGTTCGCCTCGTTGCTGTTGGTGGTCTTCGTAGGTGCTCGAGGTGGTCTTTACGGTCTCGCCGCGATAACTGCTTCGCGCCTGGGGCTCCGATTCCCACGCCGCCGCCTCGCAGGCACGGCGCAGCAGGACGCACTCGATGCCCGGCCCCCGGCCCCGGTTCGCGCCCTCGGGCTCTCGCTGCACGCTGTGACACTGGACTACGGCGGGGTCCGAGCCCTCGACAATGTCGGTTTCGATGTCCGCGCTGGGACTGTCCACGCCTTGATCGGACCAAACGGGGCCGGAAAGACCAGCCTCCTCAACTGCATCACCGGCCTGGAGCGGCCAACTAGCGGAACCATCGACGTAACGGGGGAAGCAAACTCCGACCGGGTCCCAAAGTACGCCCACCGCACGTTCCAAAACCAGGCTATCGTCCCCGATCTCACAGCGGCGCAAAACGTCGCCCTTGGGCTCCACAACGACCGCAAGCAGCTCGGCCGCGGCCGGGCTCGGTCCCGCGCTCTGGACGGCCGGGCCCGCCGGGCCCTGCTCGACCTGGGCGTGGCCGAATCTCGACACGATGTGGGTGGCTGGCAGCTGAGTTTGGCTGAGTCCAAGCTCGTGGATTTGGCTCGGGGGATCGTGGGAGCACCCGGGCTCCTGGTCCTCGACGAGCCCACTGCCGGCCTTAGCCATGAGGAATTGGACACCATTAGCGGAGTCGTCCAACGGCTCAACCAGGAGATCGGACTAACGATTGTGGTGGTGTCCCACCATGTTGGGTGGGCGCGAACTGTCACCACGTCTGCGACGGTGCTCTCAGTCGGCAAGGTGCTCGCTGAGGGCAGGACCGAGGACGTCTTAGCTTTGCCCGAGACTCGCACTGCCTTCCTTGGCGACCGGTCAGACAACGAGGTGTCCCGATGAGCGCGGAACCAATGCTCGAAGTCAGCGGGTTGCGCGCACGGTATCGCCGTACCGTCGTTCTGCGTGACATCAACCTGCGTATTGATGCGGGGCGGTCGGTCGGTCTCGGCGGACTGAACGGGGCCGGTAAGTCCACGCTTCTGGGGGCCCTCTCCGGTACCGTCGAGCACACCGCGGAGCGGCTGATCTTGGCGGGGCGACCGCTGCCTTCCAGTAGTCACCACCGTGCGGCAGCAGGTCTGGCACACGTGCCGGAAGGGCGCCGCGTCTTCGCTGACCTCACCGTCGAGGACAATTTGACCTATGGCGCGGTGGCTGGTGGTCGGTCGTTCCGTGAAGCGCGGACCAGCCGTGAGGAAATCCTCGAGACGTTTCCGGCGCTGCGCCCGCTGCTTGATCGCCGCGCGGGTCAACTAAGCGGCGGGGAGCAGCAGATGCTGTCGATCGGGCGGGGCCTCATGGCTCAACCGAAGCTGCTGATGGTAGACGAACTAAGCCTAGGGCTCTCGCCGAAGGCGGCTGAGCAGATCAGCGGTGGACTAAACGACATCCGGAGCCGCCGCGGCACAACGCTGTTGCTTGTCGATCAAAACCTGACGTTGCTCGCCGACTCGTGCGACGAACTCTACATTCTGAGCGATGGGATTCTACTGCCGGAGGAGACTGGCCCGACAGCCGCGAAAATGGCGTACTTCTGATGAACGTCGCGAATTGCATGAGTGGAGATAACACGTGAACGAACACGTAATCTATCGACTCGACTTCGGATCGGTTCGCGTCGACGCCTCGATGCTGGTGCGAGGCCGCGCGCCCGGGGTCGACGTGGAAGTGCCAGCGCAGGGGTACCTGATTACCGGTGACCACTCACCGATCCTGGTCGACGCAGGCTATCGTGATCCGTCGGTACTCGGAAATGGAGGTACGATCACACCAGAGCAAGAATTTGGTGCCCAACTCGCCCAACACGGTATTACGCCGTCAGACCTGGCGTGCGTAGTGCCAACCCATCTACACCGAGACCACGCTGGGCACCTTGACAAGGTGCCGATGTCGATTCCCGTCGTCGCAAATCGCGCCGAACTCGAATGCGCGTTTAGTGGGCTCCAGGGCCTGGCCTACGCTCGAGACGATCTGTTGCACATCGTTCAACGCATGTACACCCCCGGAGCGCTGCGCATCCTCGACTTAGCTCCCGGAGTCGCCGTTGAGTTGACGCCAGGCGTCGAAGTGGTTGCATCAGGCGGCCACACCCGCGGATCTATTAACGTGCTTGTGCACACAGCAGAGGGCAGTGCTGCCCTTGTAGGTGACTTGCTGTACGACCTCGAAGGCGCGCTCCACAACCGTCCGGCTGGAACACCTACCGCCGGGGTTCAACCCTACGCGTTCACGCTCGAAGAACCCGCCACTACCAACAACTTCACCCCGTCGATTGCTGACGAGATTGCCGCTGTCAAAGCTGTTCTCCGAAACCGTTTTCTGCTGCCTGCCCACGACCGGCCGGGGGTCGTGTTCGGCGGTCGACTTGTGGGGCGGATAGAAGGACCCACAGTTCCCGGTCCTATCACACCGCTTTCCCCAATCCAGCCCGTCCATCAACAGCACCACCCCGAATAGGAGCGCGATGACAGCATTTGTTTTGTCCGAAGTAAAGATCCTGGACCCCGAGTCGGTTGCCCGGTACAAGCAAGAGGCTCCCGCCTCAATTGCAAAGTACGGTGGATCATACTTGGCGCGCGACGCCATCCCCACCGCGTTCGAAGGAAAGTTCGACCCGGCCGAACGGATCGTGCTGATCTCGTTCCCGACCGAGGAGGCTGCCCGAACCTGGTACAGGTCCCGGGAGTATCAAGCGGCTATCGATACGGCTAACGGTGCCCTGCAACGGCGGCTGTTCTTGTTCCTCGGACTTGACGCCCTCTGAGGCGGGTCCGCTCCGCTGCCCTAGCTTGCTGACCGTCTCGCTTCCTTAGTTCTCTCAGGGTCCGACACGACTGTGGCGGTAGGTTGGTCTCGTTTATGCCAGGGCCCCGGCAAAGTCGGGAGTCCATCGGTCTGAGCTGGGGGTTTGGGGTGGCTAACACGCGGTAGGGGTAGGGAATTCAGGGCGGGCATGGCGGTTCCGGTGATGATTCAGGTCTCTACTCAATCGTCACCTCCGGAGGCCTGCCATGCCCGCGTCGTCATCTTCCCCGACGACCGTCCTCGTTGATGACAGTGACCCCG
>JAABUL010006944.1_pt1 | contig 12624 bp, 20 predicted proteins | sample 5559151 | NCBI WGS metagenome assembly JAABUL01 (sample SAMN10711876, study PRJNA513368) | rock metagenome | isolation source: Antarctica rocks | place: Antarctica: Victoria Land, Pudding Butte sud | reverse complement strand
GGTCACAGTGTGGAGGACTGCGTCGGCAGGCGGCTGGGCAGCGCGGTGTAGCCGATGCAGATGACGCCCTGCAGGATGGGTAGTGTGTTCAGGCTGACAGTCTCCATGTGGCAGAAACGTTGGTCGAACAGCAGCGATTGAATGGCACAGCAGAGAAATGCAGAGAAACGCTGCCCACGAACACAGACCAGCCAGCACAGCCTGTTTCGGCAGGCAAAACGATGTCGGAGCAGCGAGCTCACATTGGGCGTGGTGATGACTTGGTCCGGCACGGTGGTGGCGATGTTGCCGCCGGTCTCCGCCGCCAGGTCCACCGTCACAGAGCCGGGCTTCATGCTGGCCACCATTTCCTCGCTGAACAGGAGCGGCGCCTTCTTGCCTGTCAGGCAAGAATTCTGTCAGCCAATGGTTTATAGCAGGTCAAATAGGCAGCAAGCTGCACATTCGACCGTGTTGCCGCGCTGGTTTCGTGGAAATCAGCGCACAGCACACAATGTGCTCTGGAAGCTGGCGCGTCAGGCTGCTGATGCAATGCAGGGGGGCCTCACCAGGGATGAGCGCGGTGCTGATCAGAATGTCGATGTCCTTGCACTGCTCGGCAAACAGCGCCTGCGCCATGAAGTTTAGAGTTGAGCGTTGGCGTTCATGTCCAAAGACGGCACAAGGATAGGGATGTGAATGTTGTGCGGCAGAGGATGTGATCTGTGTGGCGCAGTAGAGGCAGGACTTGCCATCTCCGCCTCGATGAACTCCTTGCTCATCTCCTTGGCATCTGCAGCAGCAATCAAGAGAGAATCCAGGTCATGAGAGTCACAACATGGAGGGGTTGGTCACAACCCATCTATCTGCAAACCTGTACTTTGACACATGACGCAGCGAGGGAGACCCTCAGATGCGAAGCTACAGTCGACGTCTGAACATTGTAGTCGACATGCAGGGAATGCGAGACATGCAGAGGCGCACATCCGCCCTGGCCCTCGCCCGACTCCTCCAGTTCCACCGTCAGAAACTCAGCGCCCAGCGACTTGGCTTGTTCTGCAGTCGAGTGTACACACAAAGGTGGAACATCGCACGGAGAGATTTGGAACCAGACTCGACTTGTTCTCGTGTTCCGAGGATGACGGCTGCATGACATCATGTTCAGTCACCCGAGCGGCAGCAATGTGCACGCATGCTGCTCCTGTGGAGTCAAGGAAACGGTAGCCGTGGAACAGCTCCACCAGATTCAACCGACAACCTGCCACGGCCGCACGGGTGTCAAACACCCTCACGATGGCGCCCATATTCTTCGCCGTTCCAATGGCTGAAAGGCCAGCTACGCCGCCGCCGATCACCAGCACCTTGGCGGGCGGGATGCGGCCAGCAGCCGTAATCTGGCCGCCAAAAAGGCGGCCAAACTGGTTCGCCGCCTCCACGACGGCCCTTCAACAAGCAGATCTGCAATCAGCTCGGCGAGCCAACGTATCCTGGCACATGCTCTTGATTGATGTTGCCAAAACGGCGCTTCCAAGGCAGGACGTGCTGGACAGGTCGCACAGCTGGCCGAATGCACCTGTAGCCGGCCACATTGGCCTGCGAGCTGAGGGCGTCAAACGTCTGCGCCCGGCTGAGCGTGCGCGGGATGCAGTCCAGCCCTGCACGCGCCAATGCAGCATCGCGGCATTGACTGATCGCTGTTGCAGACGCTGCAAAAGATGTCTGGCACAGACTTTGCTACACAGCAGTTGAGGCAGGTCGCTGCTGCTGGCTCACCAAAGGAAGTCACTTTGGCGTCCTGCAGGCCCTTCACCAGGCCGCTGTTCTGGGCCGGGTACAGGAAGCTGATCGTGCTGCAGCATTCATGAATCCATGTCATCTCACGCTGTAATGACGGTCAGGTGCTTCAGCCAGAGCAGCGCAATACACACGCATCAGCAGACATTGGCGCCGCAAAGTTGCACATACCTGGCGCCCTGGCGCAGCTTTGGCACTTCCGACTTCAGGTCTGGCGGCCGCACCTGAGTTGTTCCTATTGCGTCAATCATTGATGTGCATCGGGCTCTTGTGGCATATTTGGAATTGCGCAGCAGCCCTTGCAGCCTTGGTTCCGGTCTGGTCAGGTCTGGTCTGAGCCAAAAGACGCCATGGCAATCATGTTCGTGTGGGCGAGTTGCTGCTGGGGTGCGACTTGATCAGGCATGGGGTGCTTCAGACGGGCACCTTCAGGACGATGTCCTGCTGCAGAGCAGTGCCGTCACCCAGCGTCGCGCCCGCTTCCTCGTACGCCACATCCTGCGGTCATTCGTAGATGTGTTGCAGGGCCGCTTGATCCGTTGTTCATGACAGATATTTCGCCGTGGCACAAGTATCTGCCGGCTCGGCGGTGACAACTCTTCTGGATCGCGGCATGGATCAACGTTGAGGCGAGACTGGTCAAGAGCGGCATAACGCAACAGAGGTTTGAACACGCACCGTGAACTTGGATGCCTCGCCAGCGCCGCTGTCCACAACGACGCCTTTGAAGCCCGCCTTCAGCAGCGCCGCGGCGCCGGCGGGACTGAGACCCACTCGGTTCTCGCCCTTGTAGGTCTCCTTGGGCACGCCGATCGTGAGCTCCTCATACGGCCTGCCCTGCTTGCCGCCGCTGGTCTCGGTGGACTTGAGCCGCTGGCTGCCGAGGAAACGGCCAGTCAGCCGGCTGCCACACAAACGGCTAGACTTGCTGCTGACGGCGAAGAGCGCCAGCAGCGCCGAAGAGCGGCTCATGCTGGCGCGATCGGGAGGATGTGGTGCTCTCTACATCAATGCTGAGCTATAACGCTCGTATAATCTGAGCGGTGCGGGGCTACAGCGGCACTATGATAGCTGTTTCAAATGCTGATCCTAGCAATGAGTAGAGTGCAAACCAATCAATTGAATCGACAGTGAAAGATGGCTGCACAAGGCTATCGGCTTGTGCTGACTCGGCTCACAACGTCCACGTGAACGCACGCACCCTCACCAGGGTGATTACACTCCTGCGTCAAGCCAGCACGCGGCCGCCTCCCTGCAATGCAGTATTTGACGATACAGACACATTGATACAGCCAGGAAACAGAGTGACACAAGGTGGCAACGATCAGGCAGGCCCCACACAGACATCATGTTGATGGCATTCACCCGGCGAGCGCTGCCGCTCTCCAGACAGCTGCTCTCAGCGTGCTTCACTTCGAGCAAGCCTGTCCTACAAGCCCGTCTGCAGTCTGGTGCTGCAACAAGGCTTACCACACGCCCTCAGTGGAGTCAGCCAGCCGCATGCAGCTTCCTGACGGCGCAGCGGCGGCGGCGGCTGCCACAGTCGCACCTCCTGCACGGAGTCCGGCATCGAGAACTGTCTCAGCCTCATCGCAGCCTGCGCTGCTGCTCGACGCGTGCCGATGCAGCCCCTGCGGGCGCAGCATGGGATGAGACATGGCGCTCGTTGGTGGAGACCCTATGCAACAAGGTGCGACATTTCTGCGCCAGATCTGCACCCTCACATGTGTCGTGCATGCTCGAACTTGTATGGGAGATGCTTACTGAAACATTCATGCTTTGCAGGGATATGCGGGTCCAGAGGGCGACGCTGCGGTGCACGGGGAGTGGGGCGCCGTGAAGCGCTCTGTGCTGGCCTTCTCGCGCCGCGCCGACCTGCTGTCCTCCATCAGCACGCCCAGCATCCAGGCGCTGGTGCAGACCGACCTGGCATACATCGACCGCAAGGTCAGTTTCAGGCATGTTGCCCGAGATGGGGAAGTGTGCCGTGCACATGCCGTCAGCGGTCTCCACTACTTTCCCGCGATGGCCAGAAGCAGATCCTCCTACATGTGCGGGCAGGTCAAGAATGCCAGGGACAGGCTGAGCCGCGTCGGCGGCAGCAGCCAGCTGGACCAGGGCAATGGGCCGCCCAGCTTCCAGGACGTCACGCGGCTGCTCATGGCGGTGCAGCTTGCAGGGCCCGACCGCACAGCAGGCAAGTTTTATATGATCACGTTTGTCTTGTTTCCAGATGAGCTCTGCCTCTAAAAGCCGGATGTCAACCTCCTCTGCAAGCAGGTCATGTGACCGCGAATGACCCTGACGCGAACTTGACATCAGCAGGCAAGGCTGATTGCCTGAAGTAAGGCTGACTGCCTGAACATCCACCCTGATGCAGCCAACGAGGCGGCGGGCGCCCCCGTGCTGCAGCAGGTCCTTGACCTGGCGAAGTCGCAGCCCCAGGCGCCAGTGACAGAGGCGGCGCCCGCAGCGGCAGCAGCGCCGCAGCGCAGAGCAGCCCCCAGGGCCGACCTTGGTGGCCGGCAGCCACCGGCGACGCAGCGAAATGGGAGGCCGCCGAAGCGGCGCAGGGCAGCAAAGCCATGGGAATGGGATCGGGACGCAACGCCACCAAGCAGGCCGGCGGCGGACCGGCCTGCGGCAGACGGGAGGGGCGCCAGGCGACCGCCTGACGGTCAGCGGGGACCTGCAGCCAGACCAGGTGTGCAGCATGAGTATAGGAGAAGCGCTGCATTCAAAAGTGCATTACTTTTGCATCCGCATCTTGCGCTGCTCCCGTCAGTTTGCTCGGCGGCGGGAGGCCTTGACTCCACGACCAAGGGACCCTTCACCAGTGCATTGCCGCCACCGCAGATGGCGCAGAAGACGTGTCGCTGCCTTGATGCCCGGAGTGAGCTGGGAAGCAGCGCAAATGTGCTGCTGACATTCTTCAAAGCACCACATGGTGCGCTGCTGGTGTCTTACTCGACTGAAATGTCCCGATGTCTGTTCCTGTGTCTCCCAATGCTCTCGCCCAACTCCTCACGTATTACTGCTGTCCGCAACAGGACCGACTCGTGCGTGGCGCAGACGGCGATAAAGGGAAGCTGGCAGAGCGGCAGCGGCGTGAAACTGCCGTGTCTATGTTTACCGCGTGCCCCTATTGTTGGAAGCAAGTCTTAGCTTATGCGCCCGAATGAGGCCCGTGGCTCGGACGGTGACTCTAAGGCTTGGTCAATTCCAAGTCTTACACCGTTCTCTGGCTAGTTTACCAGATTTCTCCTCGTAATAAACCCTTCTGTATCTCTAGCAATCTACAGTGAGGCGGTATCATGTGCTGCTCCATTGCGTTGAACAGGTGGACCTCGGGTCTGGCCTGGTTTCTTGGGCCCACGTGTCCCAGGGGCCGACCGCCGATTATTCTGCTACGCGCGCTGGCCCGCCGACCCGTCAAAACGCAGACAGACTCGTGCATGTGGCCGCAGCCTTCAAAGTGCCGTTCTTTCACGAGATCTTTCTGGAACAGTCTGATTGCCAGCCTGTCAAAACTGCCAGGGTCTGCGTGAGCCGCTGCTTTGTACCCGAAGCCATTTCGTTGGTCGCGAGGCAGCTTCGGGTGAAAAATGTGAACGCCCGCATTCATGAGGTCAGAGGCACAGATCGGCAGTGCAGCGTGTCATGACCAGGCAGGCAGCAACAGCGCGCTCTGCCTGGGTTGCGCTGCTGACTGCGCTGGTTTTCGCAATCAGCCTTCCGCCGACACAACCAGCTGCGACAGAGGTAGATCCACCTGGGAGGCTGCGAATGCAAAACGCACAGTGCAAAAGAACGGCTGTCGTAGCCCTGTATCCACCAAATCTGCCTGTGGAATGCAGACTATCCAGGCAGCGGCGCGTCCAGCGGACACATCGATTCTGGCTGTTGCCGCGCTGCCGGTGCAGCGCAGGGCGCTTGCAGCCAATGACGGCGATGGCGCGCACGCCACACGCCTCTACCCAGGCCGGACGGTTCGAAGCAGCCTCGATCAGGTCGGCCACCTGGACGATCATTCGCAGCTTGCAGGCAGCCCGCGGGGTGCACCACTGGCAATTGCGGGACTGAAACCCGCAAGCGTCTCTGGCGCTGGCTGCACAAGATCCAACATTGGATCCACCAGTGTTGCGTTGTGGCTGATGCAGGGCGGCGGTGGTGATGTGTACGTCATTGGCAACACCATGGCGGGCACAACGCCGGATTTCTCGCTCACGCTGACATGGACCGGCGACAGCCCTGTGCACGCATTCTGCCGCCCGGCCACAAACACAGCTGCAGACACAGAGCCGCCAAAGCCCTTCGTCTGGACATCCAGTGATGCTCGTGACTATCACTCCTCGTTGGCTGACATCTGTTGCTGCCATCACAGCCAGTGTGCATATGCTGTTCAGACTCGGCGTGTTGCAATGCGCTCCATGAACCCGGCAGCATCACCTTTCGAACGTTATTCTTTTGCCATGCTTGCAGGCGTCGATGTAGACAAAGCCACAGTGTTCATCCCTCGGGAGGCTGTCGAGTATTTTGAAGTTGTCAAGCAGCTGGGGAACCCGATTATTCTTTGCTCGGTGAGTGCCGCAGCTTGCTCAAGACGCTGGTTTTTAATTACATCTCGTCAATTTAGGGTCAAGTTGGGGTTGAACGATATGCCTGTCATGACACAGGTATTCAGCAGTAGTGCCGAGCAGCAGGTAGCGTACAGCGTGGTGCTTGAAGAGGACCTGCTGCCGCGGAATGCGGTTCCGTCGGAGCAGGTGGCTCTGGGCTGGATTTTCTTCAGGTGAGCATGTTTCTACTAGCTTTGTTAGGGGGACGGCAGCACAAACCCGTACTATGCTGGCATCGCCTTCTGCACTCCTGTCTTCCCACCCATGTTATTTAGTGGTGCCTCTGGCTGCAGCTGCTGCCGCGGCCCCACGGCGTGCATGCAGTGGCGGGCGCAAAACGAACGGTACCATGCGCGGCCGTTTGCCGACTTCTGCTACATGCCCGGCAGTTCGTGCAACAGCGCAGGCAAGAACCGTTTTGCTGTGCCTCCCCTGCTGCATGCCTGAAGCATGCTGGACACCGGCCTGACTAGCTGATCACAACGCATCCCTCAAGGTCACTTACACGTGCGAGCTTGCTTGGCCCTGTGCCTGCAGGGCAGCTGCTGCGGCTGGACATGACAGGGTACGGGCTCACATGCGAGTTTCCTGGCATGGCCCTGGCGAACCTGCGAGAACTGCGGCAGCTGTACCTGGGCGGCAATCACCTCACGGTGCGCTCAGCAGTGCCCGCCGTGTACACCACCACTGAGTAACATGTCTCCAGGCGGCATGCAGACGTCATGCAGACATCATGCAGGCTCGCATACTGGCTGTAGAGCATGCAGGTGTATGATGCATTGACTTTTGCCCGTGCAGGGTCGCATCGGAGACGTCGCCAAGTCGCTGCACACGAGCAGCTCGCTGGCGGAGCTGAAATTGTTGGGCAACCGTATCGGCGGCGACTTTGGCGATGGCGGCGCGGACGTGCTGTGCGGCATGGCGCGCCGCTCCCTGACAGCCCTGGACCTGAGCCAGAATGCGATCCAAGGCTCGGTGCCGGCCTGCCTTCTCGACTCAGGTGTTTTGTGCCAGAATGGCGAGGGGCAAGCTGCCTTATTTGCTTTGCGTTCTTGTTACCGCAGCATTTGCTGCTGTGCTCAGTCATGCTAAAATGCAGGCATGCTTGCGCTCACTGATGCCGCTTCTGACATGCGTGTCTTGGGTTGCAGGCAGCATGATGGCGGAGTTGACCCTGGGTGCGCCTGACCCTGTGTAGACTGGTCACTGCCATTTGATGCTTCCATGGTACAAGTAGTGGCCGCGTCTTTGGACGTCGGTCGGACCATGACGAATCGTGTTGTGCAGGCGGAAACACGCTCAGCGGCACACTGTCGGATGTCATCCCATGGGGCGACTCCCGGCTGCACACACTCAACATCAGCAGGAACAGCATCTCAGGTGATCTTGTATGAAAATTTGCTGAACTGATGCGCATGACACAGGCGCTGTGCAGCGGCCAACAGCGGTGTCAGTCGGAGTCGCCACCTTCTCCAAACTACCTCGACAGGACGCCGCGCCATGTGCTGGTGGTGCAACTCTCATCAACGCAAACTGACGCTGTGTTGGCGGCGATGTGCAGGCACGCTGCCGCCGTCGCTGTCGAATGCGCCGCTCGCCGTGCTGGACGTGTCCCACAACCAGCTCGACGGCACACTGCCCCGCAGCTTCGACTCGCTGGAGGTCGCCGACCTGAGCAGCAATCGGCTCCAGGTTCGGTTGTTTTTTCAACTTCAGTTCCTCTATTGGCATTCGCACTGAATGTGTGATGCGCCAGCGCACATTCGCTTTGCCCTCAAAACCCTGTACTCTGTTCGTTTGGCTTGCGACTAGTATAAGCCTGTGCAGCGGCACAGAGGTTGACTACCTGCCAGCAAGCTGTCGAGTCAACAATTCTGCTCCTCCATCCGCGCAGGGCCAGCTCAAGGCCGTCGCCCTGGCGCCGAAGCTGACGGTCCTGCACGCGGCGCGCAACCGCTTCAGCGGCCTGCCGCCGGCCTACTACGAGCCGCACGGCAGGGTGCCCGCCGGCCTGCGGGTGTTTGACGTCGCGGACAACCTGCTGGCGGGGCGGTTCCCGGCCGCGCTGGCCGGTCATGAGCGGCTGGAGGTGCTGCGGCTCCAGGACAACTACTTCAAGTAAGTCTGTTCCATAGGGTTTGTATTGTAGGGTTTGCATCACATTGCCATGCAGCAAATCGTCGGAAACATATCATAATGTGCGGGTGTCTGAGCAGACTTGCTCAATCCTGAAGGATCTGCGTTCAACATGACAGCTGCTGTGACCCTGCTATCAGCCGCTGCCGTAGTTGCACTGCTGGGCTCATGCCTGGCAGGCGACGAGGCTACAAATGATGCATTGTCTACACACAGCATGACGTGTGACTCATCCGTGTCCATGTCTCCGCAGCGGGCCGCTGCTGGAGCCCTCTGCAGCTGTGCCCGCCTTTCCTGCAGTGCGCGTGCTCAACGTGTCCAACAACCTGCTGTCGGGCGTCGTCCCGGAGGCGTTGCAGTCCTCCGGCATGTTTCAGCTGGTGCGACGACCAATAACTGACATTCTCTGTGTGCTGCGATACATTACATCATGTGTTGCCATACCTCAGTGCTCTCATTATGCCGCGGAGTGCATGGATTCCAAGCACATATTCAGTACAGTTCCCGCACACAGCGAATGATCTCGATGCGCTGCTCTTCGGTGTCACATGCTGTGCATGGCTGCAGCCTGCCCGCACTGTGTGCGGCGAGGTACAGACCCACCTGCTGGATATGGCCGGCAACCAGCTGAAGGGTGCGCCGTGCTCTGCTGACGTGTCTGCCTTACAAGCGCAAATCATGGTCGCGTGCTCTTCTTGCTGATGAGCCGCACATTTGTTCCACCTGTCGGCGCATAACACGACTCCGTGCACTGTTGGTGTGTGCAGGCAAGGTGCCTGGCTTCTTCGACAAGGAGGAGCTGCCTGCTCAGCTGGTTGATGGCATCAGGCTGGCGGTGAGTATCTGTGCTGAGCGACCCCTCGTTGTGCGTCTGTTGCGGGGCGCTGGCAGATGCAGGGCCGCGACACTGACTATTTGTGCCCCTTGACTGCAGGGAAACAGCTTCAGCTGTCCGCTGTCTGCCGCGCTGAGCTACATCCCAGACATCAGCTGCGGCACGAAGCATCCCCAGAAGCCGCTGCCTCGCGGCATCGCGCTGCAGTGCGGCTCGATCACCCTGCCCAACATCCCATGGCCAAGCTTGCAAAACTGCCTGAGATCAATTGTCAGTGGACACTCAGCTAGGCATTGAATTAGCTCACACACCTGATGAAGTGCTGTTCATATTGGCAGGTTGGTGCGCAGCACACAAGACACCGCACTTGGCGCCGGCGCCTTGGCTGCTGCAGCGCTGTTCCTGCTGCTTGCCGTCGGTATGCTCGTCTGGCTTGGCCTGTGGATGTACATTCGATCCCTGCGCCGCCGTCGCTCCCACGGCGGGTGGGGGGTCCATCTCCTACAAGCTGACCTAGTTGCTGCAAGACTGCTTGCTCAACAGTGCAAGCCGCTCGCAATAATGCTCAAGCAGGCACACAATAGGTAGCATGTCTTACATCTGGCAGGTACAAGGAGCCGGCTTTGGCAGAAAATGGCGCGACTCAGTTCCCACTCGCATGGGAGCTGACAGACGGCAAGAAGCATAGGCAACAGCGCCACGATTCGGGGGATTTTTGGTAGATTACTATCACAGTTGTGCACCGCATGCACGAACAGCATTGTCGCTCGAAATTTGCATTCAGCGGTCAAATTGTGTGGCGGCAGCGTGTGTCTAGATACCTAGGTACACACGTGCGAGGAGACGAATCAGGAATCATCCAACAGGTCTCTGAGACGCTTACAGCAAAGCAAAGCTACGTCGGATTTGATATTCAGTGCCATTGTGCAATGTGAAGGCTGAATGGTAAATCAGGCAAAACCACCCTGTCCAACGCCTTCTACACTTCTCAGGTCAGGCATCCAGTCGGCAGAGCGGAGATTGTAAGCAGCTCGGCTCCAGAAGTTTCCGCCGGATGTCGCCGCAGGACTGGGCACCAGGACCGGTTGCGCCGCCGACAAAACGCATCTGTGCGTCAAGGCCATGTGGCTCTCACGGAACAGCACGGTCCACACGTTCTTCCTTGCAGTGGCTGCCGCCGCCGCCGCCTCAGCAGCAGCTGCTGTTGCCGCCTAGGAGCTGCAGCATGCAGCCTTCTTGGCGGGGCCGCCGGGGGTATTGCCCACGCGGATGGTGTTGCCCGCGCCCGAGGCCGAAGGCGCATCCTGCGTCGCCGCCAGGCGCTGCATGATGTCCTTGGAGATGGACTGGAACACCTGCGATCGGGAAATTGCCCGGCGTCAGCGGGTGTGCCAAAAGGCAGTGCATCAAACTTAGGCTGTGCCAGCTGGGCGTTTGCGTCTGGCCTGGTCTGGCCAGCGATGCAGCAGGCATCTGTTTCTGTGACCGTCTCCAGAGCCACAGAGCCACCACCGCTGCTCAGAAAAGTACGATCAATATCATATGTCAGCGTGTCATTTGCAGGCGTGCACGCTCACCTCCTCCACATTGATGTTGCTCTTGGCGCTGGTCTCGAAAAATTTGATGCCAAACTCGTTCGCGAGCGCCTGGCCGCGGCTGAACGGCACCATCCGCTTGTGCTCGTCCATGTCGCACTTGTTGCCCACCAGGATCTGCGATTTGCAGACCAGGCTGCTCAGGTGAGAGGGCCCTGCAACTGATGCTTGCTGGCGCTGGACACATACTTCGGAGTCGGGCCTCCTCCTGTTTGCGCGACCTTGAACAAGAAGCAGGGACTTTCAGTGCTCATTGAACACAACAGATAGTCCTACCTTGTTCACGGTCGACGACGCGTGCGTCTCGATGTTCTTCATCCAGTTCCGCACGTTGTTGAAGGAGGCCTCGTCTGTGACATCGTACACCAGCAGGATGCCCATGGCTCCCCGGTAGTATGCTGCGCAAGTTTCCAACGTCATCTCGGCGGCATTCTCAGATCGCTTACAGCGGATATACAACGGCTCCCTATACAACGACTCCATAACACTTCTACAAGCTCCTCTTGCCAGCCCAATCACGAGCATTGTTGGCACAGCGGCTGTCGACAGCCAAACTCACCGCTAGTAATTGTCCGGAAGCGCTCCTGCCCGGCTGTGTCCCAGATCTGCAGCTTGATCCATTTGTTGTCTAGCAGGATCTTCTTGATCTTGAAGTCGATCCTGTAGAGGCACGGTGTACAAGTAATAACACGGTGCAAGGCTTGAAAACCGCTCGAAACCCGAGGCCAAGCTTGTCAGCGCTGCAGACATCAATCAACAGGCCACTCACCCGATGGTCGTGATGAAGCTGGATGTGAACGAATCCTCCGAGAACCGCAAGAGCAGGCAGGACTTGCCCACACCTGCAGGAAGCGCGCAATAAAGATGGGATCCAGGGCTTGGACGTCTCAGAGCAGCCATAGACCCAAGGCTATGTGTCAGTCCCGTCAGATCGTGTCGCAGCACCCGATGCTGCTGCACTCGCTTTCGTGACAGCCCCGGGCGATTAGCAGGCGCTCGAGAGGGCTGTTGTCACAAAATGAGATGTGCTGCCACACAGCACGAGCTGCTGCCCCAGGCGGATGCAGCGGGCGGCAGGCCGCAGCAGCTAGGACATATGGTCCAGATCTAAGATGCACGTGCAGGTTGGCCACGCACCACTGTCGCCAATCAGCAGCAATTTAATAAGATAATCGTAGTCCTGCCTCCTGGCCACCGGGGCTGACATGTTGGCTCAGCGACGTCTGCCCAAGCCTCTGTGACCTGCACGACCTCCGAGCCCGATCAGGCTGTGCAGCTCGCACGCCCTGTGGCCACTGCAAAACACACTCCTCGGAAGCTGTCGTTGCTGCGTCAAAAGGCGCCCAGCGTCTCTCCAACTGCCGCTGGTCGTGCCTTGCGAGGTCAGGCGGCTTTCCAGAGAGTGTCAAACAGCGCTGCAGACCATGGGCCGGTCTCGGCACTTGCAACCCTGCTTGCACAAGCGCGCTTTGTAAACGGGGAACGGGATTCGTGCGCGGACTGAGAGTCTCGGCGTGCTCGGCTCGAGTTTCATTCTTCAGGCAGGTGGAAGGAGGCAGGTGGAAGGAGGCAGGTGGAAGGAGGCGCAGCAGATGCGGACTGTTGGAGGACAAGGTCCGCATCTGTTGCGGACCTCTTCGAAGCTCCATTACTGACCCTTGCTCAG
>JAABUL010006943.1_pt1 | contig 12624 bp, 13 predicted proteins | sample 5559151 | NCBI WGS metagenome assembly JAABUL01 (sample SAMN10711876, study PRJNA513368) | rock metagenome | isolation source: Antarctica rocks | place: Antarctica: Victoria Land, Pudding Butte sud | reverse complement strand
CTAGACGTATTGCTGATGTGTGACGAGAGTGTCGTATTGATTGATGACTGGACGCTGTGTGCAATCTCCGATGTCTTGTTCTTGGCTTCGTCAACTACTAAATCAAGCGATTCATCAAGTTTGTATACGCCTGCAATTTGTGAAGAGACCCCAAGCTTATTGAGTAGACGCTCGCGCTCAGAATCTGTTGAAGCTCTGGGGATTTGCAGAGACTGCTCTATTCCCAAAGAACTATTCACCAGCCTCGTCGGACTTCCTGTGGGTTCGTGAAGGGGGAAAGGCAACAGACCGCGTTCTTGGACCGAAGGTGGAAGTTGACGTCGTTTGAGTAGGTTCACATACGGTCGGCATACAGCATTTGTTGCCGTATTGTGAGCATCAAAATTGCAATACCGTGTAGCAAGACTTTCTGCTTTCCCGACAATGCGCGTAAGGCCTCCCTCGACCTGTGATATTCAGCTTTGGCAGCAACATGATGATATTGGGCCATACGTTATCAAGAATGCTATGGGCACGTTTTTGTCTTTGAGCGCTGTACTTTGTCGTATGTTCGATCAATGGCATAAGGTGTTCCTGGTTTACATACATCTGGGTCACGTCTGCGATCTCTGTGTACAGGCTGTCGAGCTCCGACAACAACGAAGCTTCCAAATATTTTTGCGTTGCTGAAGGAACCTGCACCACGTCTTGGAAATTATGCATCGACTCCAGATACAACCGGTTGAGACGATAGCGAATCCTATCCGCCTGGCAAGCTGTTAATTGAGCGCATAGCTCGTTTATTCTCCCCAGGTCGTGTTCACTGTGGCTTGCCGAGTCGAGTGCGGCAATCTGGAGCTCCATCATCAGGAGCCTTCGGTCGTCATCTCCGACTGCCCTCTGTAGAGTGTTGGGTAGACGGTTGTTCGCGTCGTACAAACAAAGCTGGACAGCATTCAAATCCTCCGACATGCTCTGCAAAAGCTCTCTGTTCTAATCTCTACCTCAGCTCAATCTCATACCCGAAAACATTGTTCAAGATACCGTAATCTCTATGTTCTGTGCAGCCCGAAGACGCTTTTTCTGGTCTTGCATAGCAAGTCGGTTGGCCAGGTCCTGGGCTCGGCTACTCGTCGCATGAAAAGCCGAAAGAGCCTCGTATTGCGCCTGCAGCCCGGTAGACTGCTTTTCGATGGCTGAGGTCAAAGACTCCAGTGCGCCAAAGGCATCGAGAAGGTCCTGCTCAAGCAGGGGTCTCAGGCTAGATGAATCATGATCCTCTAGAAGCTGACATGCTGTACCATTATTCCTCAGCTCTGCGTATCTGCTTGCGGTTTAATACAGAGCCAGCAATGGGACGAGAGGCAGTGTCTCACAGCGTGGCTTCGTCAGTAGATAACAACGTTTCGGGTTCCAGATGTTCGCGTATCCACCCAGTGGCAGTCTTCTCGGAATTTGAGGCGTCGAAAGCCTCCGTAGCATCCACTTGCTGCAGCTTGAGCTCATGGCTTACAAGCACACCCACCAGATGCCCCATGACAGGATTAGATGCCATCATGATCGTGACCACATTACACAACCAGGCGCGGAAGTAGATGTAACGATGTACCTCCTTAGCTACCCGCTAGCGCCGAATTCATTCTACGACACGTAATTAAAGTAGGACTCGTCTTCCTAACACTATTCAATCCATCTCGAAAGACAGAACTCTGTGAAGAGCCTTTTCGTTCTTTTCTTTGTATTTGTCAGGAAGTCAATTACGTGTGAGTTAAAAGTAGACATACACTCTTGATATCGTGTTTGCATTTATGATCTAGCTATGATCGAAAACCTTGCGCAACAGCTATCTAATTTCATCTTTCGTCTTCTCAGTCTCCGACTATGTTCTTCTTATATCCCATGTCGAAAGTATCAATCACTCTAAGACTTGTGAGCTTCGGATAACGATCCCTACGTTCCTGAGTGTGCTTTGGAGCTCGTTGGATTGTAAAGCATGCGCCACTGGAGACGCGAGGTATCTGGCCAATCCTTCCAGCCCAGTACTTCAATCCCTTCATCGCACTACCTCGTACTATCAGTACTCTGAAGATGCCGGCGCTCAATGATCTTGCTCCAGAGCTGTTCTTCTCGATCTGTCAAGAGGTTGGTATTGCTGCGACTTGTAAGGATGATGAAACGCTCACATCTATAGCTCTACATCCTTGGACGTCCGTCGCTGCCACTGCGAAACCTCAATCTCGTTTGCCGGAGATTTCATCAAAGCGCAACAAGTCTGCTCTTCCAGCATGTCGTCATAGATCTCTCTGCTAGAAACGCAGGGAGATGCGCTGCATTTCTAGACTTTCTACAGTGTCACGCTCATCTTAGGTCTCACATAGAAAGCATTCTCGTTCCTGTCCGAAGGTACGGATTGCATGGATATCACAGAGATCTAGAAGACGCTTTTGTTAGCCTATTGCCTTTGTTATCACGATTGCGGCGGATCAGGTCTGTCGAGATTCTACCAAATAATTCGATGATAGCGATGACTGAGTGTCACTTAGGTTCGGAGGGGATCATTGCGCGAACTATGACGTGGTGGACATGAGGTCTATCCCTCGCGCAGTTTTACAAGCAATCAATGGGCTCCCACAACCTATCAGTCTCGCCATAGATTGTTACGTTCACACCCTGGACTCACGCCTCGATATCAATACAATCTCCTGCCTGGAGTCCTTAAGGGTATGTATGGTCAATATTCCTCACTTCTCGAACCATCGGGGGCTATCTCACAAGTCCTTTGAGGACAATATTTCCATTGGCGTCGCAGAGGTTATCCGTCAGAATCCGCGTATGAAGGCACTTCGTTTGTGCCTAGAGAAAGGCATCAGTGCTGCTTTCATCCACGAATCATATCAGGAGGTCCGTGAGCACGCCCTTGAAGAAATTGGACGGACTGTTCCTCAACTTGATTCCTTGACCCTCGAAGGTGATCTCCTTTTTAACGAGGTTGCCTGGAAGACGTGGAATACAACCTGTGGATGGGGCCACTTACGATCTCTTTCTATAACCAACATGTCACTTATCGAGACCGTCATAGGCCGACTCAAGGGTCATTTCCCAGCACTCCGGAGACTGAAACTTTCAGCCTACGAACGATTTAATTGCTTTCCACACAATAATTTTCACGAAGGCGCTGATTCGATGAAAGCGTTTCTCTCTGGTCTCAGTTTGACCCATCTCTCCATGCTTGGATTTCATCCGGACGTCCTTCTATCCAACATAGAGCCCGTCGAATCTGTGTTACAGAATATCCGGTTTCATGTCCGCGAAAAACCATCCGACTTGATAGTTGTCCGTGGACCCACTTTTTCGACATTACTGTTATCTGCGGCGCACATCGCAGTCTTGAGATCCAGGTGTACGAACATCCGTTGGATCGGCTTCGATGTGCCTCGATCAAGTCTCCAAGGAGCGGACGGGGACTCCGCCTCGTCTGTGCCACAGCGTCCAGTCGGTTCTGGCCCTGTTGGTTTCCGAGCTAACCTCTCTTGTGCTGCTTTCCCTCAGCAATTCCCCGATCGTATGGAATGGCTTACACAAGCATCGCGGCCCAACCTCGTTTCATCTGTACCACCCCCCTATGGAGACGCTGCCTTCCTCTCCTCGCGAGCCAATCCAATGCTCACGTCGTCCTCCTGGCGCCAACCTCTTATCCCTGAACATGATACGCCAACTATGGCTGTCTCAGTTCTTGACACTCTCGCAGCCATACCCTCACTGCGCCACATCCGGCTTTTTGTTCATCACGACCGAATTGACCCATGGAACCTGTCAAACGCCGAGGCGATCGCGACCTTTAAGCGCCTACGGAGCCGCAAGTGCGGATGTGCACTAGAGAGTCTGATCATCTGCGGGGCCGAAAGAGGCGACGCAGGGCTCTGGATTATGTGGGAGTTGGGACCACAGATGGCCACACTAGAATGTCATCGAGGTCAGGAAATCCTGCGCGAGCTGTGGAACACAGCGGATGGGATTTTACAAGAACGAGAAACGAGAGACTGGCATGAATGGAGGGCGCAGCCAGAATGGGATCTAGCTGAGAGATGGTGACCCTACATGAAGTTGTGCACCTCCCACTGGCTAGGAAAGTGAAATGATATTTTTCAGCTTAGCAGAAAAGGGTCGTTGGGGTTGCCCCTTTTGCAAGTCGTCCGTGCTGCCGATTGATGCTAGGTTATCTTTGTGCCTTGATTTTGTCAGCAGACCAATATGACTCTATCTTGTTTTCAAGTAAGTTATGCCACATCTGGCTCATGGCACATTTTATCGTTTGCAGACTGCACAGCAAGAAGGATGACTTGAGGCCGGGATGGACGATTGCATTCAACATAGATCGAAGGTTGGTATCTCAACAAGACTGAATTGGAGTCGAGGCTCCGATCTCAATACAAGGCACGGCTAATACTGGGTTTGATTATACATACTCTGGAGCAGCTTTTGGCAAGAAAACGATGCGTCCATTGCGCCATATTTTCGTTACAATAAGAAAAGGAGAGAAGCTTAAACCTGCTGATGGTTTCAAGGCGCCTAGGGAACCATGAATTCTTTCTTAACCGAAGGCATTTTGGCCAGCGTTGTACAAATTGTGATCACCAAGGAAGCCGTTAAAAACGAAATATTGCGCTGGAAGGTCGACCGCTGAATAAAGTATCAGTAAGCATCTGGTGCGAGAAAAGAAACTCGCGTGGACCGGTGGAACTCAAAGATATAAGATGATCGTACGACAAGAGAGCTGAATTGGACGTACCGGTGGCGTAATAAGCATAATTATCGATGTTCAGCAGGGCCCCTTCCGGGCTCAAAGCCTTGATGTCATTCCAGCCGTAGACTTCTGTGGAACCTCGGTAAACTTATTCCTCTCGTCAGCCAAGATTTGGTGTTCGAGCAGAGAGCAGGGTTATGGAGTACAACTTACAGGAACTCATTTGGGTTACATGCATAAGTTCGTGGATGAGGCTCGAGGCTATACATGTCCCCACAATGTCGTCCATGAGCTTCCCAGCATGCAGACCTTCGGATCCGCCCAGGGCATTTATAGCTGACACTGATGGGTGGCTTCCGGGCGCCAAGGCGTCATCACATAGTATTATGATGTGGGCTTCTTGTTCACCAGGTATGTTGACGGGATTCTGAAGCATGATATAATCCAATGTTTTAGCAATGGAACCTGGCCCACACAGGTTGGCATTTTGGTCGCCATTGTGAGACACGGAATAGACATTAGCGCCTGTGGTCAGATCGATCCAGACATTTGGACCAGCGTCGGGGTTCGCAGCGAAGTTGACGTCCCCGCAGTATATGGTGAGGATGTCGCGATTGATCGAACCATAAGACGTCACCGCCCAAGGAGTGTTCGTGATTAGCAATCGGTACTTTTCTGCACAAGATAGAGAAGGCATTAGACCAGATTTCAACTCCATATACCAGCATCAACAGGGAATTCAGACTCCATTTTTCACAAGCATGCCTGCACGGGGGTAGGGTCATACCTTGGATCGAGCCCCAACTTTGCGCGATATCGGAGAATGGAAAAAGCACTTCTCTGGTATTGTCCCTTGGACGTTGGGATGTAGGTTGAACGATCCTGTTCGCCGCAGTGACCGCCATGTTTCGTGCTGCGGACATCGCAGACTGGATAATCTCGGTCTCGTCGTGCTCGTTATAAGGCTTGCAAGAATGATCGATAGCATAAGCTCCGGCTCTAATCAAAATTCGTGAAAACAATAGCGACACCAACGATACTTCCGCAAATGCGATAGGTCTCATGTCGTCAGCAAGTGTCTGTTGTCGAACAAGATGCTGGACTCGGGCGGTTTATCTATTTAAGAATACAATAGACGAGATGCTTCGGACAGTATTCCAATATTGTGGGGATATTTGAAGCTATACGCGTACGAAGAGAGACAACATATGAAAGAGATGAAATGTACATAGAAGCGGATTGAACTGGTTTATGAGGTCGCCAGTCCAAACCAAACCGATTTCCCACCTGTCATGGCACCGCAAAAAGCTCGCTTATAGCTTCTCTCGAGCCTGCGAGCTCCTGTCGGATAGCCAACGCTGAGGCTGAGCCGTGTTGTTATTGATGACTACAGAGATCCGGCGCAAGACCCATAAATGCTCATTCCGTCCTAGCTGCGGTCAGCACTCCTTGAGTCCCAACGTCCTACAAGGTAATCTCTGGGATCCCTCAAGTCATATGGAACATACACATGTTTCATGAGGCTTGGAGGTCGGTAGTGGAGGCACTACGGCTACGGCACTATCGAGAAGGAACCGAGCATTGCCTTCGGGGTATGAAACATTACAGATGTGGCGATAGTGCAGTCATTGGCTTTGCCGTGCGCAGCGTGTCAGACATCACACGACTCAGGTAAGTGGCAGGATCTGGGAGACTCGCAAGGCCCTCAATTATGGTCGCGTAGACATTCTGCGCTCATTCTATGTATGTCGTTGAAACACGTCTTGTTGGTGTGCCTAGCCAGTTTCACGACACTTCGCAACCCAGCACATGGATTAGGGACCTGTAGATCATTGTTGGTCGTGCTCCTTCAGGATGGGGCTGTGAAGTTGGCCGAAGAGTGGCATTGTCTATGTCTTAAGAAGCCCAGTTTGAAATCCGTTTATAGGAGGGTGGAAGTCGTTATTAAAGGTGAACCAGCTAGGTTGATGTCAACTTTGAAGTGTTCCAAGTGACAGATTCGATTACCTCCACCTGATTGCACCAAGACCCAAACATAATACTCGAGCATTATGGCGAGCCGCTGGTCGTTGGTTATATGTTCTCTTGTCCTTTCGGTTTGTCGGGCGATACCGGCGCCTATTTCTTCGCACCTTCAATCGTCAAGAGAGCCACCCTTTCATAATTCGAGTATCAGCATTTTCCCAACACCAGAAGGAAGTCACTTGCAGGGCTCTATGACATCGAGGCCCTCCGGAGCTAGCGTCAGAGCATCAGCATCTGGTACATCATCACCTTCAATTAATAATTTCACTATACAGACCCTGAGCTTGCTCAACGCATTTACACCTAGCTCTTCTTTTGCTGCACAATCATCTACGCCTCCGCCGACTACCACTGAAACTACTCTCCCTCCCGAAGCCTCTTTACAGACACTTTTCTCTGGTGCTTATTTGTCAAATCAGTGGATCACTACTACGCCACCTGGCTCATCTAGCGCAACAGTGGTGCCTGTCATCATTCCACCAGACCTAAATGTCCCTATTGTGCTATGGAACTTGCTTCCGGGACCACCCCCTGGGGGTGAATTCCCTACACTTCCGCACTTGGAGATCAATGCACCGAAAGCCCCATGCATAAGGATATTCGGAATGTCGATCGGGAGCTGCCCTTCGAAACCTGAGGGCCAGAACCCCCCTCCTCCAGAACCAAATCCCAAAACGAACCCCAATCCCAGTCCCAATCCCACGCCCGATCCACGTCCTACTCAAGAGCCATCTCAATCATTATCTCGATCGAGTGAAGCTTCCTCGAGTAGTTGCACCAGCTCCATGGCTACAGTCACCAGTATCTCCTGCGCGTCCCTGGGCATCTCGTCCTCTTGCACTACAGCATACACGACGAAGGATGGCTGTGATGTCACCGGAAGTCTCACTTCAACCGCTGCATGCATCTCAAAAACTACGATCAATGGCAAAACATTCTGCTGCCCTTCTACGACGGTTGTCAAGGGCTCTACTGTCTGTGCAATTCCTCCTTTAACGGTAGAGGACGTCCTGGTACGCGGAACGGTCCGTCAAGAGTCAGTCGGGTCCGTGGAATTGATGGACCAGTTACGATCCTACCTCGCCATGCAAAGTGGAAGCTTGCTTGCTTCTGGGACTTCGCAATCACTGCCCCAGACGGTGCCGTCTTCCGGATTCACGGCTTCGGCCCCAAGTCCAGCAGCGAACTCAAGTATTCTTCATTCGTTGGTGTCGGCATCACCTGGCAGTCAGCCAATCGCATCTTTGTCATCGGCTTCCTCGACTGTTCCGCCGACCGCTGCCAGTGTCAGTGCCCCAGGGTCTGGATCGTCTTTGCCTACGGCAAGCCAATCTCCACCGAGCTCTCTAAGCGCTGACACTGCATCATCTGCCTTGTCTTCCTCTGCGTCGAGTGGCACTACAGTATCTGCCTCGTCTTCCTCTGCGTCGAGTGGCACTACGATATTTGCTTCGTCTTCGTCGAGTGACACCGCAGTATCTGCCTCGTCTTCCTCTGCGTCGAGTGACACTGCAATATCTGCCTCGTCTTCCTCTGCGTCGAGTGACACTGCAGCATCTGCCTCGCCTATCTTTGCGTCGAGTCAGTCCACAGGCTTCCCCGGGGGCACATCGTCAGCTAGCTCAACCCAGCCCTTAGCCGCTTACATCGCCTCCTCTCAATCCGTGGCCGCGCAACCCACTGCCCCAGCGCAATGCTTCCCCTGGCACGACATCAACGTCCTTCAAGACTCAAAACCAGATATGGACAATTTCTGCGACAACGGGAACTCCACGCTCCAAGACGGCACATTCTGGGATCCCTCCAATGGCGCCCCCGCCCGCCCCAATTACGGCACCACCATCCTCTCTCCCGCCACAGTTAAGGAGAACAACATTCTTGCCGGTTTTACCATCGCGTCTGATGCGTCGCCTGGGTGTCATGATTTATTTTACCCTGTCAGCCCAAATTTTGCGACGCTGGCGTGTAGTGCCGCATTGAAACAGATTCTGAATGACTGTCCGTATAATGGTGGGAAAACTAGTAATGCGTGTGGGGAGTGGTGGACGATGACTTGCCCTCTGGCCACCAATTGTCCTGTAGGCTGTCCCGGAGGGGCATTCGGGGTGGGGGATAGTAGGTGTGGGTCGCCGTGGTGATTTTTAAGACCCAGACTGACACCACTACAAAACAAAGAACGATGATCTAATTGATGTTCAAGCTGGGTGCAAAGGCACCGAAGGGGGGGCTAAGTTCTATCTCCTTGTAAAGATAAGCTATGCTTTGTTCGAAAAGCACCAAGCACGCAAGCACGAAAGAACGAAATTTCTTCTGATAACCACCTCGTTCTTTGAATATAACTACACTCTTATAATTTGCGGCAGCACGATAATGATATCACCAAAAGCTTGGTGTTTCAATTTATCGGCAGAGATTGTTGCGAATTACGATAAGGTCTCTACGTTCCTAGATGTCTTTTCGAGCTAGATAGTAGTCGAGAATGAGATGCGAAGTTATCTGACCAATCGTAGATGGCCCTCTCACTGAGTGAGCGTATTTCAAGAAGGCAATGAGGCAGGTCAGGTCGAGAAGTACGAGCAGATTACGACTTGGCTCCAACCGTCGAGCGGCAGCGCCGTTGGGTCTATCGAGGACTGTCCTTGAGACTAGTGATGTTAGTGCTGACAATAATCTTCCCACTCAAGTCTTTGTATTGGGATTGGTGGAATGCATCACATACACGTGGTGAGAATATGAAGTAAGCTCCCAGTCTTGGGTCGATGGCCTAATTGTCGAGTTGAAGGATGTTTGAGAAGAAGCAACCCAATCATGACCTATAAGTCGGATTTCTGGCTGCGTCATTCGGCTCGATTCCAGCCACGCATCCGGTTATTTCTGTCCCACGTTTGCTGTAAAGACTTTGAGTGGGGCCATATTTAAGGGGCCCAAGCGACAACTAGGATTACAAAGCGCGGCTATAGAACGAGAATCCTTTAATCCTTCCGATCTGACATACATTCTACACGTCGGTATGGGTGTTCACAAAGCCCCTCATCCATGTGTCACAAAGGCAAGGTTCGCAACCGTGCAAACGGTGCGTATTTGGCCTCGCACCGTACCGTACGACTCATCGTCGCCCTAAACGGTGTGATTTTGAGGCCGCATCGTACTGTACGGTTTGCACTAATAGTGCACCAATAGTACGCGCTATAATTGCACGCTAAGTTGGAAGTAGATTCTCTATCTAGAATGTGTCGACAAACATCTCTAGTTAATTTTCTATTTTAAGATCAAAATAGAATATTCAGATTTGCCAAGAGATCGCCAATTAAGCGAGATTTTTGATTTTTTGACGTAGTATATAGGGTTCAATTTTAACGTAACATACGATGGTGCACACGATGGTACAGACCTCTTGCATTGTACTGTACGGTTTGTCAAATGTCTCGTACCAAATTTCACTAAACCGTGTGCACCGATAGTGAACCAATAGTACGAAACGGTTTGCATACGCTTGCGAATCTTGCACAAAGGATCGTTATTAATTATGTAAGACAACACTCTACAAAAGCGATTGATCTTCGTTGGTCTATGCTAATCTAAAAAAACGACAGCGCTTCTCGGACAAGCGAAGGGAAATTACACAATGCAATCAATTTATCTGCTGGCGGATCCTTATTGGAGAGATGTGCCAGCGAACTTCTGAAACACGAGGCGCGAAGTTGGACAATTGGTTCTAAAGGCAAGCGTTGTCAATAATCGACATCATAGGCGCTACTTACTCGCGCATGAGCAGTTGTATGCAGGCCCGCCTTGTGGTCTTTGTAGAATCCAGAGTGCTGGGTCATTGCTGCATGAGGCTCGTAGGAAAGTAATAAATAGATCCCCATGAATCTACATTGCGCACGTGGTCAGCAGATGCAAGATGCGTAGGTTTGAACTCCCGTTGTTTGCGATCTTGTTCCTCTCCAATTTCTCTATCTTAGTGATCCCTTATCCTTCCGAACACTCTATCAACAGCCATGAGGAACACGAGCCTCGTTCCTGGCCTTCAAAAATCACGACGCTCTCTTTACACAATTCCAATTCTGTCCAAAAACGCAACAACGGTATTCTCGGCGACGGTTGGTCTATGCAGATGATCCATGCTGCCGGTTTTCTTCCGGTTGAGGACGCTGCTCTCCGTCTAGCAGACTTCTATCGCTACATCATGGACGAAGCATTGAAACACATGATGAACAGCCATCAGGGATACAACGCGCTCTCTCTAACAAGAGGCCAGCTAGCGTTGAGCTGGTGGTGCCCTCAGACCATTATACCGTGGAGCCTTATACATACCTTTGCATCGGAGATGTTACAGGGTACATATCGAGGATACGCGGGCGAGTACGCAATCAGGTTTACACACCTCCGTGGTATGGCCATTGACGTTGTCTTACAAGTGGCTCCCTTTGCGATGCAGGCGCTCCGCTTGGCCCATGGAGACACGAGCGGCACCAGTAGGATTGGAACGTCAGGAGGCAATTGATTCAGTTGAAGCATTCTCATTTATCGTTACGGCCATATGTCACCTAGCGTCTGCGGGATGATGAGTCCGGGATGTTCAAAAAATGCCGCTTCGACTCCTGTCCAAACCGTGACAATCGGATAGCTCGACTGGCACGATGTATCTGAGAAACCGGACTCTGTTAACTATGGCAATAGAAAGAAGCTTTCTAGCAGCATCCACAGCTTGACTTGCACAGTATGATCGTTGGTCTCTTAGTCGGCACCACTCCATCGCAAGTACCAGCAGCGCACTATCAGACACCATCACGCAACACTCCCACATGAACCACGTATCCCGAGCCCTCCTTAAGCCCATCAACCAGCATCTCATCCGGCACCCTCCACACCCTAAACCCCCCCTGGAAAGCCTTCAACCAAGCCTCAAACACCGCATGTGAGCGCAGCTGCTGAGCAACCACACACAGCGTCTTCCTCTCCCCCCCCATCCTCCCCGACAAACAACACAGCTCCCTACAAGTCCTCACAAAAGGCCCTATCAGCGCCTCATTATAAACGCAATCACAAGCCAGCACCATATCCAAACCCTTTCCCTCCCCAATACCATCAAATCCCAGCAACCCCTCCATCCCCTCCAAAACACTACTCTCCCAATCCAGCGCCAGCAACTCCACATCACCATCAACCACTACCTCCTCCTTCTTCTTCTTCTCCCTCTTCCCATACCTAACCCCACTCGTGACCTTCCGCGTGACTGCATTCGCGTCCAGGTTCCGCCGCAGGCATTTAAACACATACCCCTGATCCGTAGCGACATACCGCCCCACCCGCGGCGCCAGCATCATCGCCACCACGCCCGAGATGCCGCAGCCCAGCTCCAGCACCGTAGATCCTTTGCTCAGGAACCCACCCTTGAAGAGCCAGTTCCCTTCCCAAGCCAGCCAGGCCGCGAAGAGAGGCGTGAGTTTCCAGAGGACTGGTAGCGGACATTTCATCAATTCCGGCCTGAAACAGAAGCACGAGGAAATTTTGATATTTGGGGAAAAGCGTAGGCGTTCTGAGGGAAAGGCTTACCGGCGCCTGTAGTTCCCCCCTCCCTGCTGCTCGCGAGAAGACTTGGCGATTGCTCGATTGTGAGATCCCTCCCGGCGATTGTGATGTCGAGCGTAGTAGCTTTCGGATCGACCATTCCAAGATCGCGGGAAGGGAGGGGTTGGGAGAAGAGGAGGAAGGATTCTGGAGAGGGGTTCAGGTTACGGGTTGGGTTGGGTTGGTTTGATGTAGGTGGGGAAGCGGGTAAGAGAGATAGTACAGATAGATACCTTCATCGGGGTCTTGAATTTCCTCGCCGAGGGTTGCGAGGGGAGTGGGCGGGGCCATTATACGGGGGG
>JAABUL010006942.1_pt1 | contig 12628 bp, 16 predicted proteins | sample 5559151 | NCBI WGS metagenome assembly JAABUL01 (sample SAMN10711876, study PRJNA513368) | rock metagenome | isolation source: Antarctica rocks | place: Antarctica: Victoria Land, Pudding Butte sud | reverse complement strand
GAGGGCATATGCCAGGCTGTTACACCTTGCTGCAAAGAGCTTGCACAAGCCTGTGTGAAGTTGTGCTCCTCAAGCACAGCAGCTGAGCAGAAGTCACTATTCATCACAGGTGTGTCCACGCCTTTTTACAATTCATGGTGCTTCTGGTATTTTGTTCAAAGCAGCAGTATATGTTGTAATTCAGGACACTCTCTTGCGGGAAGCACCGCAATGTGTGCATTTGTGAAATTGATGTGCTCTGAACCAGACTTACGCTTGGCATTGGCATATGGCGGCGTCTTCACTTTTGGTGCACCACCTGTGATGTACTCCTCTACCTCAACAAGCAGTGAGGTCACACAAGTGTTTGCTCAGTGTCTGGGAGGTTCTAGGTGAGTCCTGAATATCCAGGCATTCTTGCTTGGGCTTATTTTTAGAGCATGGCTCCATTACATGTTGTAAGATATGCAGGGAGGCAAGTGTGGCGATAAGATTACCCATTTGCAACTTTGTAAATGATCTGGATGTCTTGCCCTACCTGCTTGATCCAGCAATGGTCAAGCCTCTCATGGAAGCCATGCAGCCTGTCTTGCCTAGCTCTTTACAGCACATCCTAGAACAGACAGCCCATGTTGCTGGCAGGTTCATTGCTGTTGGAAACACCTATCTGTTGCTAGACGATCATATCAAAATTTCGACAAAAAACAGGCTTGATCAAGATTTTTCAACATACATCTCTTCAAACAAACAGCAGCTTTGATTAACACAGCAGCAGATCAAGACTTGGTGATGATGCGGGTGATGCACGACCATCTGCTAAGTAACTACAGCACCAAGCTCAAGATGCTGTGATGTGCTGCGTCCCCATCCTGTTCATGGGCGGCAATTTGGATAGTTATGAGGCTGTGCGCATCAAGCGAATGTCAGTAGGTGATGCTGCCTCTCTAATGCCACATCTTGCTGTGCTGGATAATTGCTTTAGTTTCTGTACATAGTGGGCTGTTGTTGTGTTAATACCATGGTGTTGTTGCTGAGACAATAGCTTGCCATAGTTGATTACCGATCAACTGAGTGTCTGTTCATTAGTTCAGAGTAACTACCATGCCTGTCAGCCTATTGTGACTTGGATCCTCATGCAATTGCAGGCAGCATTGTGACTGAGCTGGGCTTGCGTCACAAGCAGTCAGGGACAGTCAGCCACAGCGCCTTCACCAGGGTATCTCCTGCTGATGTGCTTTCTGTGCTGGCTGCAACCCCCGAGGGAGCCAAAGCAGTGGCAGGGACTACAAAAGGTCTGCACACGGCTGTTCTGAATGGTGTCGGCATCAACCAATGGCCTGATGTGTGTTTCCTGCTTTATACATGCTTTGTACTAAACATGCATGCACAACACTGATGCAAGCTGTGGTGTTGGGACAACGCGTATCGACTGTCGCTGAGACACAAAGTCTGCTTTGTGTTGCTGTGCAGATGGTGAAGCAAAGAGCTCTTTGTCTGTCCTCAAACAGGTCTGGACAAAAACCCTGAGCGTAGCATCAGCAGCTGCACCAGTGGCCTCATGTGCATCGTCAGCTGTGTCGGCGGCATCACATCTTGTTGCTACGCCGGATGTGCTGTACCATGCTACCATGCTAGCTGGTAAAGCAGGGATCTCAAGCGCTATTGCTGCTGGAGGTGAGACAGTTGTGCATGCACAGAGCAACATGCGCAAGTCTGTCAGAATGCTCAGACAAAGTGTGGAGCAAGCGCATGCAGAATAGCAGAGCAAAGCATACCTTGACAGTGCAACTCACACAGCATTTGCGCAGACCTCAGTCGTGATATACAGTGGTGCAACACCCAGGTGACAATATGACATTGCAGGAATTGCTGCTGTCTGCCCTCCATTGGCGATAGCATCTTTTGCAGCTTCTCTTCTAGATATTGGCTTGACTGGATATTCAATATATCAGCTGCACAAGATGTCACACAAGATAGGCAAGATGGATGAGAAACTGGACCTGGCTGTGGTGAGTCACAGCATGATGTTCCTGCGCATGCCATGTGCAAGCAAAGCCTGTCGAGGTACTTTGTTGAATATTGCATGTGCACGGAGTGTACATGCTTGCTTACAGCCCACGGCCTGCTCAATACATTATCACGCCTATCACCAATGAACAGCAGGTGTTCTGAGGAGTCACAAATCATACTGTGCCTGTGTGAACGACCAGGTGCACATGCTTGTGTTGGTCATCTGCTTGTGTTGTTCACTTTGCCAATTGCCAGGATATGGTGTAAAGCCCAAAGTCTGGTCCCACTGCAGGACATGACTGCTAGAACTGCAGATGCTGTACAGCAAATGAGTGTGCAGCTCAGCAATGAGTTCAGTGCAATGAGACTGGTGACAGCTGCAGTGGAGAAAGGTGTCAAGCAGATGCAGATCACACTAGAGCAGCAGACGGCTATCATGCTTCAGGTCATGGGTAGCTGCGAGCAAATCAAAGCAGGCCAGGCAGATATCATGCAGGCTATTCTCACCACAAAGGCTCAGGCAGACGTCATTCTGCAGACTCTCAATGAGAAAGAGAGGACAGTCATGTATGAGCGTCTGAGCCTTCTGAAGCGCAGTATGCAGTATCACCTGCAGGACCCAAGTGAGTGACTGCATGCCATACGTATGCTACAGCATACCCAGAATATTGCATTAGGCCTGATGTCGCTTCCTGTACTTCAGACAGTGTAAGCACAACTTATTTAGGTTGTCACTGTCCTGCATTGCACATATGGCGCAACAATCAGATGCCTGGCGTATGACATACATCTGATGCTAGCGAAAGATGATCCTTGTTGGCTGCAGCTGATGGCAACAAAGCAGCCAATCTGCATGCTGTGTCGGACAAGCTCCAAGTCAAGGTGGACACCTGGTTGAAGAAACTGCATAATACGCAGAGTCCAGTCTGGCAGGTGACATCCAGTCTGATGTGAATGACTCACTACAATTTTGTTGCCTGATTGCCTTTGCTTTGTCCTGCAGATTGCTCATCAAGCGTTACCATGTATGTGAGGCTGCAACCGACCTGTACCTGTGCAAATGGCCAGCAGCTGCTTTTCTGCTTTTATGGCTAGGAAGATTTGAGAAAATGTCCATTGCAAAGCCATGCAATACTTGTAAGGCACAAAATCAATCCCAAACAATCACAATGTCTGTAAACCTTGTGGATTACTTGTGCTGGTATTCATCCTGCAGTTGTTCTACCCTGCAGGCTCTTCTTTCTGCTCATGTACAGCTTTGCTGCGGTGGGTCTTGACGCTGCGCGTGTGGCAGACCAAGCGTTCAAGACAGGCTGTGTGGAGGACTGCCATGTGCAGAGGAATGCAGCTGTGAGGATGGTTGATGCAGACATTCTTCACCTGCTGCAGTGCACAACGCCTTACACACTTGCAACTATGTACAGCGAGGTGCTTGCGCAGCTGGTGTTTCTGCGGCGGGCACTGACAACTTCTGCAGGTCAGTGCGTCTTGATGTTGCTCTCAATGAGGACATGGCATGTGACTTGACCCACCATTCCTTGCAGCCAATACAATGTCACGATTGGTGTCAGATTTCTTCATCAAGAAATACATGATGCAAACCTTCGACAATCAACCTGCTTACAGTATGATCTGAAGGATGTTTGCTTATGTAAGAAACTGCCATAGTGCTGTGTGTCAGATCGATTTTCCGACACATTTTCTGTGCTGCTGCAGGCATTGCTCAGATGCTTGACAGCACAGCTTCAGCATTGGGTCAAGATCTTTTTACAGCCAATTGTGTCCACAATGCAACAGATCTCCTCTGGAGCGACGGATTGGATGCCGTCCGCCAACTGCTTGCAAAGGAGAGGCAGGTGGACTCGAACAGGCCGCCTTTGGGTTCCTCCTTTGACCTAGCAAGTCTGCAAGATGTGATCTGGTATTGTAATTGGAAAGGTCTGGGAGCACAGGATGTAGCCTTGCAACCTCCTCCCAAGGTGCCAGTAGCACAGCTGTGTGCTGTGCTCGGCGTTCCTCTTGCAAAGCAGCCAGCAGTAGTGCAGCAGTTGCGGCAGGCAGACCTGCCTCTGCTGCAACAGGCAGTGTTGCCCACTTACATGACAGCTGTGGTGATTGTCATGAGCAGTCAGCTGCCTGGTCTAGACATTGCTCAGCGGCATGGGCGGGGGGAGTTGCTTGTCACATGAGCTTGTTTCACGTAGTCTTGTGTTGCATTGTGGGCAGCCAGGACAGCATGATTTGACATGAGGCAAGCTCAAATTGTATCAAACGCATATGCCACAGAAAGATTCTCTTGCAAAGTTGCTTGTTGTGTTGCTGCAGCCTGCCACCATGTTGTGTAAACCTGTGTAAGATGAATGCATGCATACTGTATGAGTTGTATTAGCACATCGGCCCTGAGACTCGGCTGTCCAGCTGGTGCTGCTGCAAATGATGTCTCATGCTGATACATGGCTCCAGACTTCTGCTCAGAGGATGACAAACCTGCAGCTCCAACTCAAGCAGCAAACAGCAGCATCCAAGTCACCACAGGGGCTGCCTTAAATACTTTGGTGCTGCCCAAAGCAATTCAAGGCACTGGCAACCCAGCAGATGGTGCCTCGTTTGAGGCTGAAGGTCATCAGGTCTGCCGCCCTTGCTGATATGACCTTGCCCTATTGATCCCATGTCAACTGGAACCAGTGTATATCCCTATGATAGCACCACATGCAAAAGCTTGAAAACTTTTACTTTGCTGAGCAGTACAGTCTTATTGCAGCTACAGTAATCTTTTGATATAACAATGGTTGGTTTAATGACTGTTGCATTATAATGACCAAACTGTTGGAGATCGTTGTTTAGCACTAGCAATCCCTTTGGTATGTCGGCAACACCGTTTGATGAACGCTAGGAGACTGTGGGCATGTGCAATGCCATTGTATACAGTGATGAAACCTGTTTTGACAGAAGCTTGCATGTGAGCGTAGCCTTGGGCTGTAAGGTTTCAGTCCTCATGATCTCAAGGCTAGTCAAAAGGTCAGTACATTGGTCGTTATCAATCAAATTTGCATTTTGCACACAGTGACATCTCAATATAGTGACACCATGTCTTGGGACAAGTACTTGCACTAGTGCAGTCAACATATCAAGAGATTACCATACCACGTTGGCAAATGCATGTCATGTGACCAGCACGTGGTGTACGGTAAAATAAGCCTCACAGGTCTGACAATCTGGAAATGATGCAGGCGTTTGCTGCAAGGGAGTATGCAGACGCAATCCAGAAATTTGAGAGGGCCTTGGATGTGTTGGCAGTAGAGGACCTGTATGGCTTGTATATCACAAAGGCCAACTGCCATGCAAAACTGGAGAATTGGGCTGCTGGGCTGGATGATGCATGGCAGGCCCATGCAATTGACCCTTCTCGGGCTGAAGGCTACTTGTGCATGGTAAAACCTGTGCAGATGTTAACAATGAGAATATTAGTGTCCTGCTTTGTGTGTATGAGCTCTTACTCTGTGTGTTGTTGCTGACTCTATTAGAGTGCTGACTCAAGATCTTGCAACTTTTCCAAAACTTCTTTTGCGTAATTGTATGCAGTTATGGCAGGGAATGTTGGCTTTGTGCCATGCGTGAAAGCCACACATGCACAACCTCAAAGAAGTGTTTCCTTGTGACAGAAACAAGGGGCCGTCCTGAGAAGGATCAGTGTCGTCTAGACCGTGCATACTACAAAGGGCGCATCTTCTCTTATGCAAAGTTTGTAGAATCAGCAGAATTTGAAAAGCTGTTGCCACCGGATGATCATCGATTCTTGTGTGTGCCTTAGGGAGAATGCTACATTGGACAAGAGGAGTTTGAGATGGCTTCACACAGCTTTGAGCAAGGTCTGATGAGCCACGCGTCCAACTACAAGCTGGAGGAAGGCTGGAGACTTGTCCAGGTTATCTTGTCAGAAAGGGGTCAACAGGCTGTGGCTATGCAGTCTGAGGTAAACTTGCACACTGTTACCCTGTGGCAGGAGCTGCTGCAACGATGCTGCATATCTTGCCACGGACAGGTGAGGTTTTCTGATTGAACCAGACGGGCTAGCCAGCCAAGAGCTGTCATATAGCATGGTTCATCTGCTGGGCGTCATGACTGTTTGTGGGCATGACTACGTTTCTGCACTGCACTGTATCCGCATGGTATGCGTCTTGATTCACAGCTAAAATGTCAAGGGGGCTGCAGGACGGTTCTGTTGATGTAGTCCAAAGCATGAAGAGGCTGTAGAAGACATGCGTGCCTTTCGCTGAAAAGATCAGCAAAAGGCACTTTGATGGACTGCCCGAGTCTTTCTTGGGGGAAAAGCTGTGGGAAGGTGGAAACCTCCCAGTCTCAATCTCCGAGGTCAAAAGGTTCCTTCTGTTTCACACCTTTTCATGTGTGTCATGGACAAAATGCGTTGATAGAGTAACCTGCATATATGAAAGTTAACATACATTTGGCTGCATGCTATGAGCAGCTAGCATAATTGGCTGGTGTGATGGCTGCAGAAGTTTGAGGGGCTAAATCATCCAGCGTACAAGCTTTGGTTATGCTCTCATGAGGATTCACACGAAGGTGATGTTCTTGGCAAGGTGAGCACAACTAAGTTCACTCTGTGCACTTTGATCAGCAAAGGAAAAGCTACTTGTGTTGAATTCTGGATTGTGTGCATACACAGGCTGACAGCATGTATATAGACAATTGGGGCTCAGCTCTGTTCAAGTGGCCAGGTGGCTTTCTGTTTCGCGGTAAAGTTGTAAAGGTCAAGAAGTTGATTGGCCGATCTTACCGTTTGGAGGTGTTGCTCATCTTTGGCAGCTCCACCACATATGATACTGTGAAAACAGCCTTTCCAGCCCCTGACTGGCAGTTGAAGCGCTTTTTTTCAACACAGGTAATGCCTGCCACTGGGTGTAACACGCATTGCACCGGCATTTGTCACAGCATGCAAGCTGCAAGCATGGTATACTTGGCTTCTCATTAAATTGACGCCGAAAGGTGTTTTCTTTTCTTTTCTTTTCTTTTCTTTTCTTTTCTTTTCTTTTCTTTTCTTTTCTTTTCTTTTCTTTTCTTTTCTTTTCTTTTCTTTTCTTTCCTGCAAGCATGGTCACATGATGACATCAGGTATTTTATTGATAGGCGCAGCACAGCCAGGTAACTTCCAGGGGCAAGGGCTTCAAAAATAGAACTCAATGCAGACAATGTAGGGTTTAAAGGGGCACCAAACATGTGAGCTTGCTGTCACATGACGATTGCAGAAGTTCAAACAATGATGACCACATCTCGATTTTGCTGTACAGGAGAGCCGTGAGAAGGTGGCATCCCTGCGCAGTGCGCAAAAGACTCTTGGTGGTCATGACGTTATTGAATGTTTCACATATTAGTCACCGTGACATGTCTATTTGACGGTGACCGTCATGACTGATCAGTGGTCAGTATGACTACAGACCTGATTGTAAGAAGGGCTGACCATCAGCCATGCCAATGTGCATCAGTTGTGAGGCGCATACATGTACATCTGCAAATCCAAACTGCAACTTGAGTCCAATCATCATGTCTCACAATTTATGGCAAAAATCTGTGCAATTGTGGCTAAAACCCAGAACTATTTCAAAATGCTACAGACTGTCCAAGCAAGAGTTGCAAGGAGTGGTTGGATACTGTTGTGTGACCGCTTTGCAAGCAATGACCCTGCTTCCCAACTAGCTTGCTACACGCATTTTGCAGAAAATGCAAATGAGCAGTTCGATGTGTGCTATGAAGCAGCCGCAGATATCAGAAAATACTTGCAACACAACAGCTGTTGCAGGTCGCACTGCTAGCAGCGCTGCTTCATGCATACACTAGCAATAATATCAACATTGCATTCCTGATGTATGCACATTCAGAGCCTACTGTACACACATCACTGCTGCTTTGCAAATGATTGAGCAGATTGTTCTGGTACCACTGGTGAAGCATAGACAGTAAGAAGCTTGACTAGAATGTAGAGCACGTGCACACAATGTGCAAAAGACAGAGCTAAGCACTTGTGTTGGCCCCAAATTCATGTGTTGCAATTGACCTGTCATTCCTGAAAACTTGTCACGCACTTCTTTAACTGCAACTGGCATACCAACTTTTGATACTGAGGATTCTGAACACTATGCCAAAGCTGCTTAAGCGCTTGACATTACTGATGCAGCCACGCCCTGCACTGCATAGTCATGATCATGAGTTTCACCTCATGCTGCCCACAGTGACCAAAATTTCATGTCTCATCCAAGTCAATAGCCTGAATCTCCAGCAGTTCTACGGAAGCCATCATCCAATTTAAAGTAGTTGAGGGGCCTGAACAGATTGTGAGGATCATATTTTGCTTTCACTTCTTGTTCAGATCCCACAGAGAGCACAGAGCGCTCGCAGCTGCACCATGATGGCCCATGGCTGACAGCACTTGCAAGTGCTGTCAGCACAATTGTGCTGTGCGTGAATGGGCTTGCAAGCAAAGACAGATCCTACATCATGTAGTGCCAAGTCATGACAGGATCAGGGGATTGCAGGTCCGCTGAAGCAACTCATCTAAAGGCAACACTGCAGAAGCTTGCAGCACATGTGCTGTACAGGAGCAGGCAATACACCTCAGCCATGCTTAGAAGTCATACATGTCCAGGACGTGCAGAGCCAACTTGTTTGCACATTAGCTGCACATGACTGCAGACTGCGGGGCCATAGTTCCAAAACTTTACTCTGGAGAAGGTGGGGCCCAGTGCCTTTGCTCTCAAGCATGCGCAGCCAGTCAAAGCTTGATCATACTTCTGCTGACGCAGGCAAGAACACAGGCTGGAGACAGCAGCCAAGTTGTATAGCAGCCAGGTAGCAGGCTGCCTGGTTGTTGTCCAACTTGGCTGCCATCTCTGGCAATGCCATGTCTGTGCCAAGAGCAGCAGTGACAACTTGAATGTGCTGCTTAGCATAAGTGATCATGAGGGGTGGTGCCCCATTCATTGCAGGGCACTTAGAGAAAACGAGATGGAGGAAGCAGTTCAGCTAGGCAATCCATGTTGCTCTCTATGAAAGCCCGCAATTAGTTGGGCACAGTACTGTCCCTCTTGCTTTTTGCGTGCAGCCCTGCACCTGTGTCTGTAAGGTCTACCAGATTGAGTCGCTCTGGTGCAGGCCTGTGCTCATGACCACAATGTTAATGTGACCACAGACCTGGCTGTAATACATGCCAGCAATCGATGATATCAGCCATCAATGACATCAGCCGTGCCAATGTGCATCAAAGTGTGAGGCACATATATATGCAGACTCGAACTGGAACTGGAGTTCGATCGTCATATCTCACATTTTATGACAAAAGTCTGTGCAACTATGTTTCACAACCTGATGACCTTACAGACCCTAACAGTCCCTAAAAGCAAGAGCTGCAAGCAAGGAATGCCTATGTGACCGCTTTGCAAGCAACAACCCTGCTTCCCAACAAATTATTGCCAGCCGCAACTTCAATCTACTTCACCGATGATTGAGCAGATTGTTCTGTGAAAGCGTGGACAACAAGAAGCGTGACTAGAGTGTTGGATCACACAATGTGCTGAAGACAGAGCTAAGCACTAGTGTCGGCCCCTGACTCATATGTTGCAACCAATCAGTCATTCCTGACCCTCAAAACTTGTCAAGCACTTGCATCACTGTCATTGGCATACCAACTTCTGGTATTTCCGCATGCTGTACCTACAGTATACTCTCAACCTGCTTGATACTACCGGTACAGCCGTGCCTTGCACTTCATACTACCAAGGTTCACCTCATGCTTTTCAAGGGGATTACAATTCAGTGTCTCATCCAGACTAGTCAGTAGTCTGAATCCCCAGCAATTCCACTGAAGCCATCATCTGTTCTGAAGTAATCAAGGGGCCTGAACAGATTATGGGGATCATATTGTGCTTTCACTTCTTGCAGCCTGGCCCAGTTGGCCGGTGGAAAACAGGTTTTGGTAGAGTCTGCGCTGTCAAATCTGTTCATGTTGAGGTAGTGGCCTTCACCATACAGGTCCAAGATCTCTCCCCCCTGTGCTGCCCATGCAATGTGCTCAGCATCACCTGCACAATGGAGTCAGACTGTTGGTAGAACCTGCCTGTATAACTTGGCATGGCACTTGATGAACTAGTAAAAAACGATGAACTAGTAAGTGCACATGCTGCTGTCAAGCTCAGCTCACAAAATCTGGTGTTTATTGCTGCTGAGCGCAGCAATGACCAACATTTGATGTCTCACAGGGCATAGCCAGCTGTAACAAGTGCCAGGCTTGCTGATACTTGATGAAGACCCACAAAGGTCTTGGATCAGCACACTTACACAAGGCTGCAGAGCTCAAAAATTTGGTTGGAATGCAGTTTACGTTCACCTTGAGCAGCATGACTATGTGGCATTGTACATCCTGAACAAGAGCAGCTTGTAACAGACACACGCATACACACAAGGGCAGCAGGTGCCACAAGCAGCGTTTGAGCAGAGTCAGCAAGATCAGGAAAGTAGCTCACCATCAACCGCAGCCCCACCATCGCTGCGAAGCCAGAAGGGCCAGACCCACACAATCCATGCATCCCGGTACCCAAAGGCAGTATCACTGTTGTTGTTCACTCCCACAGACCGGTTACCAGGCTCAATCAAGAGCACAGCATGTGGAGAGGTTGCATTTGCATAAAGACCAACCAAGCTCTCGACTAGTTCCTCTGGAACTGATAACAGGAATCTGTCGTTGATGTAGTAGGCTGTGGGACCGCTTGGTAACTGTGCAGTGTATGAGGCTAGGTACTGGCTGAGTGTGTAAGCGCTTGGGGCCACTGCGATTGCTCCTGTCTCTCTTGCACCTGCTTCAAACACCTGTGTGGACGGCCACAAGGCAACTTCAGGCAAAAGCACAGCCGACAAGGGGCATCATGTATCAGGCAGGACACAACTGCACCAAAGCCACAGGATGCTAGGCGACTTGCCAAAGGGGCAAATGCCCAAGCTGTGTGTCTTCTCAAGTCTATGCTGTATGAACAGTATGGTTCACCAGATATGCTGGTTCAACTCCAGAGATGTCACCATCCAGTTAGACACATGATTGTGTATTCCACAAACACTGTCTCACACTGTTTTGGATCTATACAGTCAGCCATAAATTGGCGTACACATGTCTAAGGCTGTCTCACTTTAGACATGTACAGTCAGCAGCAGCTTTACCTCAATAGCTTCAGTGACGCCAGTGGAGTTATTGGGGTCCCAATTAGTGATACTGACAGTGGCCACCTGTCCCTTGGGGGTGGTAGCCAACGCCATGCCAGTGCTCAGCTCTTCAGGGGCATCTGCCAGCCAGTCATTGTACATCTGAAAGGCCTCCACTCCCAAGGGCAAGGGCCAAATGACAGTGACGCCTGTCAGGATGCCATCAACAGGCAAAGGATGCAGCTGTAGCTCAAACCCAACTGCAGTCGCTAGCATTGCGCCTCCACCCTGCAACATACCAGACACTAGTCTGTGCAGACAATGAGGAGGGTCATGGCGTATGGCTAGGCATACGCAACAGCAGGCTTCGGGCTGCTGCCTCAGGAGGATACTGTTATGATTGCCAAAAAGGGTAGACATGTCTTTTCCTACACAACAGCAGCAATGCTTTGAAGGCAGACAGTATGATGCTATGCCTTAGAGTGGAGAAGCAAGGTGATAATGTGAAAGCAGGGGCTGGCCAAACATGCTGAGCATGTCACACATGTTCTGCATGGTGGGTTATAGCTCACCAGCATTCCCCAAAAGAGGTCAGGTTCATTGGTGGCATTGATGCGCACAATGTCCCAATCAGCAGTGTTGTTCTGCCATGTGCTGACCACATCAATGCCCAGCACACTGTCTACTGAAGGACCCCACAGGCTGCCTCCAATGCCCTCCCCACCCCCCAATGCCACCCCTGCAACACAACTTTGTGGTGTTGCCCAGTGACTTTCATGATACACAGCTTGGCAGTGCTGTGTAGCATGCACTATGACTTCTTGCTGTGTGTGCAAGACTTCGTGATTGATACGCGCTTCAGGCGTCTGGTGTGCAGCGTCAAAGGCCCTCACCACTAATGTGTCAAGTTTGAAATCTTTGCTGTTGCACAGTATTGTACAGCAGAAGGAGAAAATGTACATGCAGCTGCAGCAATGAGTAAGGAGCCTACGCGCTGCAGCCTTACGCTCGCAATTGCAAGGGCTTGGGCAGTTGAAAGGACTGACCTGCCACTCCAACACTGCCAACATGTCCTGTAGGCCACATCAGGTTGTAAGGCTCCAAAGCTGCTACCAGCTCCTCCCCCTTTGTGCCTGCACACCCACCACAAGTTCTCATTGATTCGCTGTGCACTGTCAACTGTCTTGTGCAAGCCGCCCTTGAAAGTCAGCACTCAGTCTGACCCCATGCATCATCAAGTGTCTGTGGCCCTGGCCTGAAAAGCTGTCAGAAAGACATCAAAGGTCATTGTTGCATGCAGTCATTGCCTGTATTAGCTGATAGATGGTTCAGCAGTGTCGAGTGAAGACATGCTGAGTTAGCAGGGCGTCTGACATACAAAAATTATGACATGGACAGCAGAGTCAAGAGGTAACAACACAATCAATTGCAGCTT
>JAABUL010006937.1_pt1 | contig 12634 bp, 14 predicted proteins | sample 5559151 | NCBI WGS metagenome assembly JAABUL01 (sample SAMN10711876, study PRJNA513368) | rock metagenome | isolation source: Antarctica rocks | place: Antarctica: Victoria Land, Pudding Butte sud | reverse complement strand
CGTTCAATCATTGCTTCTTATCACTATAGTAGAGCGTTCTAAGTATCGCTCCTTGTCGCCAAGTCGGATTAGAGAGCCATTTCTGAAAGGACGAGAGAGCGAACGGCGCCTGAAGGCAGCGTCAAATAACATGGTGGGCTCCGATTGTTGAAAAGGCTCTGGTACGGCAGTTTGAGCAATTCACATGCCGGGCTTGAAGTCTTATGCCGTACTCGTATATGAGCTTGCGATGGAGCGGGGAAAAACCAATTGACTTTTGCAGCACTCTTCTCGAGGAGGACCGATGAGTAAGCGTCGATCCATTTGGCTTCTTTCAGTCGGGGAATTGGTACCTTGCCAGTCGCCACATTCCTCGAACGGATGGCGATGCAATATGATGCAATATATCGTCCAGACCCAGGCCAGCGGAGATAAGAGTGTCAGATGCGCTTGGCGCCGAGCTGTCAGCGCGTATATGAGCGCTGAGTGGTCCGGAGTCGACTCCGGACGGAACCGTGTCCGATGAATTTCTCACCAAAACATGAATCTCGATGCAGATCGTGGCGCAACCTTCCAAACATTAGTGGAAGATAGTCTCACGGTCCCAACTCCGCCAGCCGCTGCTGCGTCTGCACCTCTGCTTCTGTTTCTCATCCCACTTTCGACGCCACTTCACCTAGACCTTCCACAATCCGCCAAATCTTGATCAGTGCGACAGAAGAGCAAGTACAGGCTGTGTTAGTCAAGCCAGTACCACAGTCGAAGCCAGCCTCAAAAGGCACCACAACGTAATTCAATCGGCGAAGTTTTTACCGGAGCGTGGGTGGCGATCTCCGGTTTCTCGTTTGCCACCCAAACACTGAGCTCTCATAGCTTTTCAAGTCAACAAACAACGAAGTCCACAGTTCGCTGGAGTATCGGAAGCACGCCTCAAGAGTAACAGCACTTACGTGCCAACAAGGTAGGTCACTTATACATCCCTATGCTCCACACTGTCGCCCACAATGGCCCCTCAGCAATCCGTTCTTGGCTAATGTCTCTTGATGGGTCCAGGATCCATTACCTATTCCTCCTCTTGAACATGACAACTGCCGCTCGCGGCTATATGTCCCCAAATGAATACGGCTCGGCCAATATGTTCTCACCATCCGGCCTCGACATTGCTAAGAACAATAAATTTTTCCAGGCCTTTGGCAACGGCTCCACCAATCGTACAGTGCACGAGCCTCACCACACAGAGAAGACCACGCCTCGCATCGCTGATCTTGAGCCGTTGAACACGAATCCGGACGGGTTCTTCGATTTCGAACCACCTACCAATACAGGTACCCCATATCAAGACCAATTTTCTACTCCAGGTGCCTCGGGGTTGCCATGGAGCGGCGAGATGATTTTCCACCCGCTCTCACCACCAGACTCTGCCTCGTTCTCTCCAAAAGACCCATGGGCGTATGGGCTCCAAAACCCTACCAATATTATGACAGACATTGCCCCGGCTAACACCCAAGCACACTACGGTCAGATCACTCCACCCAATGATGACGATGACAGCGAGAGCGTGCTGGACTATCAGCTTAGTGAGCACCAGCAACAATTGCATCCAATGGAGCCTGACTCGCCAACCATGAAGCGTAAGCGTAATGGGTCAAACATGAACGAGCAATCTTCCGCAGCCACCAAGCGTACCCGCAAGTACGCATCACGTAACGTCAATAATGCAGATGCCCCTGGTAAACCAGAAGATGTCAAGCGCTCCAAGTTCCTCGAGCGTAATCGCGTCGCGGCTTCAAAATGTCGACAGAAGAAAAAGGAGTGGACTCAAAATCTTGAGAACCGTGCTCGGGAGCTTCAGAAGAACAACAACATGCTCCGCTTGGACCTCGACTCGTTGCGTCAGGAGGTACTTTTCCTCAAAGGCGAGATACTCAAGCACAGCAGCTGCGATTGTTCCCAAATTCAGGAATTCGTGAAATCAGGCTCAGGGCCTGATTCCTTCCTTGATGCTCGCGATGATGGTATTTCATTCAAGCGAGAGCAGAGTCCAATCGAGATTATGCCAGGCAGCCCAGCATCCAGGCCACATGGCAGTCTCCGTGACTTCGATGACGAGAGCAGTTCTCCAGCCGCCGAGACAATGAAAACCTCTATTGTCAATGATGAGCCTGCCTTGGAAGCACTGCTTTCTAGCTCCATGAATCACGATAGCAGTGATGAGGGTGCCCACGAGCAGGTCAGCGGTTGAGATTACCTACTTTTCCGGTAACTCAGTGATCGCATCGTAAGGCGCACACTGCAATGCGCTCGTCGCCCAATTGGCGAAGACCGCGTGCTGGCAGCCCAGCACTCGATGTATATTGGGGGAATGCAGCCAAACTGTGGTGTTGGCTGCACTGTCTTGTGACGACTGACGATAGCTGGTGATGCGTTGACGACTTTGAAGCATTTTCAACGACATCCATCCATGTTTGTGGTAACGGCCTACTGCTTTGCGGCGATTATATCCCTAGTGTTAATGTCGCAGCTTACCACGGTAGCTTAGCGGCTGGACGAATACCACGGTGGCTATTTCAATGACTCGGATCCTTTCGCAACCACTCTCGAGACGATGCTGATCCATTGGTATTGCTCGTCATCCATGGCGACCAGTTGTGGCTTCGGCCTCCCAGTCTCTTCGCAACCAAATATAGGGCATATCTCAAAAAAGCGATGTGTTTTTAACTCTTGCTCAGCGATGATAGCTGTACTTACTTTATGATACCACTGATTACATATGCACATAGCATTTCGACTATTTTGCCTCGCAGCTGATGTTCTCTCATACATGATGCGTCGCCATCAACGAATGGCTCTTGCACGGTGTTCTTCAGTGATGCATTCCGAGTTTATGACGAGTATCTTCCGTGAGATCGCGTCAAAATATTCGCGGTGATGAAGGAGGACAGATGAATGAAAAGGTAAGAAAGACGTGGTCTACAAAACAAAGGACACGGAAAGTTAAGAGCGAATGAAATCAGATGACGAATTGCATACATCATACACCGAGATCCTAAAAATTGTCCATGATGACGTCCTATTGGCGTCATGCTGTACGTCTCCATATCACGAGCACTACTGTAATCTATCATGTGCTCAGTGCTCTTAAGCACAGTACATGCTTTTTACTATGATCATGACACCTTCAGTCGCCGTAAGAAAATAAAGAAATGCGAGCGCACCGGGACTGACTCCGCACACTTTATGCCTTTGTTGGGATGCGGAAAATAGACTCGGATCTGTATGCTTCATAATGCCACGCGATGCCAAGGCTTTAGTGCTCTGCATCGGAGTGTTTCTTCCGCCGCACTAAGATCCATTTCCTCTCTTCCAATGTAAGTTGCCTCCCTCATCAACCTCACAACACCTGTCCAAAACTTCTTCCACCTTCTCTCTAACCCCAACCCTCCCCCGGCTCTCATCCATGAATTTTCGCAGCACGCCCTTTCTCCTTAGCCCACCCTCTCTCACCACCGTCTCGATCTCTTCCTCCCGTACCAATCCCATACGGAACGGGTATTCCGTATACGGCCTCGTTCCCCGTCCCCCCAACAGTTCAATACTCTTCTCCCCTCCACTGCGGAAGAACTCATCCACTTGCTCCTCCGTCACCTCTTCCAGCTTGGGGGGATCCCACACAGGGGTTGTAGACGGTTTGCGGATCAGACGGGCGGACACGCCAGAGCCAAAGTCCGGATGCGACATGAAGCGGCCGGCTATGTGGTATTCGCGTTGAAAAGCCTCGGCAATATTCCACTGACGGCCTTCTCGACATGCTCTAAGTGCGACCTTGAGGGACGTGGGGGAGCGCTCGGAGAGCGTTTTCAGCGTGCTGATGGCCCAGTCGCGTATATGTTGCTGGTTTTCAGTATTGCTCTCCTCGTGTTCCAATGCAGATATGATGGACTCAACGGAAGAGTAGCCAAAACAGCGATCTATCGCCTTTCTCAATTCACCAGCCAGCAGGATGGGCTCATCGTGCGGTAAACCGGTACTGAATTCCGCGATGGTGGCATCGACGGTCGCCAGCCGCGAGTGCATGTCTTCGTAGTCTTTGAATTCGAGCTCGGCAAGCCGCGCTGTAAGAGAGGAAAGCGAGGATGAGTCGATGTAGTGGGTTGCTACACCTGCGTAGAATGCGTTTACGCCCATGAGACGCTCGGAGGTGAGGGCGAGGTATGTTCCTATTTGCCCTTCGAGCCGAGGGAGGAAGAAGGAGCCGCCAACATCAGGGAAAAAGCCGATTGTTGTTTCGGGCATGGCGAAGAGGGTGCGTTCGGTTGCTATGCGTATGGGTGCATGCACGGAGACCCCGACGCCGCCGCCCATCGTTATGCCGTCCATGTAGGCTATGTAGGGTTTTGGATAGGTAGCTATAAGGTGGTCGAGCTGGTATTCGAGGCCAAAGTAGGCCTGCGAGGCCTCGCGACCATCGGGGCCGTTGGTGTTTTGTTGTGCGAGAGCTGCGACATCGCCACCTGCGCAGAAGGCTTTGGGGCCGGCACCTCCTATTATTATTATGGAGGCTAGTTGTGATTTCTGCCATTCAAGTAGCCGGGGTATTATTTTACGGGCCATCGAGCCATTGAGGGAGTTGAGCTTCTTAGGACGGTTTAGCTCGATGGTACGGACGCCGTAAACGGTGTTGAAGAGCACATCGTCAGGGTGGTCCCCTGGCTCTTCTTTCGGTATTGAAGGGCCAGTTGCTGTGGCCATCTAGACAGAAGTCAGCGCTTCAAAGCTATGATCGAGGAATAGGGAGCTTAGTACTCTTGATGTTTGCCCCGAAAAGGCGGGATTGAGTATCTTGGCTCTCAGAGGCATTGTGACAGAACGAGACCGCAAGAGCCGGCTCAGCGGCTTTAGGGCTGGTGAACAACAAGGCCGTAAGAACATCAATGGCAGTAATATAGTCATCGCAGTGATCTGGGGGCATGGGAACTTCTGGGGAAGCTATGACGGGCTCCGGTCCTTGGCGGTTCCAGCTCAGTCGGTCCCTCGATATGTACGACATACCATCAGCAATTTCTGACTCCTCAACGAATTGTTCAACTGCCGGTTCTTCACACTGTCTCAATGTTCGAGGTTTCCTAAGGAGTGCAACGGTATTTACATCTTTGGCGTTCCATTATCGCATTTCCTGGTCTCTATTATTTCCGGCTGCTTGGGGGCGATGCACTCAACGTGCACAATGCTACGAAACCACCTCGAATAACATACCGCAGCTGAAGACAGCACACCGAGTCTGAATTGACGCGATGAGTGACGCTATCGTCCTTCTTAGTTATGCACTGCTACAACTCTTATTCTGAATATCTCTCTTCGTCCCACCCCGATCCGAACCGACTCCAGTACGGACAGGCCCATACCACAGGCCCATTCCACCAAAATTTGGCCGAAGCCACACTCCCTGACAGGGTCCAGCACCAAATCCTCCACCTTATACAAGACGATTCCGCCCATACTACTATACGTCATGATAGAAAAGGTGGAATTGTCTTGTTATCGTCTGGAATTGGTAGTCTACTTGATGGGGTTGCTGAAGAGCAATACAAATGGGGTGATCAGGCCCATATATACCGCCTGTCAGCACTAAGAGAATTACCCCTCCATCAATGATACTAAATTAGTAAGCCGAACTTGCGTGTTGTATATATGCATATAATCGGACGTTAAATAATAAGGAACGGGTCTTGTACGCGAACGTTGTGTAGGTAAATATACATCACCCTCTATACCAGAGTGTGGTATGGGCCTGTCCGTACTGGAGCTGGATCCGAACGTGCTCAACCGGAGCTTCACGATATTGGCGTTACCGCCACTATTATGAAACGAGAATTGCTTGAGCTGCCCCCGGAGCTGATTGGTTTGATATTCACCAAGATCTCTGACGAATGTAATGCTCGACACGTTGTTCGGCTCCGTCTGGTCTGCCGTATGTACTTGTGTCTTGGTTGCTCCAATTCTCGATGGCTGCTGACCGGTAAAGGTTACTCTAACGAGGCCCTCTACACGGGTCATTATGCGCACAAGCAGCCAGTCGATGGTATCAAGCTCCCTACCCGTATACCAATCACGGGCGACTTCCTATACAAACATATGAAATCGGCTCGATTCAGGCTCGAGCCGCATCCATGGGGTGAATTCGCGAGAACGGTCAAGCAGACTGTGAAGGACCTACTCCACTACATGAATAAGCCTTGCTCAAGAACGCCTGACCAATTTGCACAGGAGCTTTGCTCCATGGCTGTCAAATTTGGTAAGATTTGGTATCCGTTACCGAGGGCGGGGACAGGAAGTGGAAAATTCAGAGGCAAAGGGGCGGTCGATCATACTCTTGTCGCTTTGGCCTAATTTGGAATGACGGCTGCCTTCGAATCGCTCCTCCCTCCTTGCCAAAACGCAATTCCTACTAGTGATCACTTTGGTAAAACGCTTTACTAGGCCATCCACCGTGGTCACACTCGCATCGTCCAAATCTTGCTAAAGCGGCAACACCAAATACCGTCAGCTGTGTTTGGCTCAGATCAGCATCCACCGCTGTCTATTGCTGCCCGACATGGCCATCTAGATCTAGTGAAGCTCCTCATGTTGCACGACGATACTGGTTCTAAGCACGTGGATGATGCGCTGCGGAACGCAGCGCAAGCAGGTCAGCTGGATGCCCTAAAGCTCATCCTAAAAAATATGCCGCAACATTCAAACCTTGGCAATTGGCCACTCGAGGTGCTCATATCTGCAGCACTCAGTGGTCAAGGGCATATTGTTGACTTTGCCCTTACCGAACATGACGCTGATATCAATGGGATTATCACTAGAGACAAGAAAATTCTTACTAGAGGATTTCCGTATCCAAAATTGTGGGAGAGGCCTGCTATCTATGCGGCTGCGTCTCATGGCTACGTAGGAACGGCCTCCTATCTTCTTGCAAAGGGTGCCCATTATTCAGGTCCTTGGGGTAATGCACTTGCCCCAGCCGTTCGGCGAGGTTATACACGCACCGTAGAAGTCCTTTTGAAAGCGAGCGCTGATCTGAATACTGTCGATTTGGAGGCCTGATTCTTACTCTTACCTGCCACAATGAATAGCTATATACCTGGGAGATATTGAATTTTCTCCTCGACAGTCTCGCTGTATCCAGTATTGTACCCATGGAAAGTCGTATTTAGCGCTTGACGTTACTTATCGACATGTGTGTACGTACTAAGATCCGTGGAACATTCTGCAGGATTTTTACCTCGGAGTATGAGGAGAAATACTCTGTACTGATGATGTGGAGGTCTATCTGCGCCATAAGATACCCGTGTCGTGGGAACATAGTCAACTAAGTACCCTACAACACCATAGAGAGAAGCGTTGAAAGTCTACATGAATAGTTGTCCTTGCAAACAGCACGGTTTGGTATGTATTCAAGCACAGCTTTTACAGCTTTGAATTAAGAATATACGGCCGAGGGTACAGTCATGTTGAGATCGCTCGAATGATTCTTCAGTATCGAATCCAAGGACCGCTTCTCAATAACAAGTCTTCCCATTTCCAACAGTCCCTTCACATCAATTTCTGCCTCCTCTTTGACCTTGCCATGTGCACCAGCCGAACCGGTCATCGCCTGAAATAACCGTGGCATAACCCTCCTCGTAACAATCATAGATCTGCCATCCTTCTTCCCCCAATGATTCCACTCCATGATCTTCTCCATCCACCGTGATTCTTCCATCTCAATATCGTCTACCTTCTGCACCACGATCAACTCTCCTCTCCTGTACCGATAGCTGAGCGCCGTCCGCCACGCCAGGTCATAGATCTTGCGCGGCAACTTCGTACTCATGTCTCGAGGCTTGGGTCCAAATGCCACACCACCTCCCCTCAGCATGGGATTCTTCTTGTCGCCCAATCGAGCATGTCCTGAGCCCTTTTGGGGACGGATCTTGCGATTACTGCCATGCACCTCGCTTCTGTATTTCGTGTTTGCCGTTCGCATCCCGCGTTCGACGTCAGCTTCGTATACGACGGCTCGCTGTAGGATGTCACGTCGTAATGGGAGATGGAGGTGGTTCGCGGGATACTCGGTGAAGCGGAGAGGTTCCATGTCTGGAAAGCTGTAGACGGTCGCGAGGACATTTGGGACGGGCGGTGGAGGTCGGCGTGCAAGATGGGGTGTGAATGGGTTGTAGACCTGGCCTTGAGGGAGTTGGACTTCCGTAGCCATTGAACGTGAAAGACGAGGTGCGAGACATTGCTGTTTGGTCTCAGGAGCTGTAGTAGGAATCTCAGGAATAACTCACCAGGACTGGATCATGCGCGGCGAAGACAGTACAAGTCGACTTCGTAAAGACTCCCGCTGACCTTCGCAATCTCGGCGCAGCCATGCCAGCAGGCGTGGTGGATTGATGGCGTATTGTAGCCTAGTTTCATATCGAAGCACAAGCTGGTATTCTATCTGATGCCGACGTTCCGTTGTGATAACCCGATTCGTACTAGCGTAAAGTTCGCAACTCCATGCAAACATTATCTATGATGTGTTCTCACCTTGCTATGCCACCCCTCGCATTGAACACTCAGTCCTTTCTTGATTTGCTCGCTGGTAGGTTTCAGTAAGTATGCGATTCAAAGTTCATGAGAAATATCCACCTTGAGCGACGAGGGAGCGAGGAGGCCAGCAGTATAGTGTCCTTGTGAGCGTGTTTGCGGCAGACACGTATCGTTTCATTGGGTTATTGCGAGATGATCCTTGATGGAAGTCTTGCGGCTACAGTGAGTGAGAGCCGAAAGTGAGGCGCTGGTATAAGCTCGATTACAAGGTGATCTCAGCAGTTTCAAAACTGGACTTGCACGGTTGAGTAGCCAAGTGACCGGCATGGTTCCAAACGACCGAGTCCTCAAATATGAGCAGTGTCAAAAGCCTCAAGAGGACGACAAATTGAGAGTCCTTAAAGAAGTTTTGAAGTGCGTGAGAATTGTACCCTTTTTCTGATGGTCGCGGTGATTGGACCACGCAGTCTTCATAGTAATGCAATCGAGGATCTTTGGAGAAGACTGCTCACTCATTCCAAAGCAGCCTATATACTGACCGATTATATGCATACAAAGTTGGGCTCATTCTCGCCAGGGTCTCGTGGCCGATACGAGGACCCATATTGTCCTCACCCGGAGTTATCGCTGGACCTTCTAGGTAAGGCTCAATGGAAGTGTATGGTGCCGCATTCTTCTGGAGCGGAGGAGACTACTAGATATGGGATGGGCTTGTCGTCAAGATTCTCTTTCGCAGGGAAGAAATCGTGCTCGAAATGGTTGGTTGACATCTTGCTCTATCGACCCATACAAGTCCATGCTCGTTGTACGATTGTTCCACTCATCAAATCGCTTCCTAATACAGAATGCCGACAGTTTCACGGAGACTGAGCACCAACGCGGAGCTTGAAGCTTATAAGTACCTGTTGACAGGAGCCATCGTGAGTTTAGCAAAATGAGAGAATGTTTCATTGAATGCCCTGGAATTATGTATACAGCCTGTCTGGTTTCTCATTCCCATTTACTGGCCCTTGCTTTGATCTTCCAAAATCACAATACACCAAAAGAACAACGAGAACTTCGCAAATATGCCCAATCTACTGGCTCGGATTCCTCACCCGCCCAAGATGCTTCGAGAATTCTATTTCCAGCCTCCAAAGTTGCGCATCTCCCTCCTCCTTCCAATCTCCACTGCTTTCCCCCTCCCCTTCTCGGACCCATCCAACGCCGAGAACCCTGCTGCCGCAGGGACCACCTACGACGGGATCGCTGTCGGCGCTTCCGATGGCAAGATCGGACAGCCGGACGCCTGGGAATCACGGGTCTCGAAGTAGGTGAGGCATCATGATGAGAAAAATGGGCCAAGGGATGAGAATCTGGTGCGAGCAGAAAAGGTGGAGTCGGGGGGATCTCTTTACGTTGGGCTTGTTTCGAGTTGGTTGGTAGGAGGTTGCAATAAGCATGGTCCGAACAACTGGATGGAGATGAAAGTATGGTGCGTCGTGAACTGCAAGTTGGACTTGGCGAGAGTGGATATTAACATTGCATGTCCAACGAATGTCGGGATATGAGTATTAGGGGGCTGAAGCATGTGGACAACTCGGACTGGGAGGAATTGGGAACATAAATGATGGGAGGTATTGTGATTACACCCCCTTTGCCTACAATTACACCCCCAATCGCCTACGCTTACACCCCCCAAAGCCGGGAACAGCTCGAGCTTGCCGGGTAACCCCGCACTGAGCCTAGCCCCCGGGGCCGCCAGTGCCTCAAGGTAACGAGCCCCTACGTACCCATGTTACTTGCGCACAAGACCCCTAGACATCGGGGCGCTGATACGCTTTGCCTATGGTGGCTCTTTGGGGCCTAGGCTGGACGCCCACAGTAGGCCCTCGGGCTACTAGGGCCATCAGTGCGCTATCCGGGGCTACTCGGATAGGTGTTCCGACTTGCCGCTTGGGGGGTTGTAAACGTAGGCGATTGGGGGTGTAATTGTAGGCAAAGGGGGTGTAATCACAATACCTCCCTAAATGATAATCAACAATCTGTGTTATAGGTCTCACGAACTTGAACTGGCTCTTCTGTGGCTTTGATCTATGCATGTAGTATCAGAGGTTCGGGAAAGTGTTGCATGAGTAATTTGCAGATACGATGCTACAAACGTTTGCTCGATGACTTTGCTTGTGAGAGAATCCAGCGGGCTGATTGTGCTCATAGTTAATGTCACCCTATATTGAACGTGTATCAAAGCGAGTTCGAGTAGAACATTGACTGACGATTCGTGTAGCCATACGAACATCTATTCCAGAGCCTAGACGCCAGCCATGTGATGTGTGTCAACGTTACATTGCCGATGTTTCCTTGATCCCAAAGACCACATCTTACAACCCTATCCCGCTGGAAAGGAAGGTCCGAATCTGTCGGCTTCGGTCCATTACCGATCGCTTCTTCCGTCTGCCTGTGGGGAAATTCGCTGATGGCACTATATCTCCAGGCATATAAGTACTTCCTCCCCATAGATTGCATTTCCCATCGCAGCCCTGTTCATCCCAGCTCCATCCAAACGTCAACTCTCCATTCGCCAGAATATTCGCACTCTGATCCAAGGGTGCGCTCCCACACTGTTTGCAATGGTGTAGTAGCGTCTGGGTAACGACCTTGATGTGTGCGCCTGTGGTTGTGTTGTCTGTGTTCCACACCCAAGCACAGATACCACCGTGCAGGCCGTCGTCGGTGCCGCCTGGAAGGCAGGCTATGTTTTCGCCATTCTTGAACATGCGCGCATCGTCGGTTTCGTTAAGGGCTGTCTCGAGGAGGTACATTTGGCCCCCGTTTGAAAAGCCGTGGCACCATTTGTCGGTGTGGCAGTGTATGCCTGGATCGCCTCCGTCGTCGCCACAGGCGATGAATGGGGTCAAGAGGGTGATGAGGACGGCTAGGGTTGCAAAGAGGTGAAAGCACGGTCTTTCATACATCGTTTTCATCCGAGGACAATTGATGAATCGAACGGAGTTGTGTCGAGGAGGTTGTAACGATCGAGGTTTAGGGGCAATGATAATTAAGTACTTATGCACATCATCCATGCCGTGTGTGCCTAGCAAATGGCGACCTCTTCTACTGTATTTAGCTACATGCGCGAAACGCCAAGAGAGCTGACGTCTGGCAAATGAGAAGCCAAGAACTGGAGTTTTTCCAAGTGAAGTTGACTGGTCGAAAGCGTGGTCATGTGGAGAAGTGCCGGGACGATTACGAGGGGAACAATCGCAGAGTGGAGCGCCAAAAACAATGATCTGGAGACTCGTAGTGGAAGCAGCGGTAGTAGTCGCTGCCAAACCAGTCGCATAAGGGCGCTACAAGATGTTTCCCGTCATTGGAGATAGAGCTTTTCGCACCTCCAATACAGCTGATGGTGTTTCTCTTGTCTGTAACTTGCCAATCAAAGGGTTCTCAAGAGAAGCAGCTGGCGCTGGACGTGGTACTTGCGCCGCTTCGGGGCGAGAATTTGCCATCCTAAAGCTGAACAGCAATTGCATGCTGCGGATATGACGAAGACAAACGTTGCAGGGAAAGGAAAAGACTGTCAATCATTCTTTCTCTCCTCTTTCGAAATCAGCAGTAGTCAACACATCTCAACCCGCAACAAACACGTCCAGGCCTGATTATCAATGGATACGTGTTCATATTACAATAATAAGAGTAGCACCGTCACATCCTTACCTTGTCTCTGTATCTTTGTTTTCCACCGAGATATACCACAATCTTGTTACAGCATACCATTAGGCATCGCCTCCAAGTCGTGATAGACTGGACCCTTACCACAGCATACCCACCAATTCTATTGATCATAGAATTCAGGACGTTCAGCATCAGATCCTACCTGATGATCGGCTTCCAATGACTGAGCAGACTGGCTCCTTCTTAGAGACCAAAGTGGCTTTCAGCATCTCGTTTTTGGGCTATCTCCAGAGGTCTAATCTAGAACGAAGAGTCACGTGATATCAAAACGCTTACCTTAGACTAGCCGTAGCCAGCTCCGAAGCGTCGCTCCACGAAATCCACTCCGCTGTGTTGAAAGCATTGAGTATGGCCGTCCCCACATATACTATTCGAC
>JAABUL010006936.1_pt1 | contig 12636 bp, 13 predicted proteins | sample 5559151 | NCBI WGS metagenome assembly JAABUL01 (sample SAMN10711876, study PRJNA513368) | rock metagenome | isolation source: Antarctica rocks | place: Antarctica: Victoria Land, Pudding Butte sud | reverse complement strand
CTCCCTCGCCCTCCCAACCCCCTCATCCCCCACAACCTCCTCCCTAACCCTCCTTCTCGCCAATTTCTCCTTCAACGCCTCAATCTCCCCCTGCACCCCCTCCCGACTCAACTCCCTCCTCCGATCCCCCTCCGCCTTCGCCTTATGATCCACTCCCCCGTGACTATCTCTCTGATCAGGCATATGCGCTTGCGCGGCGGTATGGTTGGTAGAAACATCTGGGGAGGCAGAGATGGAGGCTTCGAGGTCTGCGAGGGATGCGGAGGTTTGGGATTCCAGGCGGCGGAGTTCGGCGGCGACGCGGGATTGGATGTGGAGTTCTACGTCTTTGGCGCGGGTGGAGTCGGTTTCGGGGCTGGCTTGGAGGGCGTCGATGAGGGTTTGGGAGAAGCGGACGGGGGTTTCGCTGAGGTGGGTTAGTGGTGGTGGGAGGGAGGGGGAGGGGGGAGGTACCTGGTGAATACATGCTGGGTGTCTGAGGGTGCGGGTTTTGAGGTGTTCGAGCCCATTGTTTTGTAGATGGTGGAGGAAGTTGCAGTCGCGCTGAGAGCTCTCAGTCGATTGTGAGCCTCGTCGGCGGGCCCAATTTATCCAGCTCAGAGGCGTTGGAAAGTGAGATCGTGAGGAAAGACAATCGAGCTCGTCAATTGGGCTGGTAGGTGTGTCTCTTTGTCAATTGGGACTGGTGTCGGCACGTCGTCGCTCGAAATCTCTGAGCTTTCCCCGAAGCAGGGCTGAGGCTTGGCGCTGCGAAGACGCTCAATGGACGGCACTACACTCTCTTCTGCTTCCACTCTGTTGTTGCCCCTTTGTTAGTATTACACTGTCGAATCTACTGTATCCTCTTGATTTGATGAACGCCGAGCCTCTACTGTATGAGCTCTTCCTTCCTTTCTGCAGCTCCGAATTCAAGCGCCTAGCTTCCCCGCGTTCTGTCCGAGCAGCTTCAGCAGCCCCCTCCATCGTCCTCCGCTCTTGGGAGCTCTTGAGTCAGATTACTTGGGGCTAAGAATCTAATCTGATATCGCCATCTTCATTGACTACTCCGAGTACTTGCAAGCGAGTGTTCGATCAAGGTCGAAAGCAAAAGCCTTCCGCAAGGGAGCCCCTCTCTCCAGCTTCCCCGCCATTGTCCGTCGAAACCGCCACATTGGCGCCCCTCCGCTCCCACAGTCCTCCTTTCCTCGAGACTTCCTCCTCTGTACCCATCGACTACCATTCTCCAATCTTTCGGTTCCCCTCAAAGCTGTCCCGCCGTACCCGCTTCTCCCCAGCTCAGCTCCTCTCATTTCTGGTCGTCCTTCTTGTCTTTGCTGTGCAGGTCTTCAGGTCTCCTCCAGATTCAGTCACAAGATCTTTCGAGTCTTCATACTACCAGGAAAGCCTGCCGCCATTAGCACCCCCCGTTTGCCGAAATACAAGTCCGTTCCTGGAGCCCCTACCTGTCTCGCAACCGTACAAGATGTCTCTTCTCGAGGAAGCGAAAAGGGTGGCTGCAGAGTTCGAGCACTCTCCAGATGATCTGAACAAAGGGGTGAAGGCGTTCATAAGTCAGATGCGTGGGTACTCTGGGCTGCGAAGTATCACAATGAGGAAATGCTGAATCAATTGGGACAGATGAGGGCTTGCAAAAAACAGGAACATCCATGAGCCAGATACCTACATATGTCACAGCGGTACCCAATGGGACAGAGAAGGTCAGTTGGCTGGAATGACCCGAGGAAGCGCCATACTGATCGTTGGATCTAGGGTCTCTATCTGGCTGTCGACCTCGGGGGAACCAATTTCAGAGTCTGCTCTATACAATTACACGGCAATACTACTTTTTCCCTTACACAATCGAAAGTTGCCATACCTCGAGAGCTAATGACCGCCAAGACATCAAGGGAGCTCTTTTCATTCCTCGCAAAACAGGTGGAGAATTTCCTCAGAACTCATCACGATGAGCACTATCAGGCGCACATGGAGCGGAGGAAGACCGCAAGCGCGAAAGGAGAGGAATATAAGACAGAAGAGATATTTCATCTAGGCTTCACGTTCAGTTTTCCAGTCAATCAGATAGGTATCAACAGGGGCACGCTGATACGGTGGACGAAGGGTTTTGACATCAGCGATGCGATTGGTAAAGACGTCTGCGAGCTCCTTCAGACTGAATTAGATGCTCTCCATCTCCCTGTGAAAGTCGCTGCCCTAGTCAATGATACGGTAGGTACATTGATGGCGAGGTCGTACGGTTCACCCGGTAAGACAGGAACGCTACTAGGCGCCATCTTCGGCACCGGAACCAATGGCGCATATGTGGAAAAGCTGGAAAAAGTCACAAAGCTAGCTTCAATAAAGGGAAGCGAGTACGACAAGTCCACAGGGGAAATGATCATAAACACCGAGTGGGGTTCCTTCGACAACCATATGAGCGTTCTCCCCAACACTCCATACGACGACGCACTAGACAAGGAGAGCAACAACCCCGGCGTCCAAATGTTCGAGAAGCGAGTCTCCGGCATGTTCCTCGGCGAAATCCTCCGACGAGCAATCCTAGCACTCCACCAAGATCCCAAATGCCAGCTCTTCAAAGACGAAGACTCCAGCACAAACGACATCCGCTCCACAACCACCATAGCAGAAGACTCCCCCCTCTTCAAACAATGGGGCGTCGACACTTCCATGCTCTCAGTGGTACAAGCAGACAGCAGCCCCAGCGTCCAAGCAACCCGCCAATGCCTCTCCCGCGACCTAGGCGTCGAAGCCGCCTCGACCGAAGACGCCGAAGCGGTCAAACTCCTCGTCACCGCAATCGGGAAGCGAGCAGCTCGCCTCTCAGCCGTAGCTATCGGCGGCGTGGTGATTTCCACAGGCAACAATATCTCCAAAGGCGGAGAAGAAGATGATGTTGTGGATGTGGGTGTTGATGGCAGTCTTGTCGAGTTTTACCCGGGCTTTGAAGAGTATATGCGGCAGGCTTTTAGGGAGATTGAGGGGATTGGGAGGGAGGGGGAGAGGAGGATTCGGATTGGGATTGCGAAGGATGGGAGTGGGGTTGGGGCTGCGCTTATTGCGCTGGTTGCTGCGCAGAGGGAGCGGTGAGGGTGGGGTGTGTATAGGTATTGGGGATGATGAGATTTGCAGGGGTACTAAGAAGGGAGCCGCGCAGGGAGGAAATACTGTTGGTATGTAACGCTTTTGGCATTTTGATATTGGATTTCATGCCGACGCTTTTGGTTGCAAATGTATATAATCCGGCGGCAGCTTGCATCTCGACCCGCTATCTGTACACGTTGTCTCGAACACTCTGGCTACAGACCCTGCAAATGAATTTCCAATGCCCATATGTTTGTAGCGAAGTCAATTCCTCGTCGCATAGCTTTCTTTGTCCGGACTTCTTTCTTACGAAAGGCGACGGCGGCCGAATTCGCTTCCCAAGAGACGAAAGCCCGCAATACAACATCCACCCCTCACCCCCCCTTCCTACCCTCCTCCTCACCCCTCACCCCGCCTCACACCCCCTCCCCTCCCTCCCCCCCCTCCACCTCCCCCCCCAAACCCACTCCACCCCCACACACGGCGCCACCACCCCCACCACCCCCGCCAACCCCCCAAAAGTAACCCTCGCCCCCCACCTCGCCAGCAAAACATCCACAACCGCAACGCCAGCCGCGCCAACAGAGCAGCGAGCGAGATTGTTGACGGCGGTGGCGGAGGCGGAGCGGTTGGGGTAGAGGTCGATGAGGAGGGTGGAGTTTGAGGCGAAGAGGGCTGTGGCTGTGTATGCGACTGTTTGGGGGGGGGGGGGTTAGCTGAGGTGAGGGAATTGGGGATATGGGGCGATGGATAGTCGACGAATGGCAAAGTGAAGGGATTGGGGGTGAGAGATGCGGGGTTTTGGCATTGGGTGATGGTTGCACTTACGGAGGAATTGTAATAGTAGCGGTACTACCAGATGGGTGGAGAGGGAGAAGCCGTAAGCGGCCGTTGTAGCGATGAAGATGAGGATATGCCACCACATGCTACGCAGCCGTGCGCGTTCAATCGGGAAATCGAGGAGGGCTCCGCGCGCTTTTTTGACACCGAGTTCTGCATCCGAGGGTATGTTGTGGTCGCGTCGGTAGTTGGTTTCGGTGACGTGGAAATCGTGATCGAGGAGGCGGCCTGTGAGGTAGGATCCGGAGACGCAGCCGAGACCTGGGGGTTTGGGGATTAGCTTTGGGTGGAAGGATGAATTGGTAGGGATGGACGAACCGTTGGGTAAAAAGGCAAAGCCGACGGTGAGATCGTTGAGATGATATCGCGCTTGGAATAGATGCGTCGTACTGGCTGTTACCATGCTCCAGACCGCGTAGACTACGCTCCCGAAAAGCAAAGTGACAAAGACGTCTTTCTCACACAACATTCGTGCTGGACCTGTGATCATTTCCCCCCAGTTGAATTTTGGCTTGATCTTTGCGACTTCGGGATCGCGCCGTTCCAGCACCGGCTCAGGTAGGCCAAGGAGACGATATGACAGCGGTCGATAGCGCCATCCATGCAAGTAAATGGTCCCGTTGCCTGCTAAGTTGCGCAATGTTTCAGGAAGCAGAACGACGATTGTGGAGAGCGCGATGAAGCCAAGGATGAAGAGGAAGTAGAATATAGAACGGAAGCCCAAATACTGGGTTAGTAGTCCACCAAAGGTGGGTCCAACCGCTTGGCCTAGCATTCGTACTGTGAATTGGTTGAGTATATTAGCTAATTGATTTCCGATATAAGTGGACGAGGGATCTCATACTTCCACCAAAAGTACCAATCAACCCCCCTCGCTCCGCTGGCGTGGTGATATCCGAAATCACACCAGCACCTGCGCGTACAACCTCGTCAGCAATAACCATCTTCAACAACACTGGGAAAGGGCCCAATTCACTCACCAATGGAGATAGTAGCTGAGCTTCCAATCGCCTGTAAAGCACGGAAAGCCAATAAAACCGCCAGATTCGGTGACAACGCCAGGGCGATGTTCGAAGCCAGGTAGACTAGGAAGGTGCCAATGAAGACGGGACGGCGACCCACGGTGTCAGCCCATGAGCCCCAGAAAGAGGGTGCGAGCCCTTGGAATATCATATAGATAGTTATGGTGAGAGCGACTTGGGCATCGGTAGCGTGGAACGTCTAGGAACTTGTCAATAACATCCCAAAATATCTGAGAACAAACGACTATTCTGAGGATGATTTAGATGAGTCACGTACCTTTGCAATATTTCCGAGAGCTGGAAAGTAGATATTTGAGGACAAGGGGGAGAAGAGACCAGCGAATGAGACTATATAGACCATCCATCTTTTCTGTCTGCGGTCGAAGACGTGATGTGGTACTTCTGGTAACGTCTTCTGCAATGACAGCGGAGCAGTTGACGCTTCTACCGTCGAAGAATCTGCGGCATCTGATACCAACGGGTCCTTGGATTGATTATGGTGTCTGTCGTAGTCCGGATTTTCGAAATCACCCTCCTCAACTATGGTGGGTTGGAACGACTTCGAGCGTACTATCCTTGGCTTTCTGGCTTTTACCAACAGTGGCGTCCTGTCTTGGGCATCTCTCCTGCTCCAAGATTTTAGTTCGAATGCCTCGACGGACGACCACCTTCTGAAGCCTCCCATCGCCCTTGGTGAGGTTATGTACTGCTAGAGGCCATAAAGGGAGTATACCAAGCGTTGGCATCGTCATGGTGACCGAGTAAGCTCTCTTTAAGTCCTGAAAAGCGACGAATTTGGTGGGAGTGCCAAGCTGCCAAGCAGCCACGCGGTCCCCATGTTTGCGGACCCATTGACATACCTCTTACACATGATTGAGGAGTTGTCTGGTAACGCACAGTTGTGATTCTTCGAAGAGGCGCCATGCTACCGCAAATTGTATATGCGCAATCTCGGCCGATGCGTACTCGGCCGACAAACGCTACCCCTTACAGCTCTCCAACCGCACACTAGCATCCTCACTAGTCTGCTACGAGATCCAGAGATTCACTATTACGCGTACTTAAAATAACCCTGCTGCATCGACCAAGTCAGCACAGCGGACGATATGAGTAGCGCTTGTTGTACAGTATGTGGACGAAGCTACAACATCTGAAATAGATGTATGCACTGACCATACCGGGTCCTTGCGCCGAGGCAGGGCACCAATCGGACAAGAACCCCAAGCCGAGATGACAAGAAGTGGAAAAGATGGACGCCCGAGACAAATGAAATTGGGCATACCTCATCCGAATACTGTGCGCTACTGACGATTTGCATGCCCCTCAAGTTTCAGTAGTCGCTGCAAAGAAAAAACTTTCAGTTCTTTTGGTAGGTCAAACAGCCCAGAAGACATGGATCTTGACCCTGTCGACAACATTGCAACATGCCCCAGCCCCTTCCCGTGCTCTCGCCCACAGAGCAATGCTGTCTCCTTCCCTGAGACCCCGCACAAAACCCCTGACGATGCCTGCAGAGAGATAGCGCTCTTTCTCCACGGAAAAGGGCGTTGTGTCATCGTACCGATACGCAACTACGAATTTGCGGTTCTGCGCCGTACGATTCCAGGATACAGGGAAAGCTTGCTCAAGGTCGGGACGTGCGGAGGACAGCTGTCGTGGTAAGAATGTGTATGGAGCGTCTTTCGAGAGCGGGTTTTGTAGGTAGCTCTTCGTGGTTGCTGCTTCCGGGGTCCAATGCAGGGGCAAAGTTGGTGACGTCGGTCTCGCTTGAGGCAAGATGATCTTGTCGACGCTGGCTTCGAACAAGGTCTTCGAGTCCTGTCGAAACCCTGGCGCTGTCGGATGATCAGTAGCTCTTTCCTCGCGACTTAGAATCTCGAAGAGTACTGCACGTGCTGGATGTTTTCCGCGTGGTGGAAGCCAATCGCTGAGTTCAATGTCCCTGGCTTTATTTCTTCTTGCTAATGGTGCCGGCCAAGACTGACGATATGCTTTTCTCCGGTCTTCACTTTGTATACATCGCAATCCCAGAGGTGGAGTCCGTAAGATAAAACCAGTATCTTTCCACTCCCGCCTCATTTCTGGCGTGCTTGATCGATTATGCCACCATGTCTTCGGCCCTCTTCCATAGCTGCCGTAGCGCATGTGATCATGATAGACTCTTGTGGTCATATCCAAGATCGAAGAAGTATGAGGCCAATACTCGGCTAGATCCAAGAGAATATCGATGATTTCTGTGGGCAGCCTCGAGGACAAATAATGCCGTACTTTGATGACATCGAGCATCGTCGGACAGCGTTTCATGTCAAAGTAAGGTGGATGGTCCATCCCAGGGTAAAGGTCCAAGTTGCTGAAGGGGCTCAGAAACGTGAATGCTTCGGTGTCATCTTTGTCATAGTAAGGTTCCAGTGGTTTCACCGGTTTCTTCGGTGCCATGGCCTTCTGGTTGAATAATTTGCTCATGTTGCTATAGTATCACCAGCGCTTACACTAATCGTAGGCCTAAAGAAGGCCGAATCTGACGTATCGATTTCTCAGCTTCTTCGATGTCACTAAGGAGCTGGGAAGGTATATGGTTCGAGTGACATGTTCACCCGCAAGTCCGTGAAGCGGAAGCTGCTTACTCTATGCAAACAGAGCTACGGTATCGTGGCTAGCTTTTGTCACGCATTTTTGCATATACATTACCTTAATATAATGAAGGCATGCAGACAAAAGGCCGTGAGTCAAGAAAGGTGAGAAATATGGCGGGGCTGTGCTATCGATTGAAGGACAAGGCTTGAATTAATTGAGAGAATCTGGTCAGGTATATCAAGTAATAAAACGAATTGCAGTCCAAAGATCGTGCTTACACACTCTTTGAGGTCCTCGATAGAAGGAAGACATCCTTTTCACAACCGTGTTGATTTTTGGTTCCGCCTTCAGCAGCTGAGAAATTGTGGAGATGGTCTCAGGATTGCCAGGGAAGGAGCAACCGGGTCAGCGCCAAGCGCGCGCTCCGACTTCATTCTCGGCCCGAACAGCCGACAATCTCCGACCTTGTGGCCTCAGTTGTTCAGGCAATCTTCAAACATGCAGATACGACGACGAATATTGGTAAGCTCTGGGAGACAAGAAACTACGAAAACGTAATACATGTGATCCTCATGTAGCTTAGCAACGGACAAGTCTTGTCTTTGACGAAGAACCTTGACCGAGATAGCAAAGTTAGTCAGATCGCTGAAGGGAGGAAATAGCATTGGAATATGGGCTGGCTGTTTTGGTAAGTGAGTATTCGAATCACAATAGAAAGATTGCATGTCTTCTGGGCGGTGTGAAATGAAGTAGCGTCTGGATGGAACCTCATGATCTTCGGCCTCCGTCAATGCTCGCTCGCTGGAAACGCTTCTATCTCAGTATGAATTCATCTCCCTCCAAGTGGATGCTGGTAAGGGTCAAAGACCAGTCTTCTTCAGCACCAATGATGCAACATCGACTATGCTTCCTGGAGATTGAGACCCATCTCACGATCATCATGCCTTTCTTCACCCGTTTCTGGACTTCGTTAGTGACGCCAGGGACGAGGATAGTGGAAGGATATCACTCTTTTGGAACTAAACTACGCCACTTTGCGGCTGAATGGAGATACTCCAGTACCTCAAGTTGTGTGAAGCCATGTTGATATGTCTCCATTGCTTTGCGATATTCCAGTGAAGCAAAGTATTCATCGCCACGGGCTCGATAGATACCAATCCTCTCGCATAGCTCATCGATATGCCTGATGGGTGTCATCATAAGGATAGCGAGCTCTCGTCCGGTAGATAACACGCTGGTGCCCCTGATAGAGACCTTCCTTGCTCCTCGGACGTCCTGGAAGAAATCTACCAGAAACTCCTCCTCTTTGCGACCGCGGCCATAGAATTGAAGATCGAAGTCCAAGGATTGCCACCCATTGTCAGACAGGACTTTCAGAGCCCGAATAATGACGCTTGAGTAGAAGCCATGCAAATCACAGCGGGCAACGAGTATCTTCTTGTCAATGTTGTCGGATGTCGGACCACGGATATCCACTATTAAAGCAGGTAGGTCAGGGAAACTCTCAATGTTTGCCATAATAGTGCGGCCACAGATTGGAGTTTGAAGTTCTTGGAAAAGTCTGCTCGAGTGTATCTTAATAAGTATCCAGGTATTTTCCCTGTAGAGTATCTCCGCAGCTTCTGCATGAATCTGTTTATTGACCCTCAGGATTGCTGGCTCCAAGTCATATGTTGGTATATGGTCTCTTGGGTTGCGCACTTTTTCAGGAACGAGCAACTCCCGGTAAACCCTATCGCGGAGCTCTCGAGGTAGATTGATCGTTGTGCAACGTCCTGGATATGTCACCGTGGGTTCATCTGGAGCTGACATCCTATTCTGCAAGGAATGAGTAAGACCATGAGACTCTGTGCTGAAGTGGACTTTGTAGTGCACTTACTCTTAGGCTTGTGAGTAAATTACCCACCAGCCCTTACTGGAGGAAGGAGACTGGTCCTCAGATCTGGATATTTTGGTGTTGATGAAAGAATAGTCGTACTGCAGAGTCGGATGCGTTATGTTCTTGTTGGCTGTGAATGGTCGAAGATGATGACTTGGTGCTTTATATATATTCAGGTAGGGTGCATCTTTGAAAGAAGTAAGTTCAGATCACAGGATGTCAAGAGGAGGTTGACCATACAATCGTGTCCAAATCTAATATCCTCGCGATGTAGCACGGATTTGTGAACACCGTGTGACCCATGCTGAGGCCGTGACCAGTGTTGAAGTTTAAAAGCTGGGCGTTACTACTTCAACAGAACGGCCGTACAGCTGCAAGAAACTGGCTTGTGATTGACACGCAAGCGATACGTCAAGTGATAGGAGAAATGTGACTACATACAGGAAGATGGACTCTGCTTTCCACATGCAAAGTGTGTTCAGGAGCCAAGTCCATAAGTTCCAGTCCAACAGAGTCTGTCGATCGCTTGATAGTCAGAGATTACATGCCATATAACGTAGTCGACGGGCTTTCGAGAATGACGGTCTTTCGAGAATGCTGAGTAATGCGCTTACTAAAGGTCAACGAGCAGTTTTGATTGGCAATGCGGGACGACTAAGCACTTCCCGTGGTTAGTCCGAAGTTTTCGGAACACTAAATGTCTGAAATCTCAAACTAAGATATACAGGAGTCTAAAGTAGCGGAGAGAAATAAGGGTAACAATACCGCATTCTAGTAGGAGTCCCCGTGCGACAGCGATATATTCTCCAATACATGCATGTTCGTTATTCGTGGAGAGATGAGGGGCAGCGACATCATTAAACGGGGATAATACTACCACAGCCCTACTAATGTAGCCAATTATCTCCGGGAGGCGACGGCACATTACTCAGCATTCTCGAAAGACCGTCATTCTCGAAAGCCCGTCCGTTACGTTAGGGAAGGAACATCCCCATACTACCACCATATTGACCAAAAACTTGCTACTAAATCGGCCATCTCAGTGACGTGCGCAGCAGCAATGGTACGAAAACACGGATGGTCTAGCTAGTAGGGAACGTCTATGATATAGACATCAACAAAGCTAAATACATGAATGGACGATTATGCAGTCAGACGTGACAAAGATCGTCTAGTCAAGCAAACAAACACGACACCAAACAAGAGCGAGCGATCATGCACCTTACCGATAAAACCACGTTCACAGACCATACGCGAGTTTGATTGCACGGGCTCTCTTTTAGTCGCCCATCTCACCCGTCTCCACGAGTAGTTTCCAACATCCGTCCGCAAGTTTGAGATGTCCCCTGACTATACTCCCCTCGTGCTCTCACAATTCTTCCATCTTCGAATTAGCGTTTCGTTCTCTTCATCCCGGTGAAATTAATTTCTTGCCCTATCTCAGCTCGCAGACCATCAGCGCCGGAGCGGACATACCACTCTTAGGCGACTCTAGAACTCTAAAATGACCTCAGCGACACGATAGGAGGTTACTTTCCTATCGTCTCTTCTTCCAGCCTGAGAATTTTCCCTCTGAAGTCTATATGGCTCTACCAGGTCTATTTCTCGTCCACGTACTGGCGAACTCCGTCCCTCTCGCAAGACCACCGTACGTTAGGTGGGTCATTGCACCTAACTTTTGCTTTGCAATCTGGACCTGTGGATTGTACCCACTCCTTCTTCATCGAGCCTCTGTCTGTCTCCCTCCAGCAAATAGGAGTCGAGGGACCGAAAAGCCGGATTCGCAGCTTCTGGCGAGTTTAATGCGTCAACCAAAGAACGGCCCTTGTCGCAAGCCGCCCCACGCAGCAAAACGAGGCCCACAAGCTTGCCCTCGCCACCACTTTGCGATCCCCTATGCTCCATCACTGATGTTGTTGGTCTTAAAGTCCGCGAAGCACTGACCATACGGTTTCCATCTGAGGAATTCTTTAGCAATCATATCCACATCTCCGTCGACATCTTGTTGGTTCACGCAGATGTCGCGGGATCGTAAAGAATCCAAGTAAAGCGCCTAATTGCGCCAGGATCGAGCAAGTCAGATACTTGCCGAACATCGCCCAGATCTCCCCTTTCACTAATTCTAGCCGCTTCTCTGTCAAATTTGCGAAATTAAAGCGGACTGCAGCCAGCATTGACACCACGAAATGGTGGGGTCATCTTGTGTCCAAGTACGGCTTCCAGTTGGGCCAGGATCCAGCGATTTATATACTTTGAAGGCTTCGCCCATAGCCGCGGCGGAAATCAGGACGTCGCACTCTACACTTTGACCGAAAACAAAGCACCTGCCAGTTTCCCCTCCATCAATTCTAGCCGCTTCTCTTTCGAATTTGCGACCTCAAAGCGGACCGTAACCAGCATAGACATCACGATAGGGTAGTACATACGTCCATCTGTATCGAGCTCCACCATCGAGTTGTTGCTGCACCAGCGGGCCAATCCCAATCGTTTAAACCGACGTTCCGCCATGGCCATCAATCCATCAAACTATGAAGTATCCGGAACGCTTTTGATCATGATAACTTCGACTATCCAAAGGCCTAGGACCTCTGAGGCCTGGGAAGCCTTGGATGCGGTCGAGTTCGTGGATACCTGCGATATCTTGCGTTCGAGATCGGACCCCGTAACTTCGAGGCTCTCGTTCCCATGGTTATGAGCAGACCGAAGGACTGCTTGGTAAGGGACATATATCTATACTCGCATGACTATAGCCTTGCTTCATCTAAGTTGAGGTTTGTCCTGAGATTAGCCGTCTTCCTACCACCAGAAAGAATTGCCTGTGAAGGCAACACAATCGGAAAGCGAGGGTTCATGTGGCTTGAGCCACTGACGCAAGCCCAAGTGACATACACCAGGAGGTCCAGGATGGTGGTGGCTTCGTATGACGGCATGCTGATGTAGTGCTGATGGTTTGGTATTGGTTTGAACAGAAGGAAGAAGGCCGAGCAAAAGAAGCTCGAGTACAGGAAGGTTATCGCTCTTCACAACCCCCCAGGTCAGGATATCCTTCCAATTGAAGAGTTCCCCACCGACTGATATATCTTGGGAATGCATCCACGACCTCAACTGGTACTCTACGATATTCGAGATTCCAAGACGCCGGAAGTGCGAATTGGCAGTAATGGCCTTCCAGGCGTCAAAACAGGCCTTCTTCTCTCGCCTCAGACCTAGTGTTTCGCAAACGAAAAGGAACCCTTTCTTTAT
>JAABUL010006935.1_pt1 | contig 12639 bp, 18 predicted proteins | sample 5559151 | NCBI WGS metagenome assembly JAABUL01 (sample SAMN10711876, study PRJNA513368) | rock metagenome | isolation source: Antarctica rocks | place: Antarctica: Victoria Land, Pudding Butte sud | reverse complement strand
TGATGAAATACAAGTGGAAGATATTTCGACGATGGTGAAGGAGATGTATTGCTGCGTTGGACTCTATTCTCCCCTCCCAAGAAGATCTGTACATCTGAGGGAAAGACAGTTGGGGCTGGATTGAGTACACTTATAACTTTACTGAAAGTTTCGCTACCAACCTTCAAGAATGGCACGAATAGAAATGAGGAGATTTAGGATCCAGGTCATCAAACACCCAGTTTTCTCTCCCCTTCCCCAGGCCACAGCCCCTGTTCCACACCAAAGAGATCGCTGGCCCTTCTATCACGGAAAGAAAAAGAAAAAGAAGAAGAAGAAGAAAAAGAAAAAGTGTTCAAAAACTGCAGCTAACACGCATTGGGGGATGTCCATTCGCATCGCCATTCGCACTACATCGTGATAAAAAAAACTCCTTGGACTATGGGCGATAGCTTGCGAAGTGGGTGGAGAAATGGGGGAAAAATGGATATAAAGCACAGAACGCCGCTCCATCCCTCCCCTCAAGAACCCACCAAAACCTCGACGCTCCAATACCAAAAAGACCCCCGAGCCTTTCAATCTGTACCCACCAACACGCCTCAATTTCACCAAACTGTCCTCAAGGTGTATTCAAGTTTGCGAGCGATGTACAAGGGTTGCAAAGGACTTTATGATGTGGAAAGGGTATGAGGTTAGGTTTGATAGAGCTTGAAGGAGGGGGGGTGGAAGAAGGGAGGATGAAGGGGACGAAGTTAGGTTGGACGTTGTGTACGTTGGGGATGTGGGTTGATGGGGGTGGAGAGGGTGGAGGTTGGTTGTTGGCGGTGGGTTTAGTGAAGTTGAATTCTTGCTTTTTTAGGAATAATGAAATCGTGGCTCTGAGGGGAGCAAGAAAGGGAAGAAAGTAGAGTTTGAAAAGGATGCTACGCTCAATATACGCATAGGACTGATGGACTCTTGGTGGGTAACTCTCAAATTCAGCGTGTACTCGCGTATTCAGCGAGTGTTCAGCGAGTATTCAGCGAGTATTCAGCGAGTATTCGTGTACTCAGCGAGTATTCGTGTAATCAGCGAGTATATAGCGAGTATTCGCGTACTCAGCGAGTATATAGCGAGTATTCGCGTATTCAGCGAGTAGATAGCGAGTATTCGCGTACTCAGCGAGTATTCGCGTATTCAGCGAGTAAATAGCGTGTATTCGCGTACTCAGCGAGTATTCGCGTATTCAGCGTGTATGTCACGGGTCACGGGAATGTTGGTGGATAGAAAGAATGAATTGATCTATGCGTAATGTGGGAAGTCTAAATAGCCCTAGCCCCGCAGACCCTGAGGAATACCATAACAAATGCTCACAAAAACAGAAAAAATAGCCCATGTATGTCCCAGTAAGCTAGCTAGCCGGCATGCGCAATCTGTGCAATCCCGTCTTTGAACAGTATAGAAAAACCGAGATTCCAAGCTCTTTCTATGTCTGTAACCTTCGTGACTTGCTTAGCTCAGGGCGGCGACTGCTAAACGTCTGAAGCTAAAAGTAGCATTGCTGTAGCTGCTCGATAAAATGCTTGCAGTGTAGACAAGCGAGGGTGGAAGTAGGAGGTTCGATAGTAGGAGGTAGATGCACTCGGGTGAGGTTCGGTTACGGGTTGATTTGGTGTTCGGTTTGGGGGTCGTCAAAAGATATGTTTCAGGTTGGCGATCAGAGAATGTTTTAGAGAAGGCGCGTGTAATTGCTCTGAGGCACGTGTGATTCCCTGGCTGAACATATTGAACAGGTCGTTGATTGTGAGATAGAATTTCGACTCTTATGTACGATGTAGGGATGAAGATGTAAAGGATCGGTATTTGAATAAGAGTGTAACTGCTCGAGCAGGTGACTGAGTAGCTGGTCGACTAGCTGATCGAGTGAGTGCAGTGGGCGACTCCGGTTTGATCTTCGATTCTGTAGGGTCAGAAGGTGAAGAAGTAGATTCGATTATTCTTGATAAAGATGTTTGCGAAGAAATTTGTGAAGAGGCTGCAGTGATCTTCTTCGGGGTTTTGAGGGTACAAGGTGAAGAAGATGGCTCGATTTCGATTTCTAAGTAAGTGAAAAATCGAACAATGGCGGAAAGATAGATGTAGAAGTAGGAATCGCAGAGGCTTTCTTCGGGATTTCAGAGGCAACAGACGAAGAAGTAGGAACAGAGGGCTTCTGAATATGAAGCTTCTTTATAAGTATGATATTGAAGTCAAATTTGACTTGACATCGCCGGCATGTAAAGACCTCTTTCAAGCGTTTCGTTTCTTCTTGTTGACCTAAAAATTTCTTTTTTTGACGTTCTGATTGACGTGCTTGTCGTTCCCGCTCGCATTTTTGTTGAAGTTCGTATTGTCGTTGCTCTTGCTCCCTTTTCTCATGCTGTTGATATTGTACAGGCCATGGACACTGAGGTGAGCCACGTACATGAATCTCCAGAGGCTGCTTGTTCTTCCAGGTAAGAAGGTTTAGACCATAGGCAAGGTCACAGGTATGGCATTTAACATAGTCACCAAATGGGTTAGGGCTGAGGCCGGCGGATTCAAATCCAGCAACAGCTTATAGCAAGAAGGAAGACGCATGCTTGATCGATAGGTAGGTAGGTAAATTGATGCAAATTTCAAATAAGTGTTTGGATTACTTGTGGTTAAGTGCTCGTGGCTAGATGCTTTATCGTCGGCTTGACTAAGTGCTATTGGCTGGGGCCTTTTATCGTCCGGCAACGACTAGGTGCTTTAGGCTGGTTATTGCAGTAGAGTAGCTAGGTAGTTCCCATCCGAAGAACTATCTTCAGTTAATGCTATCATTTGTTAGGGAATTGGTCATATTCAACCGGCCAAAAGGCTGAACTTGCTTGCTAGCTATGCAAACGGCTTCCAAGTTTGTATATACATCTGTCCCGTGAGACACGTGTATTCGCGTACTCGGCGAGTATTCGCGTAGATAGCGAGTATTCAGCGAGTATTCGGGTAAATAGCGAGTATTCGTGTAGATAGCGAGTAAATAGCGAGTATTCGGGTAAATAGCGAGTAAGTAGCGAGTATTCGGGTAAATAGCGAGTATTCGTGTAGATAGCGAGTAGATAGCGAGTATTCGGGTAAATAGCGAGTAAATAGCGAGTATTCGTGTAGATAGCGAGTAGATAGCGAGTATTCGCGTACTCAGCGAGTATTCAGCGTGTACTCGCGTACTCAGCGTGTACTCATCGCGTTGCAGAGCATAATCATGTGTAGTGTTTCTAGAGATGACTTCCTGTCATGTATCGCATGGTCAAGTGATAAGAAGCATCTGGGGTTCATTGTACTCTTTAAACCTTGAAATCGAAAGAAGAACACATGTACTCACTCCCCAAAATTCACGAATTGGCTTGTAGATTGAAATCAACATGACTGCAATGAGAACAAGTGTCGGAATAGAAAATACTGTGTAAGATCAAGTGCGATGTTTGACGGCTTTGAATGTGAGCGACGCAAGACACGAGAGGAAACTGATCACTCTGAGCTGTACAAGGCAGAATAAGGTGAAAGACAACGTGCCTAACAGAGACTGATCAAGATATATGTCGTGTAAGAGAGCAAGATTGTCTAATTGACGAGACCTTCGAGCTGTACAAACGTGGCGAGTTGAAGTTATCACTTGATCAAGCACGGCAACGGCGAGTCTGAGATTTTTCCTGGGCCAGTGACGATCCCAAAGGCATCAAGGACATGAGGGCGTGTATTAGGGATGGTGCGGGGGATGTGTAAGGGTAAGTTGGCCATGCGCTGAGTTGGCGAAAGGAACCTACCTTAGTGATTAAAAGAACCGAAGTCGTCTAGTTGTGGGTGTACCCCAATCCATCTCACCCTCTTCCCCCAACCCACTCATTCCACCTCTTAAATTCCCTAAATCCCACCTGCGCTTTCTCCCCCTCATACCTCACCACCCTCAACCCGCTCACTGCCCTCCACTCCCTGCCCCTGCCACCCCATCCCGCCTTCCGCATCAGACTCACAATCGTCTCCTCCTTGTTCCATCCTTGCTCGGGCGCCACATTTGGCAAATACGTGCTGTTGTATCGTTTCCCGCGGTCTGAGAATGAGATGCGGATGCCGTGGGTGCCGAGGTCCCAATCTAGGGGGTGCGTGCAGGGCGTGAAGTTTGTGAGGAGGGTGACGGCGCAGGAGAGGGAGGGGAGTTCGGAGGAGGAGATGGGGGGGAAGCGGGTGTCGTCGAAAGCGCTGGGGAAGGGGGGTTAGTCGATTGGGTTTGTTGAGGGGGATAGGGGGTCGTACGCGGTTAGGGCGTAGCTTTTTATGCCGGCCTGGAGTGGTTGAGCGTCGAAAGTTCCGATACAACCCCTCAATGACTGGTGGCCACGGCTAGAGATGGTATTCCAAGTAACAAACAGCGGATGTTCTTCTTCTTTCTGTATCGGAGATGGTTGCTTCGAGCGACCAGGAATGGAAAAGAACGAGGATTTGGACGAAGACTTGGAAGAATCGCCTAGTGCGACTTGAGACGACGTTGTTGAGAGAGAGGAGGGCGTTGAGGAGGACGAGGACGAGGTTGATGCTGAGGCTGGGGACGATGCTTGGAGGCGAGATATGGTGGGAAGACGGAGTGCGGGCGGGGCTAGATCTTCGTCTGTATCCTCCTCGTCTTCTAGGCCCATGTCGGAGTCCTCGGCCAAATCATCGTCGGCTTCAAGCTGCTTGTCCTCTTCGTGCTTACTTCCGTTTGCCAAAGAGTATTGAGCCCATAGATCCTCCACTTGAGGTAGTTCAAGAGGCTGGCGCTTCTCAAGAGCGGCTGATAGTACTTCGAAGCAGTAAAGGCAGTGGGCGGCGGTCGCCATTTGCAAAATCTTTAGCTGTCCGAGCACCGGGGTTCAATAAGACGTGGTTTTGAGGCTTTCAAAGGAACCCCCGGTCTCCAAGGCTCACATAGAGTCCAGAGGACTTGTCACTATCAGATGGCCAAACTAAAAGATCAACTACCAACCTCCTACGGACGGAGGCGGTGGTTGAGTCTCGGTCATCTGCGGCGCTTGGAAGACATGTCGTACGGGGGAGGTGATGACGAGATTTATGTACGACCTCCTTATCTTATGCAAGGGTTTGCGGGTTATGCACACTGGCAAGTCTAACCCCTTCTATTTAAAGCACTCTACATTTCATTTCTCTCTCGACCTCGCATCTTCAGGTAAATTCGAGTTCCCGATTGAATTCATGTACAGCCTCTATCATCCACGTGGCTCATCGAGATTTTGACGCTCAAGAACCTTCTAGATTTGGCAGCGCATAAACGCATCGATTGCTGAAGCCCCAATCGTCTCACATACTCGCTTAGCATCCCATATGCCTCCATGCAACAACGCTCTACCGTCCACACCTTTCTATCTTGGCGCCTGTCACTTAAAAATCTCCTACTGCTTGTTACCATCTCCTATGCTAGCTACTATGCATCATCGTTTCCTACAACCACCGTCTCAGCCCTAGTCCGATTTCTAGTCATCAGTTCCAATTAGTAAAAGCATACGCAAGACAATCATGCCCTTCATCTCCATAATCGTGCAGGATTTTCTCTACCATCATGCATTGATTTCTCTTAATGATGTACAAAACCCCCCCACGCCATCTCCACAAGCTCTTCCTACTCATTGAATACACTCTCCTTCATTACACCAATTCGATATCAGAATTTCCAGATCTCGTCGCCGGCCGACCACTTGCGCTCATTCCAATCTATCAATCGAATCACTGTTCCTTCTAAGAATCATGCAACACCTATTTGCCCTCCTCGTTCTGGTTTCCCTTGCCTTCACTCTCGCGACCCCAGTTCCTGCACCACAGGCTGCAACTCCTGGTACATCCTTCCCCTCTTGGTATCTTATATGAATAGCTGTTGAACTTTCCGCAGACGTTTCGGTGGCCGCAATGGCCGATGCCAATGGGAATATTGTGCCTTTTGACCCTACGGCTGTTGTCACCTAGATGTACGCTTCTTTCTCGGTCCAGATTCGGAAGAGGGTGGAAGAGTGTTATGTGTGGATGTTTTTGCGCTTTGGATGGGGTACGATAATAGGAAGCTGTGGTGCAGAAGGGGTTTTTTTCCGGCGAGTCTTGTAGGAAAACGAGGGAGCAAGATTATTAGAAATCACGCGCAAGGCACAACTGATTGCTTTCGTACTCATAACCCTTGAAGCCCAGTTGATAGTTTGCAACATCAGGGAAAGGCAGCTTTTGCATTGAAGATATCCCCATCCGTGTTCTGTCCCGCCTATCCTAACCATGCAATCCTTAATGAAACTTCAACGCTCCCATCAACGCCCTCGCTGAATTCTAGAAATTCCCGCCCCATCAACGTTTTTGCTGAAACTCATCCAATCCAAACAAGCGAAAGGAGCCAAGCTCAACTCCCTAGCCACGTAAATAGCCTTCCGACAACAGCGCTGTTCACCTGTTTATGTCCCATACCGTCATACATCCCCCAATCCTATCATCGGCCTGCCCACAACCCTCTACTCGTTTCATGTACCTTCCTCTCCTGCTCACGAATCTGCTTCTCCGTTTGCCCCCTCGCATTCCCCCTGCTATCAATGTCCATCTTCTGAACTCCCCCGTCGGCTCCCCCGTCTGCGCTGCCTCCATAACCACTATCATTCCCATCTCCATCTCCACCAACCCTGCCCTTGGCTCCCCTTGGTGGCTCTCTACTCATCGCTCCCTCCATCATCGCCGCCGCTCCCCCCTCCCTCAACTTGTTGACCGCCCTGATGGTATCAATAGCAGCATGCAGCGTCCTTCTTGCATTGAAGTTCTTCTTTATCACCGGCAACAAATCTTCCCCGTCGCCTCCTCCTTCTCCTCCCTCATCTTCCCTCCTTTCAGCAACAAAAGGATGCTGCAACGCTTCATGGCTAGTAAGACGCTTTGTAGGATCGATAGTCAAGCATTTCTTGATAAACTCCCGTGCGCTGAGGGAAACACCGCGCCAATATTCGAGAGGCGTAAAGGAGAAGTCGGCGATAAGGATCGCTTGCATTTCTTCGAGGTTGGAGTCACGGTCGAAGGGGGTGTAGCCGCAGAGGAGGAAGTAAGTTATTACACCTATGGCCCAGATGTCGCTATCGGAGGGTTAGTCGGGTGTGACGAGCTTTGATTGGAAACGAGAGGCTCACACAGGTTTTCCATGCCCGGTTTTCTTAAAGATCTCAGGCGCCATGTACCCCGGTGTTCCGCACGTCGTTGTAAGAACATGAAACGCCTCTTCGTCCATTATCCTTGAAAGCCCAAAGTCTGCGATTAGGAGGTCTGCGTTGTCTTCGGGGGTTCGGAAGAGGAGGTTCTCGGGTTTGAGATCACGGTGGACGATGCCGTGATCGTGGAGGTAGGCAACAGCAGATAGGGTGGCGCGAATGAGATCCGCGGCGTCGGATTCGTAGTAGCTTCCTTTCCGGCAGATGCGGTCGAAAAGCTCGCCGCCGAGGGCGAGATCGGTAACGAGGTAGACTGAAGGCGAAGGAGATTAGTTTGGGTACGTCGGCGATGTGGAGGACGGAGGTGTACGATTGTTCATGGTTTCGAAGTAGTCGACCAACGTTAATATATTCTGATGGCCCATAGATACACGTTTCAATACCGCAATCTCATTCCGCACCTGTCGCATGCTAGATCAGCCTGGCTACAGCGAAGGGCTCCATGGCCGTCAGAGAATGCGTAGGGGAGAGTACCATATGTTCTCTTCCTGCCATCATACGCTTGTTGATGACTTTTGCAGCATAATATCTTCCAGTGTCTATATGCACACATTCTTTCACCACCGAGTATGATCCTGCGCCCAAGGTCTTACCCGTTTTATATCGACAAGGTTGGACCTGCGGCGCACCAGCCTGTGGTTGTGCAGCCATTGCAGATAGTACGGCAGTGAATTGGGAAAGCCTAGCTCAACAGGAAACCAGAAGGATTCGGCGATTCAACGCCTATGGTGAGGAGGAAGATAAGGCTCAACGTTTGGTTTCTCAGCCGCGAAGGTGCTACAGTATCAGTATCGGCTGGCTGCATCGGTTTATTGGATGTCTATGTACAGTTGGGTAAATATATATGGTCTGAGTAAGGCATGGCTGTGCTGTTGGGAGAGTAAAGATTCACGGGTGAAGTCGCCTGCAAGCTTACAAGGTGGGGGGAGCTCTACCAATTTTGCGGGAGCGGGGACGGGGAGCAGAAAGGTCTTGGCACGCTGTACTCGTACTCTACCCTGAGGTAATTGCGTCAAGGTAGAGATGGTAGAAATGGACCACTTTCACACTTGACAATGATCAGAACAGACCAGCTCAATATTCTTGATGATTGAATTTCTCGGAAGTGTATCGAGGGCAAACAAGGTAGTGGAGCAGCCTCGCAGTACTCATACACTTCCACCACGGCTAATACTTCTGCTCCTGCTATCATCGTCCCCACCTTGTAAGCCCATTCGTCCTACCCTGAAGATCCCTTCAGCCCATTCCGTAAACATATCAGGATCCCAAACATCATCATCCCTTCCTTTTCCCTTTTTGCTGACCGCCTTGCCATTCGACCTTTTGTCGGCCGTATGCAAATCATAAAACGTCTCATAGTTCTGGACGACTTGGTCTTGCACCGCGCCCACAAGAGTCTCTTTTGTACGAGTATCATCGAGGTATTCGTCCAATTTATGTCTCAGTAAAATTACTTCCTTTTCCGTGAGTTCTCGAACCTTTTCGACAGCCCGCACGCCGTCAAATGTCTTCTTCGACGTTGCCTTCTCGTCGATCCCATTGGTCATACGTGCGGCGAAATTGCTCGTGAATTCATTGATCACTGTTCGGAGCCTTCCATCAAGCTCGACCTTTGCATCTAGCATGTTTTCGACAACCTTTGGTATAAGCCCCCCTCCCATGAAACGCCACAGGTTTCTAGGATCGAAAAGCCCACCACGCTCACGTAGCTCGTAGAACGTATTGGTAACACCAGAAAAGTCAAATGACACATCCGGTGTGACATATTCAATGTCAAAAGCCACGATCTGCTGTTTCAGTATAAGTAGATGCTTGATGAGAAAAAGCTGGCCATCCACAGTGGTTGCTTTCGAGCTGATGAGTGTTGCAGCTTGGTGGAGTGACATGGTAGTCTGATGGACAATGTCGTGTGCCAGATCATCGAACACCGTGGACTGCATGATATGTCAGTCGGTCCTGTATGGATTTCGTCCTCCTACAGCTTACATTGACGAGCCTGTATATGCGGCTCAGAAGCCATATCGCTTTCCTTAGTGTCGGATACCAACCTTCGAAAGCAGCCTCAGTGTCGAAGCCCCATCGACCACTTGGAGAGTCACCTTCTTCGACTACCATTGGTGTCTTCGGCATTGGAGTTAGCGGCTCAGCGATCGAGCCCTTCCTCCGGGAAGGAGCCGAAACATGCGACTTAGTACCCGATAATGACACTCGCCTGTTTCGCGCTGGGTAATCCAGCTCCTCTGGCTTTGGTCTATATCTCTCAATTTCGTCACGAAGAATTGCTTGGGTGCGAAAGACCAGTCTCGTCTGAGCATCTTCGAGCGCCGGTTGAATGAGGATTGAGAAGTTGAGTTGATTCGTCTCTAAAGGCTCAACATCTTCATCTTGATCGTGCATATATCTGGTTTGCAAGAGAGTACACAGCTCGCAAAGCTTCAAAAGCTGACTTTCGTGAATAATACGTGGGCGAAGGTGATCGTACAGGGGTTCACAGACGGATTCCAAGAAGTCGTATAGTCCGTTTTCTCCTTCGAACCATTCTCGCCAAAGATCATACTCATCAGCACAGATTCCTCTGATGTAGCCAGTACTACTCCTAGCAAATGGTACAAGTTCTTTTGATGTACTAGGCGCCATGGCAATATCGTTGATTTTCTTTCGCACGAGCGGAATAACAAGGCGACCACGTGTGGCAGAATAGCTCGAATACAGCTCATCCATAAGGCTCTGATACTCGGCTTCAGAGCCAGGTTCAGCTCCAGCAGGGAGTACTGCTCGTTTTCGGATTTCTTGAGCAACCTCCTTCAACTCTGAAGCACCTACACGAAATTTGGCGTACAGCAGAGCAGACATTGTGGCTTCGTTCAACTGTTTATCTGCAATTCTGCGAGTAACGTCTACAGCAATTTGGCGCAGTCCGCCGACAAAATGCACGCGGACCAATGTTAGCCCTCTCGTCATAAGTAGGCGATAGCGTGACCGATAAGTTGAGGCTTCTCGGTGGGATGGCTAATTAATTAGTTCACTGCCCAGCAGAATAAGGTTGGGTACACTGACGTGAGCAGCCATATATTCTAAACATTCATCTAAACGTGCAAGCATATCAGAAAACTCTTGACTTTTCACAAAATTACCAGCTCCAGGCGCATTCAGTCTTCGCGTGACTGGTTCTAAATAGTCATAGTATCGGAGGTTCTGCTTGAGATTATCCGCCAGATCTGTCATCCGCTTTTGCTCCTGCAGTAGACCTTCGCATTGCTTCTGGAACGTTGTGGTCTGAGCTTCGACTGCTTTGAAGGACCCAGATAGCGTAGCTAAGAGATCGAGGGTGGATGTTGTATTAGAGAGTAAGGAGTCCAAATGCGACTGGGACAGCTCGAGTTGGCTTAAGTAGGTCCTGCGACCAAGATTAAAAGTCTTCTTATCCTTGAAGGCAGTCGAAGAGCTACTAACTTGTATTCCTCATGGCTAGCGTCGAGCAGATCATGCTCTAGATTATGATACCAATCGACAAAGTCCAGCTCTGTAGTGATTTCCATGCTTTCGCCCAATTGGCTATGCCTTTTCTCGCTGCTACCAGTTCCCAAACCAAGGGTAGCTTTAACGGCATCGTGGAAATCACTGTAGGACTGGCTTCGTCGAGTCAATGAAGCTTTTGGTGGTCCATCACAACCTCTGCCAATCATGTCGCCCTCTTGATTCCCATCTGTCCGCTCGATGTCAGCTTGGCCATCATCCTGCAAAGAATATCAGAAACTGGTTGGCGAAGGGTGCAATGCTGGGCTTACGTTGGGTTGCTTGAGCAGCGATTGCTTCCTTTTGTGTTTTGCAACCCGAGGTCGGTCCTCTTGCGGCTGTGCACTGGGTATGAAAGTAAAGTAGGACGCATCATCGTACATCATTGACTCGTTAATTCGTAAATACTGTAAAGAAGGTTGTCAACAGGGCGTGTCGTTGGGAGCATGGAAATATTTGGCGAGATCTAAGCTCCAAATTTCATGTTCGCGTCAAGCTTCTTCAACTACTGCCATCAATCACCATGATAATCAGACAGGCTGTAATACGGCAAGGTCAGTATTCATGCTAATACCAGTAGCATATATCGCTAATCTTTTCGTAGGCCGGAGAGCCACCAGCTTTCCAGCGAAACCATGGTCTAGGTGTCTGGCCACCGCAGTCGACACCATCGAGGCATCACTAGAGAACAGCCTCAAGGAGACGCATTCTATAGAATCCATGCTCCAAGGGCAATCACAATTCCCCGTGCCCCGCATTAGAGACTCTACACACAGTACAATCGATTACGCAGAACGAGCAGTGAGAAAGACATATCATTCGATTAGACGCCAACGTAAGCACCACCTGCCACTATCGACAATAACTAGCTCGCTCTAATACGAATCTAGGGAAAACAACTGGCTCCTTTGGCAGCGAAGTCTCTCCACATTACCGACCCCATCGCCTTCTCACAAATCCTCCAAGACCGTCCGATATCACTCTTGAACTCCTCCTCGCTTCCCAATCTCACCTCGGCCACAGCACCTCTCTGTGGAATCCCATGAACAGCCGCTACATTTTCGGCATTAGGCAAGGCATTCATATCATTTCCCTCGACGTCACAGCCTCCCACCTACGGCGCGCATGCCGCGTTGTCTCTGGCGTCGCCGAACGAGGCGGATTGATATTATTTGCGGGGACGCGGCAAGGTCAAGACAGGTGTGTAGTAAAGGCAGCGGATTTGGCAAGTGGGTGTCATGTATTTGAGAGATGGCAGCCTGGAAGCATCACAAATGGGTATCAACTTTTGGGGCGATGCAAGACAAAGCTTTTGGATGAGTTTGACAGGGAGATCAAGGGATATGAGAAGGCGCTATTTGATCGGCCTGCCTTGAAGCCCGATCTGGTAGTCTGCCTCAACCCGCTGGAGAATTGGGTACTGCTCCATGAATGCGCGATGAACGCCATTCCGACCATTGGCATCATCGATACGGATGCCAATCCCACGTGGGTCACGTATCCGATTCCAGCCAACGACGATAGCTTGCGGTGTGTACAGGTCATTGCCGGGGTGTTAGGGCGAGCTGGCGAGGAAGGGCAGATGCGGAGGTTAGAGAAGGCGAAACTGGGTGAGATTACATATAAACCGACGGATATTGTGGCAGGTAATGCGAAGAAACCAGAGGATGCACAGGCTGAGAGTTGATTGCTTTGGTGTAGAAACCATGTACTGCTAACTACATATATGTACATTAAGGCAAGTTCATCATCCAACATAAGCATGCAGCCACCTTCTGTTGCGCCATCACAACTGTGACAGATTATTTCCTGCGGACTAAAAACATCCTCAAGACGTATATCAAACTCTATGTCCGAACCTCCGACCTTATCGCTACCACCAAACGCA
>JAABUL010006934.1_pt1 | contig 12644 bp, 12 predicted proteins | sample 5559151 | NCBI WGS metagenome assembly JAABUL01 (sample SAMN10711876, study PRJNA513368) | rock metagenome | isolation source: Antarctica rocks | place: Antarctica: Victoria Land, Pudding Butte sud | reverse complement strand
AAGGTATTTAATTATACTATAGGCTATAAGTATATAAGAGATATAGATAGTAGTAATAGCTTTATCCTCTATTTTAGTATATTTATCCTATTTATCTAAGTCTTTCTTATTAATAGCTAATTAGATATCGCTAGACTTAATAGGAATAGGGTATTTTAGCGCTTTATATTCCAGCTTAATAACCTTAAATACGCCGTTAATAATAAGATAGGATTAAATAGCTACCTCCTATTACTTATAATTATCTATACCCTTAAGCTTTAGAATTTTCTAATAGTCTATTATAGTATTACTAGTATTAAATAGTCCTAGGAATAATACTTCTAGGTACTACCTAAAGTCTTATTAAATATAATTTATGTAGTCCCTAGGTTACGCTAAACCCAGGCTTATAACCTATTAAAAGGTATAAAGTATAAGTAGTCTTATTAGTATAATATAATAGTTTATTCGCTATTATAGATGTATATATATCTATGTAAAAGAACACGTATGACAGAAAACACTATATTTGCATGCTAAGACCCTGCTTAGTCATCTGCCAAGGCCGACTCGGTCTGAATTTCCAACAGATCATGATTGAGAAGAGGTTGGTTGAGGTTGATTATGGTGTCAAGGGTGTATCTGGGGAGCCACCGGGCGGGGCATGTTATGTGCCAAGGCTCTTATCTTATCTCCCATGCGCTAACCCGCTCGAGTCACCGAAGCAGCCAAGCACAAATTATACAGCCTAACGCACCACAATCAACAACCCAACCCCCACCACCACCCCCCATCATGGCCACCTCCAACCCCACCCCCCTCCCAGATCCCCTCTCCACCCTCTCAAACCCCCTCGCCACACCCGCCCAGCTCTCAACCACCAGCTCCCACCTCGACGCCATCCCCCCCTCTCTCGAGCGCTCACTTCGCTATGCGGGCGCAGAATTGACACAAGCGGCTGGTATATTGCTTCGCCTGCCGCAGGAGATTGTGGCACAGGCTGTTGTTGTTTTTTACAGGTTCTATGTGGGGGCTGAGGGTGGGAGTTTTAGGATTCATGGGGTTAAGGTGAGGATGTTTTGTCGAATGGGTGGGGTGGAGAGGGGGGGCTGATGATGAGGGATAGGATGTTTCTGCGGCGGCGCTGTATATGTGTGCTAAGATATCGGCCTGGCCGCAGTCTACGCGGGCGGTTTTGAATGTGTATGGGTATTTGCTTTCGCCGAGCTCCTATCTGGGAAAGATGTCGTCGATGTCTGCGAGGCCTGATGCGGAATCCTATGTTCTATCCGAAGGGGCGTATCAGAGCGCTCGGAATATACTTCTGCAGACAGAAGCTATTCTGCTTCGCTCCATTTCCTACTCCACACGAGTCATCCTTCCGCACCACCTCGCTCTTACCTATTTGCAAACCCTCGGTGTGCTTCCTCCCACGCCCACGGAGAAGTCTACAGCGCTGGCGTCGCGCACTTTGGCGCATCTTAATACCGCACTGCTCTCTCCGCAGCTGTTGTATCTAACGCATCAGCCGGCTTCACTAGCGGTGGCGGCTGTATATCTTGCCGCTAGGGAGGTGGGAGTCAAGCTGGCAAGAGTGGAGTGGTGGGAGGTTTTCGATGTTGATAGGGAGGAGCTGGGGTTTTTGGTTGTAGGATTGGGGAGCTGTGAGGGCTGGATTCGGGAGGAGAGAGAGAGGTGGGCGGATGAGAGGTGTCCGCTGGACCTGGAAGGACTGGAGGTAGAAATCAGGAGGGGGGAGAGTGAGGGTGGGTGAAGTTCTTCTGTGTCGACAATCGCCAAAAGGATCATCTCAGTCCTGTCCTTGGACATCGAGAGGTGGAGCATCGAAGGGCACATGTGGAGAATAGGTTAGGCTCGGCCAAGACCCTCAGCATCCAGCTCGATTATCGAGCTTCAACTAATGGCCCTCGGCGTTTTCGGTAGCCCGACAAACTCGACATCAAGCCCGGTAGTAGAGATGGTCTTCCCAGTTGTCCGGCTAGGTCGCTAAGTAAGTACGATCTGCGCTGCAGGTCCCCTGCGCACCGATTACGGAGATATGAGACTGGGTCTAAACGAGAGGCAAGGCCAAGGGCTCACGACAGAACCCATATCTTGGGCTTGATGGAGATGCAGCGTCGATCATTATTGACACAGTGATACGTACAATTGAGATTTGTGCAAAGACAAAGCGCAGACAAACCTCGAGTCGCTTGCCATGCGCGCGTACCTGGGGTTAGCGTGCCAAGGAATCTGTACCATCCGGCCGGGCTCCGGGGAAGTGCCGACCCGCGGGAAGAAACGTCACTGGCCAAATTATTTCGCGCTGCACCTTCCGTAAAGTAGTTCCTCGCTGAGAGATCACTGCAATGTAAGGCAGCCACTCTGGAGTCTTTCTCACCTCATCCCTCCATCCCTCCTAGCATATTTGCCGTCCAGAACTTCAACATCACCCTCTGCTGACAGGGAAGCTTTAAATGTGGTGTTTTGTTGATTCCCTATCCATGTCCGCAACATTGCCACCTTCGGTACTTTTACAAGACACAAACAACGACAAGACAGCCATCTCACAACTGTGATCAACTATCACCACAATGGAGATCACTTCACCACTTTTCTTAAGCTCCCCACCTGGCCATATCCAGGAGCTTTCGCACTCGGAGAATGACGCACCCAACGGTCGCGTGCCACGACACCAGTCAGTCAATTTGGTGAGCCTGCTTCCAGGGTCACCCACGAGACGATCGGGACCCTTTGCATCGCCTCGGTATACCAAACAATTCAATACACTCATGGAACACCAACGTGAAGTGCACAGCGAAGAAAGGGCGTTATGGCATGCAGAGAGGCAGGAGCTACATGAGACAATCACTCAATTAGAAGCCTCTTTACGCCGATACCAGGCCGCTTCCTCAAGCCAAGTCGCTTCACCGATCGACAAGCTTGCTCCGCGCAGTAGCAGTTCTGGGAGTCTCCCAAGCATGAATAAATCAAGGGAGACGAGTGCTAGTGGGACAGGAGATGAGGTCTGGCGCGGCCCCAAAACAGACATACAGCCAACCCGTACATTTACGGACTCGTTTGACCAATCAGCCAAGCCGGAGGGTCGGTTGCCTAGCATAGCTGAAGATGTCACCTCTCAGGACAAGATAGCGATGAGAGGCTGGATCACATCTCCTGACCGTAGGCAATCCCGAGCAGTCTCCAGGGAAACTCAGGGTTCAGGACGCAAATCAAGTATTGGAGGTGCCGAGATCGACAAGAACCTTGACGGTATCAATTTCAGGTCTAGCAGCCTGACTCCAGCAAGTGCCAAGAACGTCATGACTCCACAGTCTCCATCGCCTCAATCCCCATCGCCTTCCCGTATTTCTTCCCGTCCAATACAGCTTCCCCTTTCCGGCCTTCGCGTACCAGGAGACCCATATACAAAAGACGCCGGACATACCCCTCTAGCACGCCGCACCTTCTTCAACGGAGACGGTGCATCCAGCACTCATTCGAGCGACCCAACAACTGCTGTACAGCCAGAAACGGAGCGTCCGCCTCTCGAGCCGCAGCCTTCGAGGGTGCGGCTACCATCAGAGCGTTCAGACAGCTACTTCCCTGCCGCCGAGGATACTCCTAGCGATGTCGATCCGGTATTGCTCGGACCCCTGGGTCTCACCAACGACAAATCTGACGACAAACAGTTCCTCAATGAATTAGACTCAAAGCTGGAAGCCGCTGCGTCACAAAGCCTTGAGCCAGCTGCTGTCGCTGGTGCTTCCGAGAGTGGTAGCTCTGAGGGAGGTGACGAGAAGGAATTCGAGCCCGCGGAACACGAACCGAAGCTCAGAATCAAACGAAGCATGAATTTTGGGAGTGCCTTTGGGGCCAAGCATTGTGGCAAGGGCGTGTAGGTTTTGCGCATAGGAAGGCGCAGGGACTAGGATGAAGATCGCGTAAGGGCTACAGGGAGCTGTAGGGATAGGACGCAGCATTAGTAGCATTAGCAGCATTGGCGGAGTCATTATACCAATTTGTTTATTTTCGTAGCGAAGGAAAGACGTGACGCGCTCTTTTGATTGTCCATTCATTTCGTGTGCTTTTTGTATTCTTGCGCGCGTTCTGATCATTCTTTTCTTATGCCAGTTATATTCTTGGGTGGGAAATGTTGGGGGAATTGCTACAAGGGAGAGTTGAGTAGCCCAAACAATATATGTCGTGTGATGTGCTGATTTCTTATGGTGCTGTTTACCTTGTCCACCGTCATCGATCTTCGTTTCCGCAGCTGGAGCCGTATTGGTATGTAGTGGGCTTTGTGTCTTCTGTGATGAGTTTTTAGGGTATTTAGATGAGGGTGGAGAGTAGGTGCTGGGGGCTGTGGTTTTTTGGTTTAGGAGATGAGGGAGGTTTGTGCGGCTGTGGGTTTTGCGTGGTCGTGGTGTGGTGTGGTTTTGTGGGGACTCGATCAGGAGGTTTGTATAACATACATCTATTCATAGGCTGTGAGGTGTCTCTACGGATATCGGGCATGAGGATTAGGGGGGTTGGTTGGTGAGTGATTGTGTTTCTACGACTAAGAGATTTCGGGTGGTGTTGGTTGATTTCTGCTTTTGGTGGTTGATGTTGATAGTGTGTCAGAATTTTGTTCGGTGCTGTGGTGAATGTTACGTGCCTGGGACTTTTGGCGTTGTTTATGGTTGGCTTATGCATTCTTGATTGATTTTGTTGCTGTTCTGGATAGAGTTCTTAAACAAATGTTGCATTTGATACGTGCGTGCTTTGTTTCAGGATTTCGTGGAAGTTTTTGATTGCAACGGGCGTTTGTAGAGCACTTTGGTTCGTGATTATGCTGGGTTATTGTCATTTTGAGGGGGACATTGGGGTTTCTGGAATTGTCGATGGTTGGCTTATGCCTTTCTGAGTGATGTTGTTGCTATTTTGGATTTCTTGTGGTGCTGCTTCGAATTTTACGCGCGTGTCTGTTTTAGAGGACTGTGAGGCTATTTGCGTGTGGTCAGGTTTCATATACAACATATAAATCGTATCAGGTCTAATTTACGATGGCGCTGGTACACTGGTGTATCATTTTCGTGGACCATTTCTCTACGTACGTCCAACGTGAGGGTTGAGATTTTAGATTGGCTATTATGACTGACAAAGTCAGGGATACCTGAGACTATGGCCGCACACGCGGCGGTATGCACTCTCTACCAATCGACATCATTACCATTCTACCTTTCTTACAGTGCTGCGGCACCTTCTTAGGGGTGTCTCTATCGAGAAATTTATTCGATCATCCAGAGGGCTGTGAGAGAATTTACGTACGTCAAGCGCAAACATCAAGAATTAGCATTAGTGATTATAGCTGACAAAGATAGTGATACCTGAGTATATGGCCGCACCCGCGGCGGTATGTACTCTCTGCCAATTACCATTCTACGTTTCTTACAGTGCTGCGGCACCATTTTGGGGGTCCCCTGTTTGGAGGGTTGTACGATTATCCAAAGGGCTGTGAGAATGAATACGTGGGTCGGCCCTGTGAACGAGGAGCTATGATTTGTCGTTTACTACTAATAAGAACGTTTAGTGATGTCAGGCTTTATGGCCGCACATGCAGCGGTATGCTCTCTCTCCCAATCAACATCATCGCCGTCATACCTTTCTTACATTGCTGCGGCACCTTTGTGGGGGTGGCTCTATTTGGAGCGTTCCACGTCCCTATAAGAGGGCTGTAAGAGTTCCTACGTACGTCAGTCGTGCCAATAAGGGGTTCCGATTCTAGGGATATCAGGCTTCATGCCGCGTATACGACTGCATCCATTATCTCCCAATCAACGTCAGTACCATTCTATCAACCTTACAGTGCCGCTGTAGCTGTTTGATGAGTACTCTCCTTTGGGTGTCGCACATCTGTTCTAGAGGGCTATGAGAGTCCCTACGTACGTTGGTCGTGGCGAAAAGGAGTTGTGATTCGTGATTCCAACTAACAAATATAGGAAATTCAGCGCTCATGGCCCCGTGAGTCAGTGGATCATGAATAGGTACGTGCGAATGCTAGCAGATTCTGCTACGCTGGCCACGGTACAGCCCCGATCTCTTCTATAAGAATGCTACCAGCACCACCTCTTTTCGAAGAAATATTAAACCTCATTCATCATCTCTTGTAGCTACGTTCAGCAACACCACCAGACATCGAGCACAATCAGAACATCTTACCTCTCTACGCTTTGACAAAGTCACCTGTTATCACTTAACATCTCTCCATCTTTGATACCTGCTATCATGGCTCCAGGGAGCAGCAAAGGTGACACTTCTGAACCACCCGACTATGAGCGATGTTAACGAACATGAACAACTAGGGAAGCAGAGGGATAACCCCCGGCCAGATGTCCGCAACCCTGGCGACGGCCAGACACCAGCCAATAATCCAAGTCAGAATCCGCAGAGCCAGAACGTTGTACCAGCACCGAGTACGACAGTTGCTTACGGAGGCCATGGCTCAAGCTCCTCACAAGCAACTCAAGACCAAGATTACGCCCAGAGAGCCAATGCTGCCGAAGCCTTACTCGGTATAAAAGGTTCGAGCTCCGAATCCGCACCACAGACCACCGCCCGCCACCCGCCTCCAGCCCTCGGACTGGTACGCGTAGCTCGTTTAAAGCCCAACCCGAAAGAGCGGGATATCTGTACAAATTCACAACCCAAAATCCTGGAGATGTACAAAACAGCCAGGTACTGGACCGATATGGGTCATGAACTGGACGTTCGGCCCGGAGCGTTGAAATGGATGTGGCAAGAACTGAAGCTGCAAACCGAACAGAATAAGGCAACACGCAAAAGAGCGCAGGTTGCTGCGGCTGTACGTTTAAACCGGGAAAAAGCAAAGGAGAGCGAGTCCGGCGGAAAGTGACGTTGCGGACGGACGGGCAGGAAGACGGAGAGGAAGCACATCAATGAAGCAGCTATGACGGTGTTAATGGGCGGAGGATGAGCAAGAAGTTTTCTCTTTTGAAGAAGTTGCAGGGTTTGGCGAGTGTGGATGTTCATATAGCATCTTTTCCTTTGGCATTGATTATTTGGTATGCAGGCGTCGGGGCATTGTGGATGGTGGTTTGCGGCAATTGCTAATGGGCGGAGGATGAGCAAGGAGGTTTCCTTTTTTGAAGAAATTGCAGGAACTGGCGAGCTTGGACATTCATTTGGCATGTTTTCCTTTGGGATTTGTTATTTGGTATGCAGGTGTTTGGGCATTGTGGAAGGTGGTTTGCGATAAATGATAGGCTTGGGCTTTATCCATAATGAATGAATATCTGACAATATGTGATTGTCTCTTGTGTTGCACTTTACTTGCAAGTTTGGGTCAGAGGAGTCGGCTTGGAATTGTCGCACGATATGGAATGGGAGGAAAAGAGGAAGCTGGTGGTAGAGAATTGCATTTCCTCAGTACAGAATGGATAAGTTTGTCAATGCACCTGGCGAGACGGGGATTATGAAAGATCAACGGTAGGAAAGGTGTCATATTCTCTTGAATGATGATTAGAGACGCTTTGAGGATATGATACTGGTGGTATGACGCCTTAGAGCATCGTACCTGTTCTGTCTCTTGCGTCTTGGGTCTTGATTGGGGGCCAGTTAATGTTGAATTGGAAAAGATCGAGGCCGCGAAGAGACTGGAGTTTACGCGTATGGAGAGTTCTAAGAATCAAAAGAGTCTTACTGTCATTTGAATCAGTAGAAAGAGAATCAATCACCTGTTACTATATTTACACAAATAAAATTGATGACACGGACCTTGAACCTCTTGGGAGATACGCGGTCCATCAATCAAGATCTCGCCAACGCCCCAGTACCATTCGATCCACCAACCAACGGAGGCATCTTCATCAAATATCCCTGACCAATCTGCGTCCCATCGAATCTAAGATCAAAGTCCATTACACGAAATATCTTCTTCCCAATCACAATGTGCATGACGATGAGAAGCAGCGCTCTCCTGATACGACCACAGGGTATGCTCTGATCATGATAGGGGCCGAGGAATAGTACCGCATTGGCCGTGGCGCTGATGCCGTGGATACCCCCACAGGAAGAATCTTGAGGATATTGAGCTACGGTTGCTAATGCGTCGAAAGCTGCAAAGAGAATGCTCTGGACTGGGATGCTCGCGTCGGTATCGTCCCAATTGATGATGAATTTTTCATCTTCTGGATCTATTACCGGGTCTCGCAGTACGGTCGACGTTATGTTCGTAGTGTTGTTGTTGCTTCCAAAGGTAAACATCTCATGCAAAGGTTTTCCCACCTTCTTAAATTCCATCGACCCAATCCCCTCATCGAAGAAATTGAGCCGGCTGCTCAATCGGAAGAAACCGGGTCGCTCCTCGGCCATTGCAAGTACACTCTTGTAAAGCGCCGAAACTATGTATCTAGTCTGTAGGAAGAGGCTGGTATGCAGGGAGATGACAAGGCCGTAGCCTTCCTCACATGTGACCCAGGATTTGTGCAGGACGTCATCCCATGGGTACTTGGCTAATTCATGCATTAGATGAATTGCATTTACGTATACTGCGAGCGGGTTCAGGGGCCTGTCTGATTTGAAATCCAATCTAAGTCTCAAACCCGGAGGATCTGGAGGTATTGGTGCGGTGAGGTTCGATATACTGGTAGCCTTACTATCAGCATGTGTCGTCTTCCTGGCATTGAGATTCGGAGGACATACTTCAAGGCTAGAGATAGGAGCGAGTTGTAGGCAGGAGGAAGCGAGATCGCGGTCACAAGTACGAGCCAGTAGACTCCGACTGTCAACATGGCCTCGGACACTTTCATCTTGGGTACTGAGTATTGATGGCAGTGTTATCATGGTTACATAGTACAGCCGTGATCAATGGTTGTGTCCTTGGATCTAATAAACACAAGAGAGCGCAATTCGCATGGGTTGAACCTATTTTTAGCAAGCGGGAGAGCGAAAAAGTATCAGACGGTCAGACACGCCCAGTGCAGCCGCTAGTCGTCTGTACAGAGAAACAGTGTGTCAAAGAACTTGCTATGCCGCGAAGATGGTAGGAAGCCGTGCGTGTAAACAGGTATTCTTTCAACTTGAGGAAACAAGCACGATCATGAATCATAAGACTTATCACAAGCAGGGCCCTTTCGTCAGCAAGTATTTGTCTTTACCAAGTCTCTTGCTTGTATCTACCTTCTTTTTCCATGGCCTCGAGGTACCCTTTGGCTGCTTGTTGCTCCATACCGCGCTCCACAAACACGTCAATCAGAGCAGCTCGCACTGCCTGCGGCATCTTACCGGAAGATCCGCACACATAGACCAACCCATCACTCTCATGTAGGAGTCTAAACACGGACTCTGATTGCTGCCGAATGAGATCCTGCACGTAAACTTTGTGGTTTTGGTCCCGCGAAAATGCTGCATGGACCTCCAGTGGCATCATGGCTTCAAGGCGTCCCCACTCCTCACTATAGAAGTAATCTGCGCTCTTGCTTCTGCAGCCAAAGAAAAGCAGATTGGATCCAATCGAAGCTGGGTCTTCCATGTCCCGCAGAAGTTGTAGCCTTTCCCATGCTAGAGATCTCATAGGTGCTACTCCAGTTCCAGGACCGATCATGATCACTGGGCGTTTTGTTTCTTCTCGTTTGATGGCAAGGCTGCCTTTCTGTAAGGCCACACGCAGCTCAGTGCCAACTGTTAAGTTAGCAAGGTAACGCGTACACACCCCTTCTCTGATCTTCCTGATAACGGTTTTGTACTTCACAATCGCCACGAGCAATTCGAATCGAGCCATACCATCTGGGTCTTTTTTAAGTGTCCCTCCACTCGCAATGCTGAATTGGCGACCTCGAAGTTCTGGAAACACATTTGCAGCCCATTGCCAAGGTATTTTGACAGACTCGAATTCTTGGAGTACCTCAAGTATACTTCGCCTCGGCCGTGTAGTATAGTCATAGAGCTCGTCTACATATTCTGGTTTGGTGAACTCAAGCAGACGATCGTTGTGGAAAGGATCATTGGTGAAGTGTGCAATCAAAGCGAAGAACGACCTGCGCGGAATGGCAGTCACATCCAGGTGGTTGGTCAATAATAATCTGAGTGTTGTAGTTTTTCCAGACAACAAGACTGGAGGCGACGGGTAGCGGCCGCCTTGGTTCATGGCTATGGTTGGAGTGAACATGATCGGCTTGTCTGCAATCTCAGCCCAGTCCATGCGTTCCAGTAGATGATCGACGTCATTTTTATCATTTTGTGGAAATATTGATAAAACATCCCCAGGTCCGTAAGATGCAGGCGATCTGCAGTGGAACGCTAAATGACGGACGTCTTGCCAATGCGTATCGGGGGTCATACGGCGGTTTTCTCTCAAGGTCACATCCAGATTCTGAGAGACTATGTCATTGCTAAAAGCGCCGTGATGAACAGTTGTTGATCCTGACTCGTATTTCATTTGTGGAGCACCGTTGATTGAGAACGACTCCAGGTGATCGCCGTTCAATGCGGCCTTAGCAATCCCGTTTGTCGCGCTTGGCAGCAGTGAAAGCTTCCATTTCGGCTCTAACAGAGTTGTCTCGGCGATTGCTTCAACTCCCCCAGGTAGAGGAAACCTAGAAAGCAGCTGTTGGCGGAGATCCGTGGACCATGGTGCGAAGCTGGCATCGAGACTGTCAACGATTGTTAGTCTTGTTTCCAAAGGGAAGGTGCTTAACGTCGAACCCCTCATCATGCTGTTCATCTCCTTCACCTCGAGGGTAAATCTCGTTTGCCCCAAGCTGGACCAGCCGTTTGTGAAGCTTTCGAGCTGCCCAATTGAACCTACCCATCATTCAGCACTTCCCATAAGGCGGAGAATGCTCGATGTCTCGCATACTTGGGATATGAGCTGTCTCCAAGACCAAAAGTAGAGAACTGGACGTCTGTTAGGTATGTGCGTGAGAGCTTCTTTCGCAGTAAACTTCTCCAAAATGATCTGGCACTGGTTGGTAAATCTCCCTGGCCTGTAGTTGAAACAACAATAATTACGAAAGTGAACTCCTTCAAGGATGACTGCGGACATGCAATCAGCGAACACGCTTGTCCCCATCGGTCGTTAATCTACTTGCCGTGTCGATTGTGTCTAGCTTGGAGACGTGAGTCGAGAAATGGATACGCTCCAAAAGACGACCTAGCTCTTCCGCATAATCGTATGCGTTGCCAGTCTCTGTGCCATACGCAACCAGAGCCGACCTGCTCTTCATCTGACTTTGAAAGCGAGCGCCAATTGAGATTGAAAGAGGGAGTCTAAGGAAAGATGAATATTCGCCACCAGTATATCGAAAATGGTCGCTTGCAGTTCCTTATTCCAGCCAACACTAGAGCCTCCGACTTGAGAAACACTTTATTGGTGGCAGACGTTCGAGCGCGTATACTTGCAATACCTCGGAGTAAGTTCCTTGATGGGAGTGGTTCTCAAGTACTCATTGGATGAGATATTGCCACAGCTTCACTGGAATGTTTGATTCGTGGCTTTCGAATTAGGCGAGTATTAGCGGCGGTGAATACCATACAGCTACAGCCAGTCGATATAGGCCTAAACGGTCGAGGTGCGTGCTGGAGGAATGACACATTGCAAACTTCCTCACAACTTCTCTGAGAGTGATGCTTGGCGTTGACTTGCGGCGTGAAGCATTTTGCACCCTAGAGGCGGCCGCCTTTCCGCTTTTGGACGTCACAGCGTTAGCGCCGCTTGCAGTCTTTCGAAAAATGTTCAAACCTCCTTCCTCACTCATCAAGACACTGTCCACTGTCAACAACAAATCCTCACAACTTCAACCCCTCTCTCTATCTAGGGCACGTAGCTACCCTACACCCCCTCGTCAAGTCATTTCCTCAAAGGCACACTCAACCTCGCCTTCCATTAAGCCTTCAAGCAGAGCAAAGCTCATTTCAAGCTCTCCTCATCACCATGTCTGCAGTCGATACCATCACGGAGGGCATGGCCAACACCACCATAGCTGCTGAAGGAGCCAACACCGCAACTGGTGGTGAGCCTATTAATGCTGCCGAGAATGAGGCAGTCATCGCTGCTGCTGCTGAGGGCCGACGTCTGTACATTGGAAACCTCGCGTACGCGACCACTGAGGGGGAGCTAAAGTCCTTCTTCACTGGATACTCTGTGTATGTGCACTGCAGCTACCTCTCATTATACGATGCTGACACACACCCTCAGCGAGACTACCTCCATCCCCACAAACCCTCGTACCACCCGTCCAGTTGGCTATGCCTTCGTCGACCTTTCCACTGCTGAAGAAGCCCAGAAGGCCATTACCGAGCTCGCCGGCAAAGTTATCCTCGAGCGTAAGGTCTCTGTCCAGCTAGCTCGCAAGCCGGAGACCGCTGCCGAGAAGCAAGCCGCTGCTGCCAGCGGTGCTGAGGGCAGTGGAGAGGGTGAGGGAGGCCGTCGTCGCAACTCCACCCGGGGGCGTGGACGTGGCCGTGGTCGTGGTGGCCGTACAGCCCGTGGTGGCCGCAACGTAAGCACTCGATATACGGGTCCAGCCTCCAAGACTGTTCAAGCTGACTGGTACTTCGCTTAGCGTCAGGCCGAAGCCGGCGAAGACACCAATGCCCCAAGCCAAGCGCAACCTTTGACCGATTCTTCGAACGTAGCAACCGATAAAACTGCAACCAAC
>JAABUL010006932.1_pt1 | contig 12645 bp, 12 predicted proteins | sample 5559151 | NCBI WGS metagenome assembly JAABUL01 (sample SAMN10711876, study PRJNA513368) | rock metagenome | isolation source: Antarctica rocks | place: Antarctica: Victoria Land, Pudding Butte sud | reverse complement strand
AACCATCTAGATCCGGGAGAGGGCTTGGGTTCTTTCTTCTTGGCTCACGTCATGTTTTAACGTGTCCAAGCTAGATAGAGGAAGGGGGGTTATTAATCAGTCGTAAATTTTCTAGAGGGGAAAAAAAGGGAATAGGAAAAAGGTAAGGGAGGGAGAATTATCAAGGAAAAGAAGTGGGCATAAAAGGGGATATACCTATATATGACCACGTTTTAAAAAACCGAGCAACTAAAGACACCAGTAAAAGAAGAGCCAGCCCGGTCCCATGCATCGAAATGAAATTGATTTTCCACAAAGATAGACGGATGAACGAACGAACGAAACAGTGGGGGATCAGGTGAATTTGGAAAAGTGTTTTTTTAGAGATGTGCATAACCTCTTATCCAAAAAAAAAATCGTAACTTCGTTTTCTGGGAGGGAAATCCTTCTCGTCTTGGTTTTCTTTTATTGGGGATTTTCGTTGTTTGGGACTTGGAATGTGGGGGGGGGGGGTGGGGTGGCTTGTTGTTGTGGAAGAGTGGAGGAGGGTTGGGTTGGGTTGGGTTGGTGAGGAGTAGAGGGAAAAGGGGTTGGGTTGGTACATACGGAGGAATACACACACACTCGGGGATTGCGAAAAAGCCACACATCGCTCTGGTGGTGGTGTGGGATATATATGCATATTTGATAAGGTTGGATATGATATGCGAACCTTTTTTGTCACAAGTCAATGTTGTTTCGGTGTTTTCCGTACGCGCTCGTTCTCAGACTGGCTTTTTTTCGATTTTCAGATTCTTTTCTTCTTTGTCTCGCGAGGGTTTCTTTTTTTTTTGAGAGAGAGAGAGAGCGTGGGGTTGTTTTGTTTGCTGGGAACTCGTCTTGTAAAGAGTGTAAAAAATTTCTCGTTCTTCTGGGATGTTTTATGTACTTCTTCTTTAATCTGCAACCCTACCTTTTCCATTTCTTTTCAGGTCCAGTCCCTCCGCCCCTGTCTTTGTAAACCCCCCTTCTCGCCCCAACCCATCATCATCATCATCATCGACTCACTAAAATCTCCACTCAAGCCCTTATAAATAGCTGCTGTCAATATCGAGATTCGAATATGCTGGTTTTGGAGCGAGGCTGGTGCGTGCATATATTGAGATTTCAAGATTTTTCCGAAATATTGTTCAGAGCTGAGAGATGGGACGTGGGCGGAAGGGGAAAATGGGAGGAGTGAAGGAAGGGAGATGAAAGGTGAGAAAGTAGAAGGTGGTTGAGAAGATGGGGAAAGTGAGGGGGACAGGGTAAGGGTGAAGAGGTGATTATGATACAACAATAAATAGATTTATAACACGTTGCTGACCACGAAACTCTTTGGACATTGAAAGAGTCCAGGGATTTCAAGGTCTGCAAAAAGAGGGGCTTTTGAAAGTCTTCAAAGCTAGTAGTTGAAATACCAAAAGTTCTCCAGTGATGATGTTACGATCTGTTAAAAGGTAGCATTCGTAAGATCTTGCCATCACACCGCGAAATTAAATTCATCCGGCCCCGTCTGCTATTAGTTCACTCATACCAAAGAAAAAAATGTTTCCGACTCTTTCAAACCACTTTTTCCCCTCTTAGACATCATCAAGAAATTTAGACGAAAGAGTTATCACGAACTTTTAGAGTATACGATGCCGAACGCTGTAGACGAGCTGACTGGGCTTGCCTGGAGACGCTCATACGACAAGAACGTCTGTCCATGGGGTGAAGGGCTGTCAAGCCCAATTGTGGTGCGAGGAGGATGAGAGGGGGTTTTGTGGGTCGGAGGGTGCAGAGTGGACGAAATGGGAGGGTCTGGTAGGGGGAGGGTGGGGGTTGCTCTGTGATACGCCCTCCTCCAAAAAAATTGAAAGGATGGAAGAAAGAAGAGACGGTGATGATGATGATGATGATGATGATATGATGAAAAAAAGAAAACCCGCAACGAGACATCCTTGCTCTTCGCAGCTTCCTCGCAACCACAATCTCAAAGCACAAAACTCGCTGTTCCATCGTGCATCTTTACGGACTCCTTGATCCAGCCTCACGGATATAGGGTGACGCATCTGGGTGTCACAAGTATAGTATGCTGGATGTTAATGCGTAGGGTATGATGTTGTACAGGGGGAGGGTGTGTAGTTTAAAGGAATCCGGGTCAGGAAACGAGAGGGTGGGGGGAGGCATGGAAGGTAGGTGAGGAAGAGGAAAGGCTTCGGAGATAAGAGGAGAGAATGATATAAGACAGTACAATGAACTATAAACTAATGGATGGATTTTTAGAAAATCCTATATTTCGTGACTTATGTTGAACTACCGAAGCCGAGAAATAAGAAAGCGACTATCCATCTTCCATCCCTCGAAACCAAATTCCAAGTCTCTGAGTCGAGCAATTATTTCGGTTGCAATCTTGACGAAATAAAAGCCTCCGCCCCGGATGTCTATTCCTCAAGGTCGAATATTAAGTTTTTTGGTCCGTGTCTTTTGTGTACGCAGACTTCACAACAGGTAGATCAAGAGGAATGAGATTTTAGATTAGTGAGAGAGGGTTGTGACTTTCGCAAAAGAGCAATACCGTTAACGGGTCTGGTTTTGAAGGGGGAATGGGGTACTGTGAGTGGGAAGGGGACGACGGAGCGGGCTTGAGGAAAGAAGGGTATAATAGATTAGGTGGTGATAGGAAAAGGCAGAAAGAGGGAAAGGAAAGTAGACAAGGAGACGATGTTGGATGCTAAGTAGTTTGTACCTGTGGCTGGAAAGTCAGAAATGTTTAGGAAGGATGAACTCGGATAAGCGATGTTCCCCGGAGATAAATTATAAAAGGGCGAGTTGCTAATCCTGTTGAAAATCTGTAGAACTCGGAAGGTTTCCCAAAAGACAAGAATCCTGGAATCAGGATTTGCATTTCGTTAAATCTCCAGTGTGTTCACCCATAGCTGTCAGTGCTTGTCAGTCCGTGGCACCAAGATAGGAACCTAAAGTTACTGACACCAATGGATTTTCAGAGTGGGTCTAGAATATGGTTGCTAATATAGGCAACTCTAGTCAGTGCCAGTGCACGTCGATTGGTTAGGTGTTGCCCGTGCGGGCGGACAGGCAAGTTGAACGTCAGTAGAGGACTACGCCTATAGAAGCTGTAGCAGTCATGGTCCCGGCGGAACAGCTGATCTTTAGAGGTTCGATGATTTTTCAATTTGGAGTAGAAGAAAAGAGGCTCAAGGTCGGACGAGGTACGAGTTGCGAATAGGATAGACGTTGAAAGGGTTAAATAGAGTTGATGGAAACATCTTTTCAGTATGTCATAATAGAGAGAGACGTGAATCCCGTGACCCTCTTGCGAGACTTCGATAATTCCTAGCTTCAGGTAATTTTCGTGAATGCTAATTGGTGGATATTGATCAACTGGCGTTCTGTTTTTCAGCTTGACCTGTCTATGGTATTACTCGTATTTTACGAACAGTCTTATCAACATCCAATTCGGTTGTCATGATTTTCACATCGAAGCGATAGGAACGATATAGCTGCAGGTGTCGCCGCTTGGAAAGAGAGACAGCTTGCCCCATTCCCTCATGCTCTTTAGCAGGAGACGGGCTAGGCAGCTGCGACTGAAACAAACACTTGTCCAGCGATCAGGCCTCTAAAATGAGGGCTGAAAGGTAACAGTTTGTGGTCAAGAATCAAGAATGCAAGCACGGAGAAGATGAGACATTCAGCCAGTAAGATACGGTGAGAGGAAGAATCAACAACTGAAATGAAACCCGAGAGTCACGACATGTCCTTCGTGGCAGGGGAGGAAAATACGCCATAAGAATTTAGGAGACTATGCTAGATAATCCTGGCACCGCCCACACGGAGCTCAGGTTTGGCGAAGCGTTTGACAGGACAGCGAGGTGCATACTATAGCCCAGGACTGAGGTTGAATGGAACTCAAAGACCCAACAGGATTCAAAGAGGGTAAGCTCAGTACTAGTTTTGATTCAAGGACTTTCGGATTGAGAATTGGGCTATGGCAGTGCATATGAGCTGAACAAAAGGAAAAAAGTGGTAGCGAACGTGGGATCATGCGAGCATATCAATCTATCGCCGAGGTCGTACCATCTGCTTGTTGCCCTGGCAATGATCTCGATCCACCACGTGGAAGAAGTCAGCCTTGGCCAACGGTCAGCGTCGAGTTGCCTGAAAGCATTCAAGATGACTGCGTGGGCCACCATAGGGCAGGACGGGGCATGGAAGTAAGCCGCCACCAAAGGGTGCAGAAACAACAGTCGGTGCCAAACACACCAGGTCAACCATCCGATTAATTGACAGTTTGAGCGTAAGAATTCCAGATTGATCAAGTTTCCCTATGTTCCCATGCCCGGTTTTTCTTATCGCAACACGCTTTGCAATGGATCCCCGAGCCAATGCTTATGTTGATTCCCAGGAAATGGATATACATATCAAAATGTCCATGTGGGCATCTCCCGGCTACTCTAATGCTTACGGGCTTCCTGCACCCTCTGGTGGGTCTTGGAACGAAGGCAATTGGATCCAAGGTCGATGGACTGGGTAGGGATCAATGCCAAGCTTTCCCAGCTGCTCGGTGTCGGGTCGAGGATCAATAGGCTCGTCTTACTGTGCTCCAGGTACAGACTGGCGTCAAGTTCCATGGCAACGTGGTATCGTCTTTGCCAAGGATGACTGACTGTAAGCCTTCTAGAAGGACTGATTTAGTCAAGTATGTAAGAAGTGGTGGTGAGCGTATCGCTGTCAAGCGCATGTGCTGTGCTTTGCTTGGTAAACATCTTGGCGTCTGCTGACAAACATATGGATGTTTGATGAATTCCGTCTTGGAGCATTCTCTTGATTCGACGAATAGCACGTGATCAATCAAGTAGCCCTGGAGGCTGGCAGTCCTCCACTAACGTTCAACTAAGTGTTCTGCCGAGGTTGGAGTGTTGGCAAGTAAGGTACGGAATAATCAACAACCGGACATGGAATCGGCCCAACTCCACAGTTATGCGCAGTAAACAACTACCGTACCAGCATGAAGGTGAAGGTGAATTGTGCAGAGTATCGGTGAGCAATAATAATAATAATCACCTCAGGCAGATGCACGGCAGCACGGGAGTCAATAGTCGTTCCAGTCGCACGACTGGACGCGAAGCAACGGAACAGGATGCCGAATACCTTGGCAAATAAGGTAGTTATGCAAGCCACGCTACGAAGTACTGGGCTCTTTACACTGCAGTAGGTAAGGCAACAAACACACTGTACGGTCAAGAGTGCGGAGGTTCCAGGTAGAAGGATTGCGCACGGCAGCCCTACTGTGTACTTCGTACAGTACAGGCTTCATTTGAATCTTGAGATGCGCACGTTGCGAGGCTGAGCATACATGCTGTTTGTACTCATCCCCCCCCCATTGCAGGCTGCAGCGTCGCCCAACGGCTTTGCGATTGGCAATTCGCGAAAATGACCCAGATTGGGATGCCTTGGTGCGACCGAATACTTTACAAGCCATGAATGAACTCGCAATCATAATAATAATACTAATGATGATGAGTGATGACAGTACTGTTATCGTTAGTGTGCTCCTGTACCATTGTTATTGCCTATACCCACAACCATCCAAAGAAATGGTGTTGTTCGAAGTGTTGACAAATCAAACGCAGATTGCAAACCAACCATGATGTCGTGACCGTGGATGTGAACAGTCATGGAGGGAGGGGATTTCTCCCGCTTTATCATCGTGGGGTTGATTTCAGGGCATCTGAGCAACGGGGGTGATGTGCCTGATGTCTAATCAATCATCTCGGTTCAACCAAGGCAGCAGCAGTCGCCCCGTCCCTGCTGATACACGCGCGTGGACGAGGGGCGTACGTAGAATCCCAAGTCCTGCGCCCACACTCTGTAAGCTGCCAGTGTTTCGTAATTACGTGTCAACTTGGCAGTGTCGAGATCACCAGTCCCTGTATGGTTGGCATTGCGAGAACAGGCAAACGTACGGAGGGATACGTTTGGGTGACTCGCTCGTAGAACCTTATTTAGGCCCGGAATCATTCACAAAGTCTGACCGCTCCGTTGCGCGCAATGATAATCTTGAACCAGAAAGACGGACCCCTGGTCGGCTCGGAAGGACATACGGACATATCATCAAATGCCCAAAAGTTCGTGCGGGCTAACCATTGATTCGTCATGCCCGACCCTTACTCATTGCCAGTAAACAGTCGGACATCATACATCCGACGGAATTACGGTATCTACTTCTGACTGCTTACTTTGCACTTCAGGAATCAGGATCAATGAAACGGAAACATAAAGCCTCAGCAATTCCCACAACAAGGCCTACCATTTCCGAAACAACCCAACACAACAAAGCAACACTCTTCCACAGTCATCCAGCACCTCAAAGCATCTTTATTATCAAACAACATACCACTGCTTTCGCAACTTGACATTCGGCCCCGCCAACGTTGCCTATCTTAGTGCTACTGCCTGGACTACAAATCAGGCATCTGAACTCAACCCACAATACATCTACAAAGATGCCTTCCAACCTTCGATATTCGCAATCTCCTTTCGCACAACAAGCAACAGTGGTATCAAGACCCACCTCACCATTGTCGGCGAAAAAACCGAAGATGAGCCTTACGCAAACTTACTACCTCGCCCACACCGCCCGAGGCAAGCTCTCGAAAGAGGCTGCCCGGGCGGACCACCAGCTCCGTCTTCTTGTCGGCCACGCCAACCTCCTCGACGGCTTGATGCTCGACCTTGCTGACGCGGAGCGCGAACAAGAGAGCTGGTTCAACCAAACCGTCAAGGGCGCCGCCAAGGCATCCGAAGAGCCCAAGCACATCCAATGGGTCGACACAATACCAGAGGAAGCGGTCGAAGACATGGACGAGGAGGACTGGGACGCGGAGGCTTCTGACAACGAATCCTCAGACTCGTCGGACGACGAGGACTCTGAATACGTCCCGGCAATTCCTGCCCGCCGCATACCGCAACAATCGACCACGATTACAACAACAGAGATCTACGAAGATGAGATGGACGAGGATGAGGATTACGATGAGGATCTAGCTCTGACCCGAACATCATCAGCACATCCACCAGAGCTTCTTCACGAGTCGGACTCCGAATCGGATGACGAGTCAATGCCTCCGTCACCACCACAATCGGAAATCCCGCTCGACGCTTTCTCACAGAAGCAACGACAAGCTATCGCTACAACCTCCTTTTACGAATCAATGCCAGTAAATCCAAATACCGCTCCAGCATCATTACCCGAGTCGGAACAAGCTTCCTTCTTCGACGAGGGCTTCTACCTCCCACAACGACAACAGGCAGCCATGGCCTACTGAGGGATAGAGGGACCTACTATGACTTTGATGAATGCATGGATTTACAAAAGCGAGGTTTAGCATGGTGTTTGGAAGATACCCAGCAAGCGCTGTCACCTGTTTCTTTTTTGGTGTATTAGGGTCTTAAGAGAGGACACATCCCACTCAATTGGAGAGCTTGGAGCAGTATCATAGCTATTCTCCCTAGCCTTAGGAGCTGAGGTCGAGACCGTTCTTACAGAACAATAACAAAAAAAGGTTCTTATTCACAACTTACCCGCATCCAGCATTTAAGTGATTCATTCATCTCGCTCTAACAAAGACCGCATATGTTTGACTCACAATCTGGGCCCACTGCATTAATCACAGTTCCGTCATAAAACATCTTGTGCATCAATGATTCATCGCACCCCCCTGCTGATTGATCGGGCTTTAGAGCGCATTACGGCCGAACACGCGGAGAATGCGGCTCGGTGTTCTGAGATGCCCGCAAGCCGTGCCAAGAGCCCGAACAGCTAAGCTAGCAACTGTGATACCTCACGTGATATGCCAACCGTCCGGCAGTTCAAATCATTGTCAATGCTGTCATTACACTCTACATGGCGAAATAGCGAATTGCCCGGGAGGAAGAGCCGTTCCTTGATGTGACATGACTTTGAGTTCCGTAATTTGACGTCCAAGACCCTACACGTACGTGTCGGTTGACAATGTTAAATTCGTATGACGCGTTTCCATTGTGAGAGCCGACAAATCCGAGTGGGCAGCAAACGTTGGATCTTCACCCGATGACTCGCTACCTGTGGCATCTAACCACGATGTTTGCTTCCACACTATAACAGCAAACCCCTGCAACCAGCAGCAGTCATTCAGTCAGTCCGTGACACTGCCTTACTCACGGCAAACCTCTCCCGCGCGTCTTCCATGTGGATATGTCGCAGTCTCCATCTCCCACATCAACCCCTCCTACCACACTGGCTCCTGGCGTCGTAAATCTTTCGGCGTTGACTGGAGTTGGCCCGAATGGAACAGAAGCAAAGATACCTTTTCTCCGTCCCAAATTAGCCTTCGCTGGCACTTCCGGCTCAGATGGAAGACGTCCTTCGGTCCAATTCGCAGCGCGTAGTAGCGATAGGAGCTCACGGACCGCAAGTCCTAGACCATGTCCACCAAGGAGTCAGAAGAAACGGTCGTCTCCTCCACCGCCTTTGTAAGTCACGTTATGCATTATCATTAGTGCTTCCCACACCGCATACCATCTCCCTGCGCGGCAGACCAAAGCAATCTCGTGTAATCAGATACTCGCGTAGCACACCGCTAGGATAGATCCGCGGCTAGAAGATCCCCATCTTATCCTTATCTCTCGGGAAAAGAAGGGATCAACAGGTCCCTCAACAACACCATCCTTCCACTCACCGCTTACTGATCACTTACTTTGTAGGAACTACGAGAGTCGAGTATCCTTTGATACCTTTGACAATCGCGATGCTACTGACTATTCCATCACGCTGTCGTCCAAGCACAAGGACTATGCTTACACAAACCATTCACGCACGTTCTTATGTGGAACAGATCAGAACGACTACTCGGAATTCGCATTGGAATGGCTGATAGATGAGCTAGTGGAAGATGGAGACGAAATTGTGTGCCTACGAGTTGTCGACCCAGGCAGTAAGATCAATAGCGATGCTAGCGTTCAGCAAGGTAAATACAAGTCAGAGGCCCATGAATTGCTCGAGCAAATAAAGGCAAAGAACAAAGATGATGAGAAGAGTATCAACCTGATTTTGGAGTATGCCGTTGGCAAAGTTCCGGAAACTATTCAGCGAATGGTATGCCACTCTTATTTAGACTGCTCGACTTTTGGATAATCGAACGCTTCGCTAACGCGAGCTCTTTAGATTACTATATACGCGCCTGCTTGTCTGATTGTCGGTACACGAGGTCGGTCACTTGGTGGCCTCCAAAGCCTTCTGCCCGGCTCCGTTTCCAAATACTGTCTACAAAATTCTCCAGTTCCAGTAGTCGTCGTTCGTCCATCAGCCAAGCGCGAGAAGAAAAAACGAAAGCGCCTTGCAGATCCAAATAGGAAAAGTTACATGGGCATCATGAAGGAAAGCGGCGCCAGTGGAAGTCAAGTCTTGAACAAGGATGAGATGGACAAGCTGGTCGGGCACTCTGGGGGGAAGGCTAGTGAGCATGAAGCCCTGGCTGTGGCAGAAGCTATCGGCTTGCCGGGGAACTTGGGTGCTTTCGCTGCCTATAGAAAAGAGAGAAACCTTAGCAAGGACGAAGATGGTGAACCGTTGTCGAGGGTTACAAGCGCAAGAAGTGACTACACGAGTGAGCCGGAAACTCCAAGTCCGACGGGATACCTAACCCCCGATCCGCCTCTTCCCGGAGAAATGAGAAGTCCCAATTTTGAGCGCCTGGAGAGTCCCGCGATGAGTGAGGAGGAAGATGCGGCAGTTGAAGAGGCTGGTGAAGAGGAAGAACTGACCAATAGGGGACCTGGGGATCTAGCAGGGAACGGTACCTTGGAAGGAAAACTCAAAGACCTATCATTCGAGGGAAATAGAGCAGACGATACTTGAGAAGGCTGCCCAGGTGGGCCATTGCATGAATGGGCATATATTTGGTCCGTAGGAGCAAAGACGAGTCATAGTGATCAAAAGGAAGTAGTTTTGACATGACACAATTCCCCAAAACAGGTACTATGCCGGCTTTTACTACCAAAACCCATTCAAATGATTTCTGACTACATGATCGTGATTACACTAGCCCTAAATTCGCATTGTAGATCAGGCCTGTAAACTTTCCTCACCTCTTACGAATTTTGCCACACCAACAAGAATGACTTCCGGTGCCCAAGGAAAATGAGACGCAGCGGGAAAAGTTAAAGAAAGTAAGAGAATGTCAGGATTGCAGACCTGATGTCGCGCAAACGCCCATTCGACACAGCAAGAATTACCCTCGTCGATGAACTCCGCAGACTGCGATGAATGCAGGCCTGGGCGAGGGGCACAAGGCCTTACAGCCATTGCATTTTCTTCCCTCCCATTCTTTGTCACTTTCCTCTTCGTGTCGACCATCGTACTTCAGAAAATCTTCCCCATTCTCTCCGGCGATGGCCAGCTCAAAAGCCATGAACACCGCCCCGCGCCGAAGAGCTTCAATAAGCCGCCAGCAAGACTTAGCTTCAAGCGCCTGTCAGCATTGGCCTTTTCTTCAACTATCGCGCTGGCTGCAGTACTCGCTGAATTGATACTATGCGACATTTCGAATACAATCAACCCCGTCGCTCGCGGAGTAGCCCTCCATATTACAGTCACGCTGCTCCTCTTCTTCCTGATAATTGCAATCCCCTTTCTGGAAATCCACTCCACCATTTCAGCCGCCGGATATGAATACACCGGGAGTGGCAAAGGATGCCTCCGCTTGGCATGGATATTGCAAGCACTCGGCTTCACAGCATGGCTCCTTGGGTTCTGGTGGAGTGGAGAATGGCTCCTGAACCGGCGCAACCTTGACCAAAACCCCTCACCCCAGCAATCCCTCACCCAATCCTGCCTCGAGCGCGTTGGTGTTATCGGCATCTCCTTCATGTCCCTCCTCTCCGGCTTCGCCTCCATCAGCTCCCCTTGGCAAACCTTTGGTACCCGCCCCAAACCCGTCACCGAAGCAGACCTTGCCCGCAAAGAAGCCGGCCTCCAAGCCACGCACGACATGCTCTCCGCCAAAGGCTCTCGCCTGCGCGCCCTCGAGCGCAAAATGTCCGACGCGCCTCAAGAAGGCTTCTTCCAAAAAGCCATCGGCACCATCCGCGGCAACGCTGACCACACCGAGCGCAAATCGCTTGAGCTCGAAGTCGCCGGCCTTGAAACCATGGCCCTCTCTCTCTCAAACTCACATTCCCTCCTCCAGTCCCGTCTGCACCAGCAAAACCGCTCCAAAACCGCAACCGGCCGCCTCCTGCTCCTCGCCTCCTACCTCTTCTCCCTCTTCTGTCTCTACCGCATCCTCACCACCCTCCTCACCTCCGCCCGCCGCTTCCTCTCCTTCTACTCCTCCTCCCCCCATCTCACCCCCATCTCACCCCCAACGACCCAATCAACCACACCCTCGCCCTCCTAACCGCCCACCTCTCCCCCAACCTCGACCGCGCCCTCTGGGCCCGCCAAATCTCCTTCCTCCTCTCCGGCATCATCCTGCTCGCCTCCTTCAGCTCCGTCATGCAGACCTTCCGCCTCTTCGCCAAATTCACCCCCAGCTTGCTGCGAGCCGTGCAGGCGAACCTCGCGCTCCTGGTCGCGCAGGTCTGCGCCGTCTATGTTATCGGCGCGGCGTTGATGCTCCGGGGCATCGTGGCGGGACAGGCGGTTGGGGAGGGGTTGCGGGGGTTGGGGGGCGGGGATATGGGGTGGGTGGATGGCTGGTTTGAGGTGTGGTTTTTGGGTGGGGTTGGGGTTACTGTGGTGGGGATTTGGGTTGGGGGGAAGCTGGGTGGTGGGGACGAATGGGAGGATGAGGATTTGGAGGGGGGGAAGAGGTCATGAGTAGGGGGTGTTGTGTTGGGCTGGGCTGGGAAAGGGTGGTGGCGAAATGGAGTTTTGGCGGGGGTTTAGACGGTGAATTTTATATGTGATGTTTGCTGGTAGGTAGTATTGCTACGGGTGGGAGTTGGGATGCGTGGCTTAGAGAGCGATACAGCATCATCGGAATAGAGGTAGCAAGCAAGATACGTATCGCTGTCTAGACCTCGCACACAATCACAACCCCCCGTTTGCCTTTCCCTTTCCTTTCCCTTTCCCTTCTCCTTCTCCTCCTTCTCCTCCTCCTCCTTCTCCTCCTCCTTCTCCTCCTCCTTCTCCTCCTTCTCCTTCTCCTCCTTCTCCTTCTTCTTCTCCTGGATGGAAGGAAGGAAGAATAAAGACTTGACGGTCTTTTGGGCGGGATAGTGTGATGGATGGATACCTCGTAGGCTCGCTCGGTGATATAGATAGATATGCTTGGATCGACTTTGAAGGATCACCTCGCTTCCCCATCCTCCTGGCCTCGCTCGCTCGGAAGATCCCGCGCCGACCTCGACGCCCCTGCTCCTCCAGCTTATTCTCCCTCCTCTCTCCTCCCTCCCCCAGCCAATTCTTCCCATCACCCTCAAATCAACTTCAGCTCCCACCCGGCCCCGCCTTCCTCCCCCCTGCCCCCGAAGATGCCCCCGAAATCCACTCCCTCCCCCACCGGCCTCTCACCCCTCCTCGGCGCACTCGGGCTCGCCACCCTCCGCCTCCGCTCCTGCCCTGCCTTGCTTGGAAACGTCGGAAACATCGCCCTGCTCTTC
>JAABUL010006931.1_pt1 | contig 12646 bp, 8 predicted proteins | sample 5559151 | NCBI WGS metagenome assembly JAABUL01 (sample SAMN10711876, study PRJNA513368) | rock metagenome | isolation source: Antarctica rocks | place: Antarctica: Victoria Land, Pudding Butte sud | reverse complement strand
CTTCTAAGGCTTCTCTGACTTGGGAAGACAAGCCTGCCAGCTCGTGACTAGTTTCTTTGGCCGTCATACCAAAGCGCTCGCACATGGCCATTGCCCAATTAACGAGCCTAGCCTCTTGTTCGTTGCCAACCACTCCTGCTTTGACCATCGGGCGCATGATTATGCGCAAAGTCTGCAATGAAGGGCGCACGACTAGTTCTCGATCGTCCAATTGAGAATGTGCAGCTGGGGCGTATTCCTTATTCTCCCCGGCAGGAAGAGACCAGAGCTCCCACATCTTGTGACCCTCTAGACTCCCGTGGGCCTCGACCACGCCCTCGAGAAGGATATTGAAAGCTTCTGTCGGAATGTGCCTGAGAGCATTTGCACGGCCGACATCGCCGAACGTGCAAAGAGGAATTTGAGCCAAGCTGCCAGGGACTGAGTGTAGGATGCGGCCTGTCTGAGTCAACAGGCGAACGTCAGAGTAATCCCTGAGCGAGGAGGGGTCGCGGAATTGGTTGTATGCTCCATGTAGAATACCCCTAAGAAGATTGCAAGCTCGATCAAGGGAGTGGGAATGAACATATAGCTCTCTGTTAGTGACCTTTTCAGAGATAGTTTTGTCTAGTCGTAGGATAGCCCTGGCCACCGACATTATATCCTGTGCTGTTAATCCCATGTCAGTGTCACTTTCAAAATGCCTGAAGATTTCTTCAGCTGCCTCCCATTTGCCTAGCGTTATCTGACATTGCAAAAGAGTCTTCAGAATCCCTGGACTTAACGGTGCTGTCAGCTTCGCACTCACTTTGGCGAAGAGCTCGCCGTTTGCTGTGGCTTCAGCGAAGCGAAGAAGAGCTGGCTGCAAAGCTTCTTCTGCATATAACGATTGAGGTATCAGTGGACAGTCGACTTCGTCACTGTAGAGGAGCCATTCGCCAAGCTCATACTGGCCTGTTTCAGTGATGAGTTTTAGTAGAGAAGCCAAGATATAGACTGGTATTTGTGAATATACGCCTGGAATCAGATTCTTAATGCTTTCACTAGCGAGCGCGTTGCCGTGACCGTCCTCTCGTTCTCCTCGTCTAAGTGTCTCAGCAAACTCGTAAAGGCACCTCCTGCGAAGGGCGTCCACGAGACTTTGCACCTTGACGAAGGATTGCAATGCACCCTGCAGGTTATGCTGTACCGAAAAATGGTATAGAGTGATATGTAGGAGACCAATGCATGCAGCTGAGAATTCAGCACTGTATGGCTGAAATGCAGAACCCGCCATTTTGGGCTTTGTTCGATAAGAAGGCGCCATTTCAAGAATGCGTTGCAGTGCCCCTGGTGTGTTCTGTGGGTCGGTCATGCCGGACTCGACTATACTCAGAACGCTTCTGTCCAACATGGTTTCTTCCAGACCCAACGAACTTCGACCCAAAATGGAGCGACAAGCGCCAAGAGAACGCACGATCATTGTTGGACTATAGCCGACGGATAATGGGCTAATAGTGTTGCTAAGAGCATCCATGAGCGCAAGTATGACTTCCTGGCTGACAGTGCGATGACCCATTTCGACATAGGGAGGCGACCCACTCTGGCCTGCAATGCCAATTCCACTCGCGATCTGATTCATGCGCGAACGTGCTATTTCGAGCTCGACCCTGGCACTCCAATTGAGTTTTGGCTCCGATAGATTACGGAGAGAACTCCAGTCAATCGCACTCCACTTCAAATCGCCTTTCCTCTTCGCCATCTCCCCCACAATCCATGCTGCTTCTGTAATGAAACCTCCTTCCACACAACACCAGAGCACAAGATCGAGCCACATTTCCGTCCCCAGCATGTTCACGCGTGGCTGAAGGGTAGGGCCTGTTATCTCGTGCCCTTTGTACCAGTCTTTGGCTCCAACGGATTGGGCCTCTCTGCGTACTTCTTCGTCGTGCGCCTTCCAAGCGCTGTCCGAGAGAATTGTCATGATTCGGTACGCAAGAAGGTATAGCGTTGGTGGTTTTCGTATCACTGAAGGGTCCTTGGCATGACTGAAATTGTAGATCGCACCTGGTAACATATCTGAATGGTGGAGATGAGCAAGTATCTCTAGAACATGAGACATGATTGTCTTGCTTGTCTGGTCATCTTTTGGCAGATCTGTTGCTTGTAATATCATGGACGCAACGCTTGCCCAGATCTGACCGAGGCCCCCCAGATTACCATGCAGGAAGGATGGCGATGATTGTTTCGTGGTCTGGTCAAGGCTCTTTACATCCTGATATGATTCATTCTGATCTTCCAATCTGATTGGGCCTCGGCAGATGTCTTCCAGCGATTGCAACCCAACCTTCTCATGCTCCCATGGCGATGGGTGTGATTGTTTTGTGCAGCCATCATCGTCAGGCCTCTGCAGCAGTCTCTTCACTAACCATATAACACCATCCCATTTGCCCTCATGTGTACCAAGGTAGCTCAAAAGGTCCAACTTCAGCGGGGTAGTCTTTCGCGATTCTGAAAGAAGGGAGGGTAAGGTGTGTATGGGTTGCGTAGGTGGAGACTTGTGATTTGCCTCTGGCGTGTATGTCGATATGGTACGTAATTCATCAGGTAGATAAGGATCTAGAAGCGCTAGCCACGCTTCTGGATTATCATGGTTGAAAGTGATACCCGGACGGACCGCTCCAAGAAGAGCGTCCTGTGACTCTGGTGTACTGTTGATAGTTTCATTGTGGCCTTGATCTATGGCTAGCTCTGGAGTAACCAAAGAAGTGTTATGGTACTTCTGAGGGACATTCCGTTGAACGTATGGATTGGAAGGATTGAGGATATTTGTAGAACGGGAGGCAAATGTTGCATTTGAGCCATGGCTGAGGCAAAAGGCATTCTTCAGTAGTCGCGAAGCACTCTTATGCATGCTACTCCGCAGTTGTCGTCTGATCCAAGAAAGCGAGCTCTGCACAAAGTATCTGAAATAATGAGATCATGATATCTAAGGCAAATTATTAGTTCACCTTCCAGGTATGAGAGGTAGTGATGCCTACGGAGAGAGTTCGAATGATAAACCATTGTCCTCAAGAAGGCAATTTGCGAGCGCCTTACGGAACATTCTTGTGCATTGGACACAATTCGATGATAAGTTCATAGACGTCTTACCTGTGCACACCTGGGCTCACGGTTCGGGTACACATCGAAGGTACTTTACCGCTATTAGTAATTTATCCTACTCTATCGGGCTAGCGCCTTGTGCCTGAAGTTGACGCGTTTCCCGAACATCCATCATCGTCTCGATTTATTGATGATCTATTATGGTGAAGCTTCCGATTGATTCGAAAGACAATCAGGGCTTTTCGGTCTGCCTGAGCACTGTGCTCGGGTCTAGTCGTCGACTGCTATCAAAAGAAGCCAGCTCCTGACCCGGGACCTTCTTATACTACCAAAAACCAACGCGAGTGGAGAGCAAACAAATGGACATGTCGTACCGTCTGGGTAAGTACCCAGTCTCTTAGCAACTCCGTACTACGACACAGCATCCTTAATATATCTTGTCATTTTTCTTTTGCAGTGTTGCATACTCCGTGCGACTGTTTCAACAATCCACCCACTTATCCGGACCGCGAACAGAGATTTCGGCGAATAGTCGCGCAACCTGTTGCAATAAGGAATGCAAGGATAAAGGTGACAAGTGCGTCAAAGGTACTCTACGTCACGGGACCATGGTCACCATCTTCGAGCACCAAACCTGGAAATGGAGACATTGGTAGTCCCCTGCCCTCACTACTCCTGAAGATGTCTCTAATAGATGACAAGGGGTTGTGTGACGCCAGCGCAGATCGCCAATATGAAGGGAAAAATAGAGGACAATCTCAGGTACCTGGATGGGTACGAAGAACTTCCAGAAGACTTGCAGGAGCAAGTTCGTCGGGCTATGGAACAAGGCCATGTTGATGATGAAGACTGGAATGGGGTATTTTCCGCCCACTGTTCCACTGCTGCTGCTTTTTTAAGATCGCATAGGACGTGGAAATGAACCGACCAGGAATGAAAGGATTCCGCTCTCCAGCCACAAAGAAGGCAGCCAAAGAGCACGAAGTAAGTTCCTCATATTAAGAATCATTTAGAAGAGAATCATTCCTGCCACACCAGCCGCCTTCTATGTTCGCTGCCGCGTATGTGCAAGCAGGGTATTGACTCTCTGTAGGCAGAGAATGGCGAGAGCAGCGCGAGTCCCAGCAAGCCTGCGGCCAAGAGTCCCAGCAGGCCTGCGGCCAAGAAGAGGGGCCGAATTAAGAAAGCTGAAGACGAAAATGCCAGCGATGCTCAAGAGCCTCTGGCGAAGAAGCCTAAGGCAGCTGCGAAGAAGCGCAAACAGATCAAAGAAGAGGGCAGTGATTCGGAAGCTGCTGACGCCGAAGCTGGCCCTACGAAAAAAGCCAGAGCGCCAGCAAAGGGCAAAAAGACCAAAGTGGAAGGCTCGGGCGCAGAAGCACCCACTGCTAAGACAGCAAAAGCACCCTCAAAGCGCAAGAAAGCCACGGAAGAAGTTGATGATGCGGATGACGCGTCGAGTGTGGAGGCACCACCACCTAAGAAGGCCCGTGGAAAGAAGAAGACCGCCGAGGCCAGTGGAAATGATATGCCTGCCCCGGATGGAGGTGGAAATGGAACCTTCAAGCTATCCCCAAAAGTCAAAAAGGGCCGCAGCAAGGCAATAGCGAATGGAGCTGGGGACATTTCAAGCCGCCAAAAGTAGAGTACCTGTCAAATCCATTAGCCAAGCGACTGCTGATAGCGCTTCCAGCAATAGTATCGCCGAAAAGCCTCGCCGTGGCAGAAAGCCTTGACTAGAAGAGTTTGTCTCCTAGCTCAAGCCGCCTAAGCTCAGTGTAAGGTGGTCTGTAGCGACAACGCTCGATGTGGGCAATGGTTTGCGAGCGGAGTCTTTTTGCTGGAGAATACGTTGCAGCCGCTGTCTTCTTACTTCTTTTAGTATCTTAGGCATATTGCCCACCTGCTCGATACCCAGTGCCCTTTTGTGCTATACCCGTCATGTAATAGCATGTCAGCCCTTGCTGCTAAGCTCAAAGCGAGCTTGATTGTTGCTTCGCACAGTTTTTCCGCATTATCAACATATATGGTAATACGTGAAGCTCCCTAGCCTTGGGATCACCGGCGACTTCCCTACTGGATAAGCACGAAAAGGCAGCCGATCTGAATTAAGATCCTAGCAGCAAAGATAACATCTGCTTGTAGGACTTTCCGAAAACGCTTCCATAGGCTCATGATAGCCGTAGTAAATTGTATGATTGGATATGAAGGACATCCTCTAGCTGTAATAATCTCCTTTCTGTGTCTCGACCAGAACTAGGCTACAGTACTGGCTTCCTGATTCGTCTGGCATCTTAGGAACAGTATACTCTAGGCTTACACTGTAGGAGTTACCAGCATGATGGCGCATAGCACATATCTAAGGGAAACCATGGTCTGCACAAACACGGAGCACTGCCAAAGAGCCGATTCCAGACTTATGACACTTCATATGCAACACCTCATATTTGTGCTATTGCATTCCTTCGAAGTTTGCATCTTCACCTTTGTGTTGAAGCAACGCGCCTTCACCCACGTGATCTTATCTGTTAGCGTTTGCGTAGAAATGGAGCTGAATAATTTATGCCTCGTTTCCTCTTGTTCGTCACGACAACGGACAGCAACGCAACAGCGTAACCATCAGCGCTACGTTTACTTATCTCATGATGAGCCGCCCGAAAGGTAAGCAGCTCTGAGACACACTATCAAGTGCCATTCAGGGTAGTACCGGATACCTGGCACTCGGGGCCGCCCTTTTTGGATGTTGCTGACCTTTCTTCAGCTGAAAAAAGCTTCACAATCATCCAGGCGGCAGAGGCTCTCACCGAATCCTCTTTACCAACCTTGCCTCGTCGGGACTTATGCTCCAAACATATTGACGGCCTGTGCCGCCATGGGGAACGTTGCCCTTTCACTCATGCCATATGCCAAGTGGAATCTGAGAGCGTGGGATCTGAAAGACCTACAGTAGACACTACGCGCAACGTCCTCTCTCTTACAGCCCGGCGGCCGAGATACGACAAGTCTAACTTTGAGATCGATGGCCCTGGAGAGCTTTCCTCTAGTCCCCGTCATGATAATGACTTCACAGACATCTCGCATGTAAAAGTGCTTCCTACAACAGACGAGATCCTGAACCTACGCAGACCCTACATGCCGGTTAAAGATTACGCTAGTCACGCAATTCCGGGTGTGAAGAGACTGACCGACCTCCATTTCCGTCACTTACGCTATGACAACACGGAGCCTCTCATAGACATATGCTATCATGCGATACAGAGCATGGTCTCCTTGGGTACCGAGCTCAACATCACGAGCTACGATGATCGGATGCAGACACCCCGAGGCACTCAGTATTCGATGTTTCGAAATGTTGATTTCGTCGAGACGCAATTCAATGATCAATACAGTCTTGCTTTCCGCATCAGCTTCGCTTGTCCCGAAGCCCTCCGAAGGAAGAGCATCTATAAATCCAGTTGCCTTCAAGAGGGCATGATGGCGGCATTAGTTGGCTTTGATGCCACCAAAGGAAGAGTTTCTGTGACATTCGTGGAAGTCGTCCGGCGCGAGAGCACAATGGCTATGAAATATAGGACGAAAAATGACCTACGAGGTTCGTGGGAATCACACATGTGCGAGTGGTCTGCTGATTCCGAAACAGCTTCTTGCGTTGTTGCTTTAGCAGATCCCAGCGATCTGTCCGCAGCCAGAAGACTACTCTACAACAAACATAGCCTTTTGTCAGAGCAATTCGTGCTCGTAGATCTGCCTAGTGTCCTACTTCCTGGCTTTTCTTGGTGTCTAGAACGACTAAAGATGATTTCCAGGTCCAATGACCAGATGGCTTTCTCTTCACTTATAGCTCCAGACCCCTTGTTGACGTCCGACAACTTCAATGAGCCGCCTCTTTACTGCGCAACGAAAGACCTTACCTATGACCTCTCCGTGCTCCGTAAAAGAGATATTGTCGGTGGTGTAGAACCACTTACCTTGAAACCACATATACATCTCCAAAACCAGCAAGCAAAACAGTCTTTGCTTGATACTTTGCGCCGAGAGACCACCTTGGACGAAGGACAAGCGATGGCGCTGTGCGAGAACTTATGTCGTGGCCTTGCGTTCACCCAAGGGCCACCTGGAACGGGAAAGACGTATGATACTTACTTCGACCGTCCCCAGCGAGCCGTTTGCTGACTTCGCTTAGGTTTCTAGGTGTATCGCTTACCAAAACATTGCTTGCTTCTCGAAGACCCGATCGCACAAAGCCTATATTGGTTGTCTGCCAGACGAATCACGCTCTGGATAGCTTTTTGGACGATCTACGCAAAGACGGAATCACTAAGCTAGTCAGACTGGGTGGCGGCAGTCAAGAGCAGTGGATCGAACCATTTCGACCACGAGCGATACTGCGTCGTGTCAAAGGTCCGCCTGGCGACGCGAAGAATTATGCCGTAGGAAAAACGCAGTGCGACGGTTTGTCCTTCCAGACCACGTCATTCACTTCAGGCTCGGCTTGCTAATGCTCCTAGGCCTCGGGATTGAAGGAACAGGAATGTGTACATCCCTTAATCAAGGTCTGATGAATTGGCCTGCCGTTTCTGGACATCTGGAGCGGAATTACAACTCCGTCTATCGCTCATTTGCCGACGTGGAGCACGTAGATGTCGACCAGAAGCTCTCGGAAGTGAGGATCTCCCGCCAGGCGGGCGGGTTTGCCTTCGAATTCTGGTGCAGTGGCGGCGACCTGAACGATATCGAAAGCCTTCTCGAATCCTTTCATACTATGCTAGGCCGAAACATTACCCAAGGAGCTTCCTTTGACTCAGACTATGATCCTCAAGCAACATCTAAGGTCGTTAGTCAAGTCTCGCAGAATGCCGTGCAACTTTCTGGAATTGCGGGAGACGATATCTGGGCAATGTCCCTTACAGAGCGGTTGCAGTCAGTCACGAAATGGCAAGAAGAGATTGGTCCAGCGATAATCGCGGACCAAGCGATAGAACTTCATCGGCGCCATCAAGCAGCCCTTCAACGTTTGAATCAAGTTCGAGTTGACGGTGGTGTACATCGGTATGGTTCCCAAGATGTGATCGGCTTGACAACGACTGCTTGTGCAAAACATTGGCCACTGCTCAGCAAGCTTGAATTACAAACCGTAATCTGCGAAGAGGCTGGCGAAGTCATCGAGGCACATAGTCTTTGCACGCTTTTTCCCTCCATCAAGCACGCCATTTTCATTGGAGATCCCCTGCAGCTTAGAGCCCAAGTCAACGAACCTGAGATGAATATGGAGAAGAGCAAATCATACAGACTAGATCAATCGCTGTTTGAACGAATGATGTTCCCATCCCTGCGAGAGATCGAACCTTTTCCGACTAGTCAACTGAACATACAGCGCCGGGCCCACCCGGACATCGCCAATATTATGAGGGCTACCTTATATCCGAAATTGAAGGACGCAAAATCAACAAGGCAACATCCAAAAGTAGCGGGGATGGCGGAGCGTCTCTTTTGGCTCGATCATCGACATAAAGAGGAGCGTCCCCATCCTCGATCAGGACTCCCGAAGTCGTTTATAAACACCTTCGAGGTTGACATGATCTTTGGACTAGTTCACTACCTTGTACACACGAACGAGTACAACTTCGGCGACATAGCTGTTCTCACGCCATATAATGGACAGCTCGAGGCTCTGAGTCAACGTCTGCGAGGTACATGTTCAATTTGGCTTATCGACAAGGATAAAGAGAAGCTTCGAGATCTCCAAACACCAGACGGTTATGAACTTGATGAAGAGCTCAATGAAGACATTGACGGCAAAATCACGTTCGATATGTCGAACATGCTTCGACTTGCGACTATTGACAACTTCCAAGGCGAAGAAGCTAAAATAGTCATCCTCAGCACAGTAAGAAGCAATTCCGAACGTCGTGTGGGCTTTCTTAAGACGTTAAACCGCATCAACGTCGCCTGCAGTCGGGCCAGACATGGATTCTACATCATCGGCAACGCATCACTCATGCAGACAGTCGAAATATGGCACTCGATTATCGAGCTAATGACGCAGAAGCGAAAAATTGGAATGAATTTTGAAGCATGCTGCTCAAGGCATCCAATCTCCAAACACAAGATCAGTCGTCCCGAGGACTTTGCAACTGTTCCTCCTTGTGCCATTGCGTGCGATGCGATCCTACCGTGTGGGCACCTATGCAAAGACACATGCCACCCACACGCCCTTCACGCTCGAAAAGTATGCACATACCCCTGCGCTAAACGCCTGGACAGCTGCGGTCATCCTTGCCAAAAGCTTTGCGGAGAACCTTGCGGAGATTGTACTCAAGACTCAGGCTCGGTGCTGCTTACTTGCGGACATATGTATACACCGACTTGCAAAGAGGAGCAAGAAGGCAATAAATTCATCTGCGAGTCTGAACTCGACCCTGTTGAGCTGGGTTGTGGACACAGCCTCACCCGACGATGCGGATCGGAAAGTGAGCCTCTAGTCTGTCAGGAAACCTGCTCGACAATTCTTGCTTGTGGCCATGAGTGCTCTGAACGATGCGTAAAATGCCATGACCGTGGAGCGCACTCGAAGTGCAGCGGCCGATGTGGGCGGTTGGGCGATTGTGGCCACATGTGTCAACATCCTTGCCATCAAGGGGCTTGTTCTCCATGCGAGATTACTTGCGAGAGGTCATGCGAACACGTCAAGTTCAAATACAAGTGCAGCGCCATTCCGGACCCGTGCACGCTGCCTTGTGCTCGTGTTGTTGGATGTCAAGGGATCTGCTGTTTGCCGTGCACCCGAACAGCGTCAAATAATCCATGTTCTCGAATCCTCAAGTGTGGTCACATTTGTCCTACATTGGAAGACGAACGATGCCCCGGAATGTGTTTACAGTGCACCACCGGCAGACTGCCTCAGTACATTCAAGTCTATCTACCATGCACTCATACGATCGATGTTAAGACTTTGGATCGTCATTGTGGAATAGTTGATCTTTTCGAGATCGATGACCTAGGGATGATGGGAAAGCCGAACTCGCCAGCTACAGACGAACTATCAGGATGCCCCAAGTGTGGCGAAGCAGTCGAAGAGACTCGAAGATACTCGTGCATCAAGAGGTTACGAAACCTGTCGACTGCATTGGACGAGCTATATGTTATGTTGGGTCAAAAATTGAGAGCGTTTATGTCGTCTATCAACTATACGCGACGTGAACTCAAGGATGATCGAAAAGGTTTTGCTCGACGACTCAAGTCCGGCCCTCTTGGTGGCAGGAACAACGCGACCCTCATTACGTTACGGGGAACAAAGACTGTAGAGATAGAGAAGTCCATCAGGACATTCAAAGGTAACGATATCAGCTGTCCCTATTTGCAGAGTGTCTACTAAAGCGATATCAGACAACGTTGTTATTCCGTTTGAGAAGAGCATGTCCAGTCTGGAGGATTTGATCGGGCAGAAGTCTCTTGCAAATTTTCTACCTCGCGCAGGATCAGAAGACGATTCATTGATGCAATTCAGCCCCGTGGATCAGGAATCGTCTACGACGCAAGACCTAGCTCCTAAACAGCACCAAGAAGACACGCTAAGTGACCAAGATCCAATTGAAAATGGCAATTGTCCTGACACCGCGATTACTCGAGAGATTATGAGACAAGCTAGAGAACGAGAGAAAACGCAGTCATCCTGGACTGTGCCCAGGCGAACCCGACCATTCGTTGGCTCGAAGTTCAGGCCTCCTTTGACCGGCACAGAGGGAGGTTTCAATGTAGCCAATTTTCCTTTCGTTTTGCGATTTGAGTCCCTGTATCACCGCTGCCGACTCCAGATCCTAGAAGATGCAATACTCACAATCGACGAAGTCAAGAAGCTAGATGAGTCAAGACACACCGACATATTATTGAAGGGACTTCATGCCCTAATTATCACTGAAGCTCAAGAGCTTATACCGCGCTTGGACACCGTCATCGCGGAGTCTGCGTCCAAGGGTCTCAAGCGACTAGAAGTCGAATTCCGACTTATCCAGCTACGATTCCACACCGTTCTTACCTCACTTGACGTAGGCAGTGATGTCGACGTCCAGGCTTCCGTCGGTATTGCACTTGATCTATGTCACGAGTACCCCGACACCGCTGGAATTTTCCTGCCTTCCTGCATTGCCATCAAACGAGGCCTAGATAAGGGAACCCGAGATTGGAGCATCGACATCTACTCCAAGAGTGCCAGCATGCTCTGGAAGAAGTGGGCAGCGCACGAAGTCGGCTGCTTGAAACACTGCGTCAACGGGCATCCCTACTCGGGCTATACCTTTGCAGAGTGCCCAGAATGTGGCCGCCGTGTGGAGCCGAAGGCGAAAGAAGAGGACACGACTGATTATGCATCGTTCTTGAAAGAAGACGAGTTCGTGGCGAAGATGAAGGCTATGAAGCCGAAACCTAAGCAGACGAAGAGCCCCACGAAGGGAACGGTGGCTGACAATGAGGCATGAGGATGGGAAGGAGTGGTTTTGATACTTGAAGCGGATTTCGCTATGTATGGCTCAAGATTGTTTCAGAGCGGGCGATGATACCTGAGCTGGGGTAAGCTATGGAGGCTCAGTGATTGAAGCCAGGCAGATTGACTTTTCCGACCACTTTTCCAAACGCAGAGGCAGCACGTACGTCTGCGAGGAGATCATCCTCAATGTACCTATTCCCCGGCGACCGCTTTATCAAGCGGATAGCCGTAGGTAGGCAGAGCATTAATAATCCAATATATGCAAACGCAACCCCATCGTTTTCTCTCTCCCCATTACCAAAAAGCCAACACGGCTCTCAGCTCCTGCCTATCTCATCTCCCGCCCAGCGTACCCTTTTCTTGGCATCAGAATGAACGCTTCCTCCCCAGCAGTTCCAAGTAATCCGCTCCAGCATACACATCTCATCATCTATCCCACAACAGCCTCCACCTCCCTGCCAACACATTCCCTTATACCGCGCCACCTCCCCTCTCACCCCCATCACCCTCCACTCATCCCATATCTCGCATCATTCATTCATCGCAGGCCCAAAACCCCACCCTCTCCTCTTGATCCCAGACTACATTGCCAGCAATGCTGATACACGGACTCACCCCCTCAGCAACGCTCCTATAATGAGCAGCCTGCACCCCCCCCCCCATTCCCATCAGGTCTTTAAATATTCGCACCAGAGACCCGGAGGAAAGGAAGATCAAGCAAAGGGGGTATAGCAGCGACCATGCGCGCTCTTACGCAGACCAGTTCCTTCCCTCACGAGCCTCAACCCCCCCTCCTCCTCCCCACACCCAAAGCACGCACTCCCCATCTCCCATCCCCTCCTCATATCCCTCCCCATCCCACGTCTCCCCCCACCAAAAAGTCTCTCCATCCAACCTCTCGCCCTCCCACCCTTCTATCTCCCTCCTTCCTTCCGCTATGCGTGAATCTCGCCGTCACCGCCTTGTGCATTATCTTCTCGTCTTCGCGCGAGGGGGAGAGGGTGGGAGGTGGGCGGAGAGGGGCGGAGGCGTGAGAGGGGAGGGAGGAGGGGAGGGGAGATGGGAACGGAGCGATTGGGGTGGGGTGCAGGGGGTGGGGAA
>JAABUL010006930.1_pt1 | contig 12647 bp, 13 predicted proteins | sample 5559151 | NCBI WGS metagenome assembly JAABUL01 (sample SAMN10711876, study PRJNA513368) | rock metagenome | isolation source: Antarctica rocks | place: Antarctica: Victoria Land, Pudding Butte sud | reverse complement strand
AACTCTGCCGCATCAAGTTGTCGCCGGCATTGCTACCAGAGAATTCTGGCTAGGATCCTTCGGCCTGGGCCCCAAGCCAGCAAATTTCAGCGCCGCAATACCGAGCTTCATGGCGAACCTCGCCGCACAAAATCTGATCCCCAGTCTCTCGTTCGGCTACACAGCAGGCGCCAGATACAACACCTCCAGCTCTTCCTTTGGCAGTCTTACACTAGGTGGATACGACAAAGCTCGCCATATCGCCAATGACGTAGCCTTCAATTTCGACGCCAACGACTCCCGGAGTCTGACCGTAGGCGTACAAACGATATTCGCATCAAACACGCTTCAAGGAACCGTGTCCGCTATCACATCGCCGGGAATCTACTCACTCATAGACTCTGGCGTGCCAGATATATGGCTCCCTCGCGATGCGTGCGATGTCTTCGAACAGGCGTTCGGTCTTACCTACGACAACACCTCCCAACGCTATCTCATCGACGACGCTACTCACACGAAAATGGACCAATTGAACCCTATCGTCGTTTTCAACATTGGCCCACTAGCAGACGCCAGTAACACCAAAACGGAAACGAACTCCGGCTCCTCCGTGGCTATAAAATTGCCCTACGCAGCTTTCGTCCTCCAAGCCAGCTACCCTCTCTACCCAAACGCAACCCTTTACTTCCCCATCCGCCGTGCCGCAAACGACACACAATACACCATTGGCCGAGCATTCTTACAAGAAGCATACATCACGGTCAATTACGAACGATCCGTCTTCCACGTCTCACAAGCCACCTCCTCAACATCGAACGAGCAGAACCTTATACCCATCTCATCCACCGACTCAACCTTCGATACCATCAGTCATCCGCATAGTATCAGTAGCGGCGCTTTTCCGGGTATAATAATCGGCGCCGTCGCACTTCTTTTCTTCCTCTGCGCCCTAGCCTACTTCTACCTCCGCCGCCGCCGCCGACTTCAACAACAACAACGAGAACGACAACCACAACAACCCTGTGACAGCACCACCAGCATGACCCAAACAACTCCCACACACCCAAACAGCGAGCTCACAGACCTCTCCGGCTACCTCTCCCCCACAGACAACGACAAAGCCGAATGGGAAAAAACCCTCGAGAAAAACCTCCATCCCTCCTCCTTCTCCCCCTCCTCGCACGCGACAGTAGAACTCCCAACCCCAAAACCCACCCACCCACTACGACGCCACCAAGAACTACCCGGCTCGCCCGCAGCAGGGGAGTTGGACGCCAAGCGCCAGGCTATCTACGAACTACCCACCGATGACCAATGGATGGCTGAGCTGCCGCATGCGACGCCCGGGGCTGAGGGGCAGATCAGGCGGAAAGAGAGGCCGAGAAGGAATCTGGTGCTGCAGATATGAAGTGGGGTATCTACGTGGGAGGGGATAGGGGAGTTTAGTAATATAGGTTGTGTATATACCCTCTTCATTTAATGTACGGTCAGATTCCTGTCAGAATATCAGACGCTAAGGAAAACATTCCTGCTCCCCGAATGGCCCCAGCCACGTAATTACCAGCCATCCTTCATGTCTATATACGGCCTGGATAGGCCCAAGAATAGAATCCATCCATCGTCAATACATTAGAACACCACGTTTTCGTGGAGCAACAGCGAAATTCCTTCAGCCCTTTTGAAACTTGGTAACGGTATCTTTATTTATCCGGATTACAGCTACAAATATCATTTACTTGTACGTTTATATACGTTTCCACGATCCCAAGACTCGATAAATTCTATATCTTTCATATCGACCTCACATCTAGTCTCTAGATAACTGGATAATCCTAAACGACCTCTCACTTACTTACCACAACCATCCTTCCAAAAAGCCTTCACCATCTATACACGCGCCCGCTGTCGCATTCACCCTTGCTCTCGCACTATCCAACAACGTCACAGCCCGATCCCTTGCTGCCTTATCCTCTCGAAGCGACTCAGGAACCAACTGCGACGGAAGCTCAAACTGCGCCATCATCACCGGCGGTTCCGTACTATCGAACTTACGAGACGGAGCAAACCTGCTACCCATTGGAGCATCCTAACAGGCTGGCGCCCAACTCGCATGTCTTGATGTCAAAGCAAACCCAGGGGCCATCTGCGCATCGGTCGGCCAAAACACGCCCACCTTTGTAAATTCCGCACCTTCGATGCACGATTGGAATCTCGCCACGCTGGTTCTTCAGGATTTGATCAATCATGGGTGTACACATTGTGGTACTGCGCCGACCAATCGTACTGGGAATGACTTATCGGCTGGTTCTCTTGTTGTGAATTATGTGACTTCACTCTGTCAAACATCTTCTGATAGTACGGCATGTGTGAACTAAGGATTGGACAGTAATTACATGATAGACACGCTGTACAGATGTAACGGCAGCAGGTGTCAAGATTATGTTATTATATTAGCGGCTAAGCAAATTAGAATTGCTAATACTACAGTCGGACCATTCCTTATCTTTATTCCTTATAGTTGCATATGCTGAAATATTAGCTCTGTTAGGCCTTAGGAACACATTGCATAAATTGACTATCCCCCTTGGTACTCCATCTTACTCCCTCTCTACCCCCCCCTACTCCCTTAAGACCCCCTTGAAAGCGACTTTGCTCCCTTTCCTAATCAAAAACGGTAATCCCTAATCCTAAGTTCGGGGTGCATGTAATATATATATATATATATTTTATACGTATTTTGTAGATGGATTAACCAATGTCCTGGCAACTCGGCTAGCTAGGTCTCGGCAAAAACCCCTTGGATTAAACGAGTGCCCTGTCAGGATATGGGATGATGTTATTCGATGGGGAGGGGGGGAATGGTGTGGGTGGGTGGAGCGGGGATTTGTGGCACATGTGGATATTATTGTAGTGCGCCTTCTGTGATTGCTTTGGGTTGGCCATTGAGTTGGAATCGATCAGCTTACAACAAATAGAATTGCAATCGTGCGTACTATCGCTGACATTCCTTGGGCTACCTACCCTCCACCCCCAACCTCACCTTCAACCCATCCACATCCTTCCTCAACTCCACCGGCCGCCTCCCCCAATCCACCACCACCATCTCCCAATCCTCACTCACAATAAACAGCGCCTCAGCAGCCGCATTCCGCACCCTCGCATAGGGATGCGATAGCATTTGACATAATTTCTTCAGCGTGGCTTTTCTCAACGGTGGGTATGCTACAAGTGCAGCGTAGATCTTAACCGCGGCTTCGATCTTCGGGATGTTTGCGGATTTGTAATGGGTGCGCTGGAGGCTGTGGAAGAATGTGGACCAGCTGCGTGAGGTTAGTTGGGGTGGTGGGAGGGGAGGGGGACTGGCTTACAGGGCTTTGTCGCGCTGGAGGGGGAGGAGGAGGTGGGTGTTGAGGAGGTAGATGAGGAAGTGGAGGGTGGGGAGGAGGAGGCGGTCGTTTGTGAGGTTTTCTTGGAATATGGTCTGGGTGTTTTGGCGTTAGCTGATGAATAGTGGAGCAAACAAAACGGGCTCAGAGAAAGGGCATAATCACGAGAGATAGCACCATATAAGGAAACTTTGAGTTTAAGTGGAATTTGAACAAGAACGTGTTTCCCATGTCACAGGACCAAACAAGCAAATTGGGATAGTAAATAGGGCATTGAATAAATGGAATGAATCCAGAACAAGGGTATTGATTTCGCGCAAGCTGTTTTGCGACAGGCAGGAAAGGTAATCAGGATTGAGCCTTACCATGACAGTCATGTTGAGCGTGACCGCATCAGCAGTCCAGGGCTCGCGCTCAAATCTCTTGGTATGTGCAGCAAATGCTGCTCTCGTCGCCTGCATGAGCGACTCTAAGCCGCCTCCTGCTGAAGTGACAAAGCCTTCCAGGAGAGGCTTTCTGATCCATGAATGGGAACCCAACTTCAAGAGCATATTGAAATACACAGTCGAGGAAGTCTGACCAATGTCACAGATAGTACTACATCCATGGTGGTTAGCTATGACTCGTAATGAAGTAGACCTAGACTCACTCTAGCAATTCATCAGCCAAGCCGAACGTTCGCAGATATGGCTGTAGACAGTTCCAAGCCCGCCATCGGACTTTGTCAAGCTTTTCAGTGGCAAGACCGCAGATCCGACCTACAAATTTTTGCTTGGCGCTCCGGTTTAGGAGGTCTTTGGCTAAAAGCATCGCGACTGCATTAATTGCTTCTACGCGAACGAGAGAGCCAACATCGCCTTTCTCGTTGATCGTGTAGTCACCTAACGAAGTATATATGGTATCCAAGATATCATCAGTGACCACTGGGAGCATTAGCATATATGACTGAGCAGGACAGTAATCCTGACCTCGGCATTGAAGGACTCCAGAAGTTAAGCTACCCAAGATAGCGCATCTGTGCTCTGTGCTGTCTTTGGAATGCTCGAGACGAAGTCGTGTCAGTAAAGCATCGATGATGAGAATCTGCATAGGCGAAGCTGGCTGCCAGTCTTGGTGGACGCTACCAAGCCATTGATGCACTCCTTGATGACCCGTTATTCCAGACCCTGCCATTTCACTCATTGGAGAGCTTCCAACTTCACGGTCACCGACGTGCTGGAACACTGCACCAAGAGCTGCAATTACGCCTAGTTGATCCGTCTTTCGCCTCCAAGATCCGTTGTCGATGATTGCTACCCACGAACGTACCAATCGCTCTCGGGCCGTTGGGTCAAGAATGCGAAAGATACCGGCTGCGGCGTCGGAGGCCGCACTTATTACAATCGGATCTGTTCTGTAAAGACCCAAGTCAATCACTTCAATACACATGTGCAAATCTGCTGCAGATGGCTTCGAGCTTATTGCAAATTCGGTGTTTGAAGCGTCAGACACTAATGAGGAAGCAAGGATTGAGATCAGCCGACATATAGCTTCGAGTCTCAGATCAGGACTAGGGGACGATATTATGAATTTCTTGCCATCCAAAGTCACATCAGCACGGGGACTCGATGGTGTGCCGTCACCGGAATAGAATACATGCCATAATGCGGATATTTCATCCTTTGGTAGGTAATGTGTAGGGACTTTCTCGATGTGGGCCCCTTGCGTATTTGTTTCGAGCATTGCCTGTACGACTTCGGCCAGGGCAAGAATCAAACCGTGTCGTAACTCGACCTCCTCATAAGGCGTTCTCAATAACTGATCACGTACGGTTTCGAACGCGGTTGGAAATTCCGCTCCGCTATGCAACGTTAGACGACCAACCGCGTCTGCAGCCTGCCGCCGAGATCGACCATCCAGCGAACCTACACCTCTCCAACTTAGCAAGCCATCCAAGATGACATGCCAGTACGTTGGGTCGATTTCAGAAGTGTCGACAGCTACTCCTAGCATCGCTTTCGATCGCAATGCAATAGCATGGTAGTCGACGACTTGGACGAGCGGTATGCCATGCCTGACTTGGTCGGGATGCCGACCTACCATCTCTTGCAAAGCCGCCGAAGCTCCTCGTCGGATGTTTCCATCTGGATCCAGCGTCGCGGTAACCACTAGGTCATTTGCCAGTGATTGGATTCTTGTACAATTCTCTGATGTGGCCCTACCGTATGGGAGCTGAAGTATATCGCTGGTAGAATATCGCCGCGCCAACGCCCACAGGCCATAACAGGCGGCATCTCTAACGTTGGCACCCACCGAGACTCGCAGAGAGGAGCTTTGTTGAAAATTCAGGGCCGCGGCCACTGTGTCAAGGACGTTGGGCAGATTCTCTTTCACCACACCGTTGTATATGAGCTGAGATAGAGTAAGGACCAAACCATGCCTGCAGGCAGGGAGGTCAGCATTTCTTCGGTAAACGTCGAAGGGGCCTAGATCAGCCGCATATGGAAAGCCAGACACAATCAGGAGATTGGATTCGCTGATGAGCGTTTCGTGACCGAAGTAATACTATAGTTCAAGAGATACAAACTAGCAACACGACTTACCATTTTGAAGCGTTTACTGTCCTAAAATTAGGTCTGAATGAGGATGGCAGACTCCACGCGGAATCAACACCCTGCTTATCAAAGTCCGATCGAGAGATCATTTGCCCGGTCTGGACGTCGTCCCAATGGCTTAGGTCAGTAGATAATTCCTCGATAGCATAGTCACAAACCGATTGAGCCATCTCATCGTCAAGGTGCACGGTGGTCACACTCAGAGCCTTACTTGCAGCAACCCTGACCGACGTGTCTTTGCTCTGAAGCGCCGCGAACAGGTATTCCAGTATGTCCTCAAGCTGCTCTTTTTGCAGATCTTGGTCAATGTACGATTGAGCCCTCCGGAACTCTGCCTTGGTTCCTGTCACTGCAACGGCCCGACTTATTTTGATGACGAGCTTGCGTGCCAGATTTGATGAGGTGATTTCTCCATAGAAGAGGGATTCTCTCGATGTGATGTACTTGATTGAGCTGTATATCGGCTCCAAAAGGGGCTGAAGGGCACGGCTGTCTGCAGAAAGTATGAATTTGGCAAGGAAGGAAAGAACACCGATTAATGTGTGAATAGACATCGAAGCGCCTTGGCCTTCATTGAGCAAGGAGATGACCTTTTCAATGATGACACTCTGGAGTCCACTAGATTGCAGATCTGGCTTTAATGCAATGCGTGCGAGTAACAGTGCAGCTGCCTCTCTTTCTTTGCTAGCGAAGCCTAGATAAAACGTAGATACGTGGACAAGGCGTTTCGCGATAGGAAGAGTGTCGTCGGGAAGGTCAATCTGCGGAGAGGGAGAACCAAGAAAGTTGCCCGGGCTCTCGGAAGACATGGAAACAAGATTGAACGGTGCCAACATGAGGTGAGAGAGCCACCACAGTACAACGAATCTCTCCTCCCAAATCATGGGTTCGTGGTCAGAAGAAGAACCATGAACAGCTTCAGGCTGAGCCCAAGACTCGAGAGCATCAAGCATTGGTTCCAGATATCTGGGCTCATTGTTCATGAATCGGATGATCACTTTCTGGCCTCGGACTTTGCAGAAGATATACAGGATTTTGCAGATGGCCCTAGGCAGTGGAATCACATCACGTGATGAACACTTTCCAGACTTGTGATACTCCGTTGCATGACTGGAGAGGTACTCGATAAAGGCGGAGACCAGTGGCTGCAGGAGGTCGCTGAGATGGGGATCCAGCAATTGAGGCCATTCTTGAAAAGGCTCCAGCTACAGAGACACGGTAGATCAGTCCACAGTCCTACTCAGAGCAGGACGGATGGACGTACCAGCTTGATGAGCTGGTCAGTCTTGCTTCTTCGGACCAGTCGCCGAACCTCGCCAGCGACAGGGCTAAAGCCATTCTTCTTGGACTTCCATAGGAGATGAGCCAACGACTTCCGAAGCTCAGCGATCAGCTCGGGTGAGGATTTCTGAACTTTGAGGTCCTGGTCCCCTGTAGCGTCCATGTTGGGGGCGTATTCATGGCTTCCAAGATATATGCACTAGATCGATAGAGCTTCATCGGTCTAGTTGCAGTATCTAGCCGTAAGATCTCAAGCCATGCTAGCTACTTGTAGATTGTAAGACGTACATATCGAGCACTCACTGTCGTACGGAGTTAGTGGAGTTGTTAGTGGCTTTTGTTTCCAGAGGCGCTATTCTATAACGAGCTAGCTGCTCGAAGCTGGACCACGGCGTCGGCGCGCGGGTGGAGATAGGGCCGGGGTCTCGCCGAGCTGGCGCGGGAAGAAGCCGTCAAGGGTGAGCCACAAGGCACAAGGAATCCTTCCGATAGCTGGGCGTGTGGGCGTGTGCATCAGATTGGGGGTGGGGTGGGATTAATCAGGCCTTCTCTTATCATCATAGGCGATCATCTGTGATGTGGGTGCTGCAGCTCTCAAGCAGCTGTGAACGATTGAACGATTGAGGGGATGCTTTCTTCTCCATCATCAAACGTCAATTCGTCCATCCACAACACTCGCGTGTTCCTAATCAATAAAGGCACGAGCGTTAAGGGTTGGTCGAGATTAACGTACGTCGAGCCTGGAAGCCCGCATCTCCGAGGAGATGGATGGAGAACCCAAGATCGAGGCGGACCTGGATCAACCACTGACCAACGTCATCCCGGTTACTGCTGAGTCCCTTCCCAGAGGATCCAACTCCAAGTCCCAAACCAGGGAGAAGGACTCCCCTGTCTCGGCGGCTTCAGCCAAGAGAAGATGCGTCAGTACTGCGTGCATAGCCTGTCGAAGGAGGAAGTCCAAGGTACCTTTCCTTCCAACCTTTCTCAGCCACAGCCTGGGTTTCTCTTACGTACGATTGCGCATTCGCTGATGTCTCATTAGTGTGATGGGAACATACCGAGTTGTGCTGCATGCTCCTCCGTCTACGGCACAGAATGCATTTACGACCCCAACTCAGACCACCGTCGCAAGGGCGTCTACAAGAAAGACATCGATAACCTCAAAACCCGTAATTCCACCCTGCAGACACTCATACAAGCCATTCTCAATTCTCCTGAGAATGAGGTTCCCGAATTGGTGAAACAGATCAGAACGTGCGAGAGCTTGGACGATGTCGCTGAATCAATCCTGGCGAGAGATAATGCCCTTGGAGAAGACGATGGGGTCTCGGATGCACCGACCGACAACGGCACGCCATCAGGGGTGCCCAAGTTCGAAAAGGAGCTGTCAGGCAAGTTGGGGAAGCTACGTCTCGATAATGGCTCCGTGAGCATCATCGGTGGAACTTCAAATCTGATCTTCATCGGAGCTGAAGAGGGTGAAGAGGGGACAATGTCAGCGGATGACTCGGAAGAATACGAGCAACAAGACGATGCTATCACGTCATGGACAGAGGTCACCGCGGACCCGGAGCTTGTAGTGCATCTTCTCAACATGTACTTCACCTGGCACTACACCTATTTCACCACTCTCTCCAAGAGCCTCTTCTGGCGCGACTTCCTGCTAGGCAACTCGTCTCGGGATTTCAAACGAAAGACCGAGTACTGCACCCCACTGCTGGTCAATGCGATGTTGGCGTTGGGGTGCCATTTCACATCTTGGCCTCAGGCGAGAGACGACCCTAAGGATTCTGCCACCGCTGGCGATCACTTCTTCAAGGAAGCCAAGAGACTGATACTACAGTACGATGAGCACGAGAAGCCAAAGCTTGCGACTGTACAAGCACTAGCTTTGATGTCTGTGCGTGAAGCTGGCTGTGGCCGTGAGGCCAGAGGATGGGTATACAGTGGGATGAGCTTCCGGATGGCGAACGATCTGGGCCTGAACATTGACTCCGGTTCTGCCAATCTTGATGAGAATGAGGTTGATGCACGGAGGATCACAATCTGGGGATGCTTTCTCTTCGACAAGTAAGTGGCAAATCTGCGACATGAATCGTACTGACAGGTTAGGTGTTGGTCGAATTACCTTGGCCGGCAGCCTCAGCTACCTTTGTCAAGTATCGCTGTCCCCAAATTCGATGTATTTCCCATGGAGGACGCCGACACGTGGTCGCCATACGCGGACTCGGGCATTGGCAAGGCTCATGCGCAACCCTCACGGACGCGCGCCGTCGCTCTTCAGACGTCTCAGCTTTGCGAGATTAGCAGCGATCTCCTACTTTATTTCTACCATCCACATCAACTTGAAAAGCCTTTGGGTAAGCAGGCGGAGCTCAAGAAATTGAGCGAGTTACACACAAGGTTGGAGGCATGGCGAAAGAACTTGCCCAAAGAGATGGTGCCAAAGGAGGGTCAATTACCACACGTTCTGGTCATGCAGTGAGTATCATCTGACTACTTGCGGATGAAATACTGATGCTTCTACAGCATGTTCTTCCAGCTTTTGTTCATCCATCTGTTCCGCCCTTTCCTGAAGTATAGACAGAACACCACCCCTCTACCTTCTAATGTTTCGCCACGAAAGATCCTCACCAACGCCGCCTCCACAATCTCCAAGCTCCTCCGCCTCTACAAACGCACTCATGGTCTCCGTCAGATCTGCAACATCGTCGTCTACTTCTCTCACTCTGCATGTACAATACATCTACTCAACCTGCCTGACAAGAACGCCGCTCGCGACATTGTTCACGGCTTGAAGCATCTTGAAGAGATTGGCGAAAGTTGGCTCTGCGCCAGGAGGACTATCGGAATACTACATTTGGTTGCCAAGCGATGGAGACTAGAAGTACCGGAAGAAGCAGATAAGGCTTTTATGCGAGCGGAAACCAAGTACGGCGCCATCATGGATCACGAATCGTCGCTCAAGTCGGAGAACCAAATGCTACCTCCGACTCCAATGCAGCCTCTAGCGTCACCTGTCGCGAGGCTCAACGTCAACCCCAATACAAACGACCATGTCCACCGTTCCAGCGATATCCATGGCGTCCCTATCAATAGCTTCTTCCCAAGTACTGCTCCCCTCACCACCCCAATGACAACACCCGACGCCTCCAGCCTCGACAGCGCTCTCAGTATGGCGCCGCAATCAGCAACTGAATTCGGTAACAAGGTCAGGCAACACGGCTACGCCATGCCTCAGGGGCAACAACAGCCTCAACGGCAAACGCGAGCCGGTTGGAGTCAAGGTCGGTCGTCTTCGACACAGCAGAATTCACCAACCATGCTCTTTGGCGGCGTCGAAGGACTGATTCAAGACCAGGAATGGTGGCTGCGGGATTCATATCAGATGGTTAGCAGCTGGAACGGCACGGAGCATGAAGCGGTCATGCAGGGCAATGCAGGATTTGACGTCGGCACTGGAAATATCGGATATGGGAACGGCACTTATGGTATGAATGATAGTGAGAACGGTAACGGCAACACGGGCTTTACGAGATAGATGTGTGGTATAGAGTCGGTCGCTTGATAGGGATGGGGATTAGAAAGGAAAGCTAGGTTCTGGACATGGTCTTATGATGATGTTGACGACAAGAGATGGATATGAGATATATGAGGAATGTAAATGATCTGTACCATTGTCTAAGCTATCTCTTTATATACGATAGATCGTTTCGCCAATACGAGAAGCACCGTCAAACCTGGCAGAGTACTGTCACTAAAACCACCCCCACAGCAAAATACCGACCAAGCACTCAATCAACGCCATTGGCCCTATAACATTAACGGTATGTAAAGCGCCTATCATGAGCCACCAATACCTGACAGCGTTCCCGAGCACACTTAGGCTATAGATATCATCCCACACATAAAAGTTCGGTCGACTCTTCCTCCTTCTCCCTCTTTTCCCTCTTCAGCCTTCTTCCTCGCCTTCCTCCCTCTTCTTCCTCCTTCCTCGTCTTCTACCTCCTTCCTTATCTGATTTCATCCATCTATTCAAGTCGATGATGAGAGTGTACAATCCGCTTTTTTTACTTCCAAGCGAATTACAATGTCGTACCCAAGTTTAGGAGCTGTGGAAGTTGGGTTTGTTGAGGGTTTGTTGTTGTAGATGGGGTTGTTATTGGGAATGGGGTGGGGGGGGGGATGTGATAGGATGGGGTGAGATGGGATAGGATGGGAAGGGATGGGATGGGATGGGATGGGATGGGATGGGATGGCTTTTTGTCTCGTTTAGATGGAGGGGGGGGGGGGTTTGTGTTGGTGTGAGTGGTCATGGATAGGGTGGAGGATAGGGGGAGGATGAAGGGTGGAGGGTAAAGGGTAGAGGGTGACGAATAGATGTATCGCTGGGAACTGGGGGGTGTGGTGTGTTTATGTGTGGATATAGATGTGAGTGAGTTAGGGTATGGAATGTAACTGGGTATAGGTATGGCTGTGGATATGGCTGTGGATATAGGTATCAATATGTGAATATGCTATCGCTATGAGTCGGCGTACCTTATCAATAGGGCGGTTTAAGGGGGGAAATATAACTGTAGCTTTGACTTTATAGTCTATTAATAGGTAGTTAGACTTATTGCGGTCAAAGCGGGGGCGCGGTTTTGATGGTTAGATGATGTGGATGATGTGGGTGAGGTGGATGAGGTGGGTTTAGGGGGCTTGGTCCGTTAGGTTTTTTGTTTGTATAGAGAGGATGTTGTGTGGAAGTTTCCATGGAGAGGATGGTATAGGAGGGGAGGGGATGGTATTATATGCTACTGCGTGGGTAATTCTGAATACCTTCACGGAATAAGCGTGCTGGCGGTGGAGATGGTGCGCATAAGGGACGAGGAGCGATGTATTCAAGTGTTTTCTAGGAAGTCAGGGGCTTGTTGCATTTACATTGCTGTAGGATAAGATGGAAGTATTTGGTCATATAGTTTTATGAAGGGGTAAGTCGTAGTAGACTTTAAGATGAAGACTAGGATATAACATTGCACTCACTAATAAATAGGCTCCGAAGAGGCATATCTCTGAGCACTAGAGAAGAACAACGCCGCTAAGGTATTATTAATAAGGATATAAAACGAGGATTAATACCTAGCCCTAGCTACTCCGTCGAAGAGACTGTTCGTAGCATTGCCGCTAATTATGGAAAATTCATTCGATATAAACTCGCTCGCTCGCTTGAATGATGAGTACCGCCGTCGGCGCTTTAGACTCCAAGATAGACTGGGTCACAACAGTGCACTCGCTAATGAATAGGCTCCGAAGAGGCATATCTCTGGACACTGGAAAGAGAGTACGCCGCCAAGGTATTTACAAGGATGTGAAACGAGGATTGAAATACAGGTGCCCAGTCAACTCCCATTGCAAAGGACCACCT
>JAABUL010006928.1_pt1 | contig 12651 bp, 10 predicted proteins | sample 5559151 | NCBI WGS metagenome assembly JAABUL01 (sample SAMN10711876, study PRJNA513368) | rock metagenome | isolation source: Antarctica rocks | place: Antarctica: Victoria Land, Pudding Butte sud | reverse complement strand
CCGAAGTGCTGCGACCTGATCGTCCATCAGCGCGATCAGCGGCGACACGATGATGGCCGTGCCGGGCCGGCACAGCGCCGGGACCTGGTAGCACAGGCTTTTGCCGCCGCCGGTCGGCATGAGCACTAGCGCGTCGCCCCCGGCCATGACCCTGGCGATCGCAGCCTCCTGCAGGCCACGGAACGCCGGAAAGCCGAACACGCGGCGCAAGACGTCGCGCGGCGCCGTGCCATGGCCCGCAATCAGCTCAGCACCGTGCGCCGGCATCGGCATCGGCAAATTAGTTGATGTCGATCTCAACTCGACGGCTCTCGACGCCGGGGTCACCGCCCACCGAACCCTTGGGCCGCAGGACGATGCGCTGGCGGTCCACCCCTTTTGCCACCAGTCCATCCGCCACGACCTGGGCCCGCAGCTTCGTCAAGGTCTTGTTGGCTTCCGGCGTGCCGATACGGTCGGCATAGCCCGCCACCACGATCCTATGGTTGCCCGCCGTCTGCGCAGCGCGGCTCGCATCGGCGATCACGGCCATGGCCCCGTCGTCGAGGTCCGCCGAGAACGGTGTAAAGAACACGACATAGGTCAGCCCCTGTGGATCGACCAGGGCCGTGGTGCAGGCCGCCACACCGGCAAGCACAAGCCCAAGCACCGCAAAACGGCGGACCAACGGGAGACGCGACGCTGCTGCAGGAGGGGTCATGGCCGATTCCTTCACGATGTTTGGCGCCGTACCTACGTGCCTGCCCGATGCCGGCCCCGTCAACCAGTCAGGCCGCCGCCGCCACGGCATGACCGGCCGAAAGGCGGAAAATCCGGTCCAGCCGCTCGACGCCCATCAGGCGATGGACAATCAGGATCACCGTCCGGCCGGCCGCCACGTCGTTGAGGGTGGTCAGGAACGCCCGCTCGGTCGCAGCATCCAGGCCCGTTGCCGGCTCGTCCAGAATCAGCACCGGCGCCTCCGATAGCAGCGCCCGGGCCAGCGCCAGCCGTCGCCCCTGCCCGCCCGACACCTGCAACCCGCCCTCGCCGATCCAGCTATCGAGTCCCTCAGGAAACCCGCGGACCACGTCGGCGATGCCCGCCCGGTCCAGCGCAGCCCACAGATCGGCGTCGGCGGCACCGTCGCGGGCCAACGCCAGGTTGGCCCGGATCGTATCGCTGAACAAATGGGTGTCCTGGCTCAGCCAGGCAATACGGGACCGCACGTCGCCCGCGCGCAGGCGAGCGAGGTCCACGCCGCCCAGCAGCACGCGTCCGGACTGTGGCGCGACGACCTTGAGCGCCAGCGCAGCCAGGGTAGACTTGCCGGACCCGGACGGCCCAAGGATCGCGATCCGGCTGCCCGCCGGAATATCGAGCGTGAGGCCATCCAGCACCGGCGGACGATCCGGGCGCCAACGAAAAGTCACAGCCTCGAACCGCAAGGACGTGCTGCTGGGCAGCGGCGCCGGATCGGCCGGGTCCGCATCGCCGGCGGCACCTGTTGCGGCCTCGGTGATGCGCGCCGCCGCACCCGCTGCGTGGCCGGCCAACGCCCCGGCGCGCGGCATCCCACCCACGACCTCGAACGCCGCCAGGGTCAAGAATAGCCCGGCCACCATCATTCCCGGAGTGATCCCGGGCAACAGCAGCACCGTGAGCAATGCGGCCTGGCCACAAACGAACGCCCCTGCCTGCGCCCACGACGCACGGCGGGCCACCATGTGTTGCGCCTGGAACAGCGCCGCCTCCCGCGCCTGGATGGCCGCAAGCATCCGGCCCTCTGCGCCATAGGCCCGCACCTCCCGCATGCCATCCAGCGCGTCCAGCGCTGCCGACCGCAGCCCGGCCGACGCCACCGCCAGCCGCCCTCCCGCGTCGAGCGTGACACGAGCCGCCACCCATGGCAGCACGATTGCCGACAGTAGGAAAAGGCCGCCGACCAGCAGCGCTCCGGCGCCTTGTGCCAGCGCCAAGAAGCCCACCAGCACCGGCAGCAGCAGGATGGCTGCAACGCCGGGGACGACGATCCGCAAATACAGCCCGTCCAGCGCCTCGACATCGCCAACTAGCCGGCCCAAGGCATCGCCCGACCGCATGAAGCCGAGCCCGCCCGACGATCGCACCGCGAGACCACGGAACAGCCACACACGCAATGCGGCCAACACCCGGAAGGTGGCGGCATGGGTCAGCATCCGTTCGCCATAGCGCAGAACGACGCGGGCGACGCCAAGCCCACGCACCACGCCCGGCAGCAGCAACAGCGCCGCGAACCCGGCAACCTCCTCCCCCGTTATCGGACGCAGCGCCATGCCGCCCGCCGCGGTCGCGAGGCCTACGCCCGCCGCAACCGTCAGCAACGAGACGGCCAGCCCAGCGATTAACCACCCCGCATGACCGCGCCAGAGCGTCAAAACCGGCAGCAGCGCCCTCATGCCACCCCCTGCACCGCCCGCGCCCGGCCATCGGAGAGCTCCAGCAGCCGTCCGCCGCCGAACGCGTGCGCGGCTGCCGAGTGGCTGGCCAGGATCACCGTCCGGCCCAGGGCCAGCCGCCGTAGACTCTCCAGCACATCCGCCTCGGTTGCCGGGTCCAGATGGGCCGTCGGCTCGTCCAGCAGCAGCAGCGGGGCGTTGCGGACGAAGGCCCGCGCGATGGCGACGCGCTGGGCCTGGCCGCCGGACAGGCCATAGCCGCCCTCGCCGATCGGCGTATCCAGCCCATCGGGGAGGGCCGCCGCGAACTGCTCGATCCCTGCGGCCTTGGCGGCGTCCTCGATCTGCCGGTCCGTCGCGCCCTCCCGCCCAAAGCGGATATTGTCGCGGATGCTGCCGGCGAACAGCACGGGGCGTTGGCCGATCCACGCCGTCATCCGTGCCATGGCGGCCGGCACGATCGTGCTGACATCCGCGCCGTTCAGCGTGATGCGGCCGCTGTCCGGACGGACAAAGCCCAACAGCAGCTCGATGATCGTGGACTTGCCGACACCCGATGGCCCGACCAGCACCACCGTTTCCCCGGCAGGCACGCGGAAGCTCAGCCCGTCAAGCACCGCGCCGCGGGACGGGTCCCAGGTATAGCGCACATTATCAAATGCGACGGTCACTCCGGAAGCCGCCACAGTGCGGGTCTGCAGCGCGGCTGCACCCTTCGACGGCTCCGGCAACGCCGCCAATTGGTCGGCCGCCCCCACCGCCTGCAAGCGGTCCTGATAGGCCGCGGAGAAGGCGCGGAGCGGCGCAAAGAACTCGGCTACCAGCACAAGGACGAAGATCGCCGCCATCGGATCGGCCCCACCGCCATACCACGCCGCCGCATAGCGCCCCGCCAGCAGCACAAGCGCCGCCGCCGCCGCGCAATCAAGCGCCGCCGAGGACAGGAAGGCGACACGCAGCACCCGGAGCGTCCGCCGGCCGAGATCATCCGCAGCCCCCTGGAGCCGCTGCGCCTCCTGCTCGGCGCGGCCCGCGAGCACGATGGTGGCGATGCCGCGGATGCGGTCGAGGAAACGGGCTTGCAGCCGGCTCATGGCGACGAACTGGCGCTGCGATGCCGCCGCAGCACCCAGTCCGGCGAGCGCCATGCCAACCGGCACCAGCAGTCCGGCCGCGGCGAGGATCAGCGCTCCCCAGGGATCGACCAGCAGCACGGCGAGGCCCACGGCGAGCGGAGAAATCAGCGCCAGCGTCGCGGCCGGAAGCCACCGGGCAAACAGGCCGTCCAGCATCTCGATCCGGTCCACCGCCAGCGCGGCGAGCTCCCCGGCCGGTGAGCCGCGGGTGGCGCCGGGCGCAGCGCCGAACAGACGGACGAACAGGTCGCTGCGCAACCGCCGCCGTGCCTTCACGCCGGCTGCGAACGCGTGGTCGTCCGACACGATCAGCAGAACCGCCCGCCCCATAGTCAGAACCGCGAACAGCACCGGCCACTGCGCGCCCACGGTGCCCGAGGCCAACGGCCCGACCGGCGCGATCGCCGCTGCCAGAAGCCGCGCAAGGCACCAGGCTTGCCCAACTGCAGCGAGCGTCGCGAGCACGCCTGAAAATATGACGGGCCGGGCGGCACGCCGGCCCTCGGACATATTTCGTGTCATCCAGGCCTTGCCTGGCTTAAGCGGACCCGTCACGCGGCTGCCTCCCAGTTTCGCCAAGGGCCGTGCCGCTAGGACGCCAGCGCCCGGCGCGCCGTCGCTGCCAGCCAGCCGACCGCGACTGGCAAAATGGCATCGTTGAAGTTATAGCCAGAGTTGTGCAGCTCGCTTCCCGGCGTGGCGGGGCCATTGCCGATCCATGCGAACGCACCGGGCTTCTCTTCCAGATACCAGCCGAAGTCCTCGCCCGCCATGCTGGGCGCTAGGTCCCGCCGTACCGGCACTCCTAGCCCGGCGGCAGCGACAGCCGCCAGGTCGGCCTCCGTCTTCGTGTTCACGGTCGCAGAAACGCCGTGACTGATCTCGACCTCGGCCGTCACGCCGAAGGTCGCGCCAATGCCCGCCGCCACGCGATGGATACCGGCTTCGAGGAGGTCGCGAACCGCCCGGCGATGGGAGCGGAATGTGCCGCGCAAGACGGCCCGGCTCGGAATCTGGTTCGGCGCCACGCCGGCGTTCATCATGCAAATCGAGACGACGGCGGACTCCACAGGGTCCACGTTGCGGGAAACCAGTGATTGCAGGGCCACTAGAAGATGCGCGGATGCGAGCAGCGGATCGCGCGCCAAATGCGGCAGCGCGGCGTGCCCAGCGTGGCCATCCACGACGATCTCGACCCGTGATGCCGCCGCCATAACCGCGCTGTCGTGCACCGCGATGGTCCCGGCATCCAGGCCCGGCCAGTTGTGGTAGCCAAATATGCGCTCCATCGAAAAATGGTCGAATAGGCCGTCCGCCAGCATGCTCCGGGCCCCGCCATAGCCCTCCTCGGCTGGCTGGAATACGAAATGGATGGTGCCGGACCAACTGGCGTCCTGCGACAGCAGGGCCGCCGCACCCAGCAGACTCGCGGTGTGGCCGTCGTGCCCGCAGGCGTGCATCACGCCGGGATTGGCGGAGGCATAGGGCAGTCCCGTCGTTTCGGAGATCGGCAATGCATCCATATCCGCGCGCAACCCGACACTTCGGTTGGATTGGCCGCGCGTCAACGTCGCAACCACGCCATGCCCGCCGACGCCGGAGGTAAACGGCACGCCCAGATCGGTCAGCGTCTTACAGACAAACGCCGCGGTCTCACGCTCCTGCAACGAGAGCTCGGGATGCCGGTGCAAGTGCTGGCGCCACTGCGGAAGAGCATGCTGCAGCTTGGGATCCATTGATGACACTCCACATCAATCCCGATGTGCCGTGTGTCTGCGCCTTGCGCAAGGTGTGGCTAAGCGGAAGCCTTGCTAGCAAGGGCACCGAGCGCCGGGCTCTCGATCCGCTCCCGCCGCAGAGGCAGGTGGACCTTGTAGCGGGTGCCGTTGCCCTCCTCGACATGCAGTGTGGCGCCAAGCTGCCGGGCAAATCCGCGGATGAGTTGAATGCCAATGCCGTCGCGTGTCCCGGCGGGGGTCTCGACACGGCCGGCGGGAATGCCGACCCCGTCGTCATGGATTTCAAGCTCCGCATGGTCCAAATCGGCCGTAAGATGCACTGAGATGCTGCCCCTGCGTCCGCCCGGGAAGGCATACTTCACGGCATTGCTGACCGCCTCCGTCACAATCAGCGCCAGCGGGACAGCCTGATCACTCGACATCTTTAGCTCTGGCGCCTCGATCTCCAGACGCAGCCGCTCCCCGGCCTTCTCGCCCATGGCCTGGAACAACTGGCCGCACAGCTCGATCAGGAACTCCCGCATGTTGATCGTATGCACCTCACCGTGGGCATAAAGGTGACGGTGCAGGGTGGCCAGCGCGCGGACGCGGTCACGAGCGGATTGGAACTCGGCCCGCGCCTCGGGCTGGCGAATCCGGCTGGCCTGCAGGTTCAGCAGGCTGGCGACGATCTGCAGATTGTTTTTCACCCGGTGGTGGATTTCCTGCATCAGCAGTTCCTGCTGATCGACGGCCGTTGCCAACCGGATTTGCTGCCTATGCAGCATCATCGTTGCCCGGCGGAATGCAATGATGAGACGGCGAAGGTCCCGCGAAGCGGATACGGGGCCACCCGTGCCGGTGTCGTCGAAGCCGTTACCAGATCGCCACCGCGCAACGCGCTGGTTCAGACGGGCCAGCGGCCGGGAAGCAAATGCGGCGGCTCCGATTGCCATGATGGTCAGGCCAAGCAGCCAAGCGAGTATAGAGAATGGTGCTGGAACCGATATTAGGGCCACAGCCATAAGCGGCAGCGTCGCAACGGCATACACGCAACATAGGCGTACGACGAGGGTATCACATGTCCTTAGAGGGCGACTCAGCATACGACCGGTCCCACGAACCGGTTGCCGTTCACTTCTCGCGGTCTTCCTGGATCAGCCTCAGCAACTCTTCCGGCACCGGTTCCCGGGTGACATCGTCATAAAGCTGATGCAATCCACGCCGTAGCCAGATATCGAAAGCAGCGTCGGCGGGCTGGGACTGCTTCCGTTGCGGTCTTTGCGGCTTCGGCGTAGGCTGCATCATTCTGAAATGGTTCATATCCGTGTAATCCCACCACTCCATCCCTGCCACGACGCTGCTGCAGAAAGCGTGAGTGATACCGGGGTTGGCCTGCCTGTCCCCTGTTTTCCTATGACGCCGCCATAGACTTCTCGTCACCCTCGAAGCCAACTTCCAGTAGACGGGACGCCCGGAGGCCGACCCGGTCCTTGGCCTTCGTATCTACCTCACCCAACAACCACGCTTCGAGTTGACGGCGGGCCCGGAACACGCGGCTTTTAGCTGTACCCACCGCACAACCGGTCGCCTCGGCCAGCGCCTCGTAGCTCATGCCGTGGACCACGACCATCAAGAGCGCCTCCCGCTGATCCGCCGGAAGCCGTGTTATCGCCCGGCCAAGCTCCTTGAGCGCCAAACGGTCCTCATGCGCCGCCTCCGTCGCAAAAGCTGATTGCGGCACGTCGTCGATGTCGGTGGTCACCCGGCGCTTACGCAGGTTTGAAATGAACCGGTTGCGCAAGATACGATGCATCCATGCCGGGAAATTAGTGCCTGGAATGAAGCTCGCATGGGCCGATAACGCGTTGCAAACGGCATCCTGCACCAAATCCTCGGCGGCTGAACGGTTCCGGGTCAATGCCAGTGCCTGAATGCGCAGCTTTGGAAGGATCGAGATAACCTGGTCGTGGAAAAGAGTGTTCATCGATCTACCTTTTCGCCTACTTCAGCCTCAATGACTCACGGGCCACTGACGTTGCATTCCCAAAGTCACGAAACCGCGAGATCTCACGCCGACTCCGCCTTGGACTGGTCTATCAGCTCCGCAAGTCCACTTCGCGCGCGGGACAGGCGGGCCTTCATGGTGCCGACCGGGAAATTGCAGATCGCGGCCGCCTCCTCGTGCGACATCTCCTGCGCGCCCACGAGGATCAGCGCCTCCCGCAGCCGCGGCGGCAGGCGCCAGATCAACTGCTGCAGGTCGGTGATCTCTACCCGGGCAAGCTGCTGCGGGTCGGCGGCCTCCTCCTCGTCGAACCGCTCCTGCAACGCACTGGCCTCCCGCTTGCGTCGCCGGCCTTGCTCATAGAATTGGTTGCGGAGGATGGTGAACAGCCACGCTTTCAGGTTGGTGCCGGGTTGGAACTGGTCGAGCGCGGCCAGGGCGCGCACGATGCTGTCCTGCACGATGTCGTCGGCCGCGATGCGGTCCCGCACCAGGAATCTCGCAAAGGCCCGGAGATCCGGTAGCAACTTCGCGATTTGGCGCCTGATGTCGGCGTCGGCTATGTCCACGTGCGCTCCGTCGGTTATACCCAAATGCCTGCGTTCCCCTGGGCCTCGGTCCGCAAACCACCAGTGCACCCTGCCTGTGCATGAAAAGGATGCCTAATGACCAGCCTGCGTCGCGAGGAACTGATCCGTGCGCTACCCTACGCCCGCCGCTATGCCCGCGCCCTGACCGGAAACCAAACCCGAGGCGATGCGATGGTCGCCGACAGCCTGCGCGACCTGCTGGCCGACGACACCCCGGGTGACGCCCGCCACCACCTTTATCGCGCCGTCACCCACCGGTTCGAGGGGCTGAGTACACTGAAGACCGCGTTCATCACCGGTGGCCTCTCGCAAGCGCAGCGCGAATTGCTCTTGCTGACGTCGCTAGAAGAGGTGCCAGTCCAGGCTGCCGCCGAGATCGTCCAGCTTTCCAATGCAGATGCCGAGGCCCAGTTGACCGAGGCGCGTGCCCACCTCCGGGCCGGCGCTGCGACGGACGTGCTGATCATCGAGGATGAGCCGATCATCGCGATGGACATCGAGGAACTGGTGCAAAACTGCGGACACAACGTCGTGGGCGTCGCCACCACGGAGGCGGAGGCGGTCGAGATGGCAGAAAAATACAAGCCGGGCCTGATCCTGGCGGACATCAATCTCGGCATCGGAGGCGACGGGACGTCGGCCGTGTCGCGGATCATGCGGCACCACTACGCGCCGGTGATCTTCGTCACCGCCTATCCGGAACGGCTGCTGACCGGGGAAGACCTGGAGCCCGCCTTTGTGATCACCAAGCCGTTCGAGCCGCTCACCCTCGCCATCGCCACCTATCAGGCGGTGACCGGCGGGGTGCGCCTGGAATAGCCCATCGACCAAAGGGCGGTCCCGCGTCGCTCGTTTGGTCCACGTGACATCTTGAGGGAAACGGCGTAGGCGCAGCAACCAAGCGCCTGCCATAGCGGTTCAAAGGCCAAAGTGGTTCTAAGGCCAAAGCGGTTCTAAGGTAAGTCTTGGGCGACCCAGGAGCGATCTTAATGCACACCCCCTCGCCCGCGGGTCATACCGTGATGCCGGTCCATGCTCCCCGCGTTTGCGTGTTGAATGCCGACGCAACGCCGTCGGATTTGAGGCGCGCAGCATCGATCGCGTTCGATCATGTGCTGCTGCCCTCGGTGCGGCCCGACATGGAGGCATTCGTCGCTACGGCACAGGGCCATGGACTATCCGTTCTCGTGGACGTGAACGTGGACAGCGTTCCGGTGGATGGCCTTGCCGAGGGCTCCCTTCCAGCGATGTTCGTTGTGGCGCCAGCACCGGCGACCGACCCCCGGCAGCCTCCTGCAAACGCCCGCGCCGCCGTTGCCGCGATCACCGACGATACGGATGCGCAGCGCCTGGCGGAGTGGTGGGCGCCGCGGGTCACCGGCTGGACTGCCATGGGGGTCGCCGGCGTCCGCCTACTCGGGCTGACCAGCCTGCCGGCCGCTGCCGTTACCCCCTTCCTGATCCGTTTGCGCACACGTTGCCCGAGCGCCATCCTGTTTGCCTGGACCCCAGGCCTGCCTTGGGACAGCGTGGCGGACCTGCCGCCGGGGACGGTCGACTACACGGCGTGCTCGTTGCCATGGTGGGACGGACAGGCCGACTGGCTTTGGCGGGAGCTGGATTCGCTGCGCCGGGCCGCCCCCGTCATTGCCCCGGCTGGCGAGCGTTACGGGGAGCTGGCGGCGCTCTTGGCGGACGGCTGGATGGGCGAGTTGCCGAGCGCGTCCAAAGCCGCAGGAATGAAGGAGCTGAATACCCTGCGCGCGCAGCCGGCATTCGGCTCTGGCGTGGCCCGGCCGCTGTCCAGCCCCGGTCAGCCGGCGATGGCGCTGCTCCGGACGGACGCCCTGGACCCACGTCGTGCCCAGCGGGCAGCCCTTGTCTTAACGAACCTGGATCCTGCCGCACCAGTGGAAATCGATGGTTCCACGATCCTGGCCAACGCTGGGTCCTTTGGTCCCTGGAGCACCGGCGCCGACGGAACGACGTTCGGGCCGGCGTCGCGGCTGACGCTCGCACCCGGTGCCGTGATGATCTTCAAAGCCGAAGCCCTTCCGTTGCCCAGCCCACAGCCTGCTGGCGGTGCCGAGCAGGCGGCCCGGCAGCCGCGTCTCGCCATCGAAGCGCCAGCGCCCTGTGTGGAGGGCGGCCGCTTCCCGTCCCGGCGCATTGTCGGCGATCTCGTGGAGGTTCAGGCAGACGTCATCGCCGACGGCCATGACGTGCTGGCCGTCATGCTGCAATGGCGCGGTCCCGGCAGCCAGGCCTGGCACGAGGTGCCGATGCGTCCACTCGGCAATGACCGCTGGACAGCGTCCTTCCCGCTGCAGCAGCTTGGCGTCCATCATTACGCCATCCAGGCATGGCGCGACGCCTACGCCACCTTCGCCGACGAGCTGACCAAGAAGCACGCCGCCGGGGTGCCGATCGCGCTTGAGCTACAGGAAGGGGCGGCGCTGGTCACCCAGGCCGCGGCCCGGGCCACCCCCAGGATACAAGCAGCACTGTCCAAGCTCGTCCAGTCGCTTGCCGGACAGGATGAGGACACCCGACGGCAAACCCTTTTGTCCCCCGAGGCAAGCGCGATGATGGCCAAAGCGGACGACCGTCCTTTGGCGGTCATGCTCGATCCGGTTCCGGTGCAGGCGGAGCGGGTCGCCGCGGGCTTTGCTGCCTGGTATGAGGTGTTCCCCCGCTCCCTGAGCGACGACCCCACCCGGCACGGGACTTTCGCCGACGTGGAGCGCCATCTGCCGCGTGTCCGCGACATGGGGTTCGACGTGCTGTATTTCCCGCCGATCCACCCGATCGGCCGGACCAACCGCAAGGGCCCGAACAACACGCTGACCCCTGGTCCCAGCGACCCCGGCAGCCCCTATGCGATCGGCTCGGCCGAGGGCGGTCATGACGCGCTGCATCCCGAACTCGGCACCATCGAGGATTTCCAGCACCTTCGTGCCGCCTGTGGGGAGCATGGGCTGGAGCTGGCGATCGATTTCGCTATACAGGCCTCGCCTGACCATCCCTGGCTGAAGCAGCACCACGACTGGTTCAACTGGCGTCCGGATGGCACAATCCGCTATGCGGAAAACCCGCCTAAGAAATATGAGGACATCGTCAACGTCGATTTCTACGCACCCGGCGCCATACCCAGCCTGTGGACCGAGCTATGCGATGTCGTGCTGTACTGGGCCGGCCAGGGCGTCCGCCTGTTCCGTGTGGACAACCCGCACACCAAGCCCCTGCCGTTCTGGGAGTGGATGATCGCCACCGTGCAGGCCCGCTACCCGGACGCCATATTCCTGGCAGAGGCCTTCACCCGGCCGAAGGTCATGTACCGCCTGGCCAAGGTGGGTTTCTCGCAGTCCTACACCTACTTTACCTGGCGCGACACGAAGGCCGAGTTCCAGGAGTATCTGACCGAGCTGACCCAGGGTCCGCCGCGGGAGTTCTTCCGGCCGAACTTCTTCGTGAACACGCCGGATATCAATCCGGTGTTCCTGCAGACCTCGGGCCGCCCGGGCTTCCTGATCCGCGCCGCGCTGGCCGCAACGCTGTCCGGCCTTTGGGGCGTCTATAATGGGTTCGAGCTCTGCGAGGGTTCGCCGATGCCGGGCCGCGAGGAGTACTTGGACAGCGAGAAATATCAGCTCCGTGCCTGGGACTGGGACCGGCCCGGCAACATCGTGCCGGAAATCACGCAACTCAACGCGATCCGCAGGCTTAATCCCGCACTGCACTCCCACCTGGGCGTGACCTTTCTTCCGGCGAGCGGCGACCAGGTGCTGTTCTTCGAGAAAGCTACAAAAGACCGCTCCAACATTATCCTCGTGGCCATCAGCATGGACCCGAGATCCCCGCAATATACCGAGCTATCCGTTCCGGCGGCGCTCGATGTCACCGACCTGCTCCAAGACCGGCAGGCCCGGTGGTCCGATCGCACCCAACGCATCACACTGACGCCAAGCCGTCCCTACGCGATCTGGCGGGCCCGGGCCGTAGCAACCTAAACTGTAGCCGCCTAAACCGTAGCTGCCCGAACCGTAGCTGCCCAAACCGTAGCTGCCCAAACCGTAGCTGAGTGAGAACGAGAATTAGCACCTCCCTGTCCCCGGACGCCCCGCTTCTCAAATCCCTGCCGCCTATCGAGGATCCGTTCTGGTACAAGGACGCGATCATCTATCAGCTCCACCTCAAGTCGTTCTTCGACGCGAACAATGACGGCGTTGGCGATTTCCGCGGGCTGCTGGAGAAACTGGACTACGTGGCGGAGCTTGGCGTCACCGCCATCTGGATGCTGCCGTTCTATCCGTCCCCGCGTCGCGATGACGGCTACGACATCGCGGACTACCAGGGCGTGCACTCCGATTACGGCGACATGGACGACGTGCGGCGCTTTATCGAGGCCGCACACGGGCGCGGCCTGCGGGTGATCACCGAGCTCGTCATCAATCACACGTCCGACCAGCACCCGTGGTTCCAGGCAGCCCGCCTCGCGCCGCCGGGCAGCACGGAGCGCGAGCGCTACGTGTGGTCCCACACGGACGAGAAATACGCCGGGACGCGCATCATCTTCATCGATAGCGAAACCAGCAACTGGACCTGGGACCCGGTTGCCGGCGCCTATTACTGGCATCGCTTCTACTCGCACCAGCCCGACCTCAACTTCGACAACCCGGCCGTGCTGGAGGACGTGCTCTCCATTATGCGGTTCTGGCTGGACCTTGGCATCGATGGCCTCCGCCTCGACGCCGTGCCCTACCTTGTCGAGCGCGAGGGCAC
>JAABUL010006927.1_pt1 | contig 12651 bp, 13 predicted proteins | sample 5559151 | NCBI WGS metagenome assembly JAABUL01 (sample SAMN10711876, study PRJNA513368) | rock metagenome | isolation source: Antarctica rocks | place: Antarctica: Victoria Land, Pudding Butte sud | reverse complement strand
ATCCTATCGTTTCACAGCCAAGTCTCGGACTTCTGGACGGGGGTGTTGTGACTGGTTATTTCTTGAACGATGGAGTGACTGCCGTACTCAGTATCCCGAGTTTCGATGTCACTGCTGAGGCCGTCGCGTCTTTCTCCTCCACGATTGGCCTATTTTTGCAGAAGAGCAAAGCTGCCGGACTTACACGATTCATCGTCGATCTCCAAAGAAACGATGGCGGAAGCGACTTGTTAGCGACGGATGCATTTAAACAGGTAATGATCCACGCTTGCACTTCGATGCACCAAATGATATTGACATAAGTATCAGTTCTTCCCATCCATCGACCCATTGAACGGCAATCGCCTCCGCGCCCATCCATTTGCTGACGCACTTGGCAATACGTTCACCACATACTACACTACCCAATCTATAGATGCTGAATTCTATGACCAATTGTCGGCCGATGTATGGGTGGCACCAGTATACCTTAATGCTGCTACGGGTCGAAATTTCACTTCTTGGCCAGAATTTTTTGGTCCTCATCAGGATAATGGAGACTTCTTCACGACACCGCAACGCAACAACTTATCAAGCATCATCTTTGATGAGAATGCCACGGGCGATAATGACCAATTGAATGGAATCGTCGTTTTCGGATATGCTAATCGCACCTCGACAGCCCCTCAGCCATATCCTGCTCAACAAATTGTCCTTCTAACCGACGCTTTCTGCTCCTCAGCATGTGCTACCTTTGTAGAATTGATGCACCACCAAGCCGGCGTCCGTACCGTCGTCGCTGGTGGCAGACCAGAACCTGGTCCCATGCAAGCGGTTGGTGGCACCCGGGGTGCCCAATCATACACCTCTGTTGATATCGATCAAGACATTGAAGTTGCAGAGATTTTGAACACCAGCGTCACCAACGTCGTACCGGACCGCAGCGTCGGCAATTACATTAACTTTGCGGGATTTAACATCAAAGACGCCATTCGCCCGGGCGAAAACTTCCCATTGCAATTTGCATACGAGGCTGCGACCTGCCGGATATTCTACACACAACATACAGTCTACAACTATCTCAACTTATGGAACTACGTAGTCGACGCCGTATGGAGAAACCCGTCACTATGCATCGACGGTTCCGCGAACGGCACCACAATCCTCCCCACAAATACCACTGGCCCTACCAAAAACCAGAAAGCTATCACCGAAGCCAACGACCAAGACATCGCGAATCTCATTCTCACAGGCCTCGCCTCCAGCCCCCAACCATCCTCCAAGGCCCAGAAACGCGATACCCCATCCCCCACTACACCCCACGACGCTCTTTCCTCTTACCACCTCTCCAACCACATAAGCGACGGCCAAATCAACATCGGCGATTGCGCCGCCTGTAGCAGCCGCCCGGGCTTCATCTGTGCTCCCGTCCCCACCTGCGTCCAAGGCGCCAAACGGACGCAGAAGATGTGTGCACGCGCGTGTCAAAGGGGAGGCGCTCCGTGCGGTAGCTCCGAAAATTGCTTCTTTGGTTCGGGACCTGGGTTCTGCTTTTCTAACAGGGAGGCCTTACAATTTGCTAATTGCAAGACGCCGACAAGTAATATCCAGGCGCAGACTACGAAGGCGGTTGGTGACGGCAATTTTCAGTTGCCATATGGAAGGCAGGCGAGGCGGGTCGTTAGACCTGGGGGTTAAACATGAGCATAGTAGCGCTGTAATATAGCGTGGATGCATTGTGGGTGCATCCATTGCCATTGCCATGGGGCATCTAGGGCATTTTGTTGGATAATTGTCTTCCCTTCTACCATTTCTAGAGATTTTTAATTCGAAAAGGTTCATTCTTGGTATCAAGCCTGGGAACTTCCAAACACTTATCCGGATCTCGTACAATATATTCCCAAAACCTGATATATGTTGTAGCACCAGTTGATGATGCAGCACCACAGCACCCCAGCCCTCCCCATCGATGCTGTACTTTCATGGTTCGTGGACGTGGATTATTGGCGTGTGAGTTTAGGAGGGAGGGGGCGATGTTGGGGGTGAGGATAGGTAGTAGTAGATGGAGGGGATGGGTATTGATTGGATGGGGTCGGAGAGGGTAAAAAGGTAGTATATTCTCAACCCTTATCTGATACCCTCTCCTATACCCCTTTTACTATCCCGGTTTTACTATTCCCCTTTTAATTCCCCCCCTTCCGCCACCCCTTCCCCGACCCAATATCGCCCCCTCCCTCCTAGAACCCATACGCTAAAAATCTATACCCCGGAATAATAATAGTATAGGTTTTAAATGGAGGGATTTTATGGACGGATTCGATGGGAGTTGTTTCAGGCATTAGGGTGTAGGATGAGTCTCTCACCTACGAGACCATTCGCATTCTGCATACTAGGGTCTCTAGATGATTTTGTATATGTCAGAATATTTTACATCTCAACAGTATACACAATGATCTTTCCCAGCCAAATAGGTAGACTTTCGGAATAACATGCTCTCAACCTTAATACTGGTTCCTGTCTCGCTCTTTGAGCGCCTGTTCCGTCTCCATCTCTGCATTCAAACTGAGCCCCTTTGTCCCAAAACTCAATACGAGTGCGACAAACGCCAACCCAGCCATGACCGCCCATACAACCTTCAACGCGTCCGCGTATGCGTTCACAATCGCAGTTCTTTCGGGCGTACCTTGCGGTAGTCCTTTAATCACCTGCACCAGCCCACTGGCATCCTGCGCCAGCGCCGTCGCGTTACTCGCCAGGTCAGGGTATTTGCGAAGTTCAACCGCAAACCGGCTCTGGAAGACGACACCGCCGATGCCTTGGCCGAGCGAGCGCATGAAGATATACATGGCGGCTGCAAACCCAACATGCTTTTCTGTCGCCGCTGCTTGTGAGGCCAGGTTCATGCTCGCAAATAGTAAGCCCGTTCCCAAGCCTGGTACGAGGTTCAAGAATATAAATCCGGGCACGGTTGTCTCCGGGTTTAGCAGGTACAGTAATCCCAGGCCCAGCACCGTCAGCGACCACCCGGACCAGAGGGACCAACGGAAGCGGCCCGTGATACTGACAGCGACGCCAACGAGGATCGATGCGGGCGCGATGGTGAATGTCTCGGGAAAGACGGCGACGCCGCTAATGATTGGACTGTAGGCTTTAACGGCCTCGTAGTAGAGCGGGAGATAGTAGAGTAAGCACCAAAGCACAATGCCGTGCACAAGCGTGCCAATGTAGTTGACGACTGCAGTACGGTTGCGGAAAATGCTCAGAGGGATCAGCGGCGTCTTTATAATACGGGTCTCGTAAAGAACGAAGACGAACAGGCCGCATATTCCAAGTACAAGTGGTACCAGAGTGCGGAAGGAGGACCAGGCGAACATGACGCCGCCCCAAGAGATTGGCATAAGCAACGAAGTAGTGGACGCAGTCAGGAGGATCGCACCGGCCCAGTCGAAGCGCTGAAGTTTACTTGCCACGCGACCCGGAGGGTGCTGCAGCCGCAGGCAGAAAGGGAGCGTAAGGAAGCCCAGGCCGCAGAAGGGCAGATTTAACCAGAAGATCCAACGCCAAGTGGCTTTTTGGGCGAAAGCGCCGCCAATCAAAGGACCAGTAACAGATCCAAGTGCCCATGGTAGACTTTGGAAGCCGAACCACTTGCCGCGCTCTCGCAAAGGGACGAGGTCGGTGATGAGGATTTCGAACAGAGAGATGATGCCGCCCCCACCGATACCCTGGATGCTACGACCGATCAGGAGAGAGGTGATATTTTGGGCGAGCGCGCAGACTATTGCACCTACCGTGAACATGACAAGGGCAATGAGTAGGAGGGGTTTGCGGCCAAAGAGATGTGAGAGCGAAGCGAAGGTGGGTTGGAAGACGGTGGAGCAAAGAAGGAAGGAGGTGCCACACCAGAAGGCCGCGATGGCGCTGCCGTGGAGGGATTCAGAGATGATCTAATTGGAGCGTTAGTTTGGTTACACTCCTGTCTATATCGGCCATTGGGTCTCGGGACTACCACAGTGATCAGGACCCACGGCGAACTCCAAAAGGCTGTTGATGGCAGAAGGGGGTTATCTTACGGGAAGAGCGACAGAAAGCGATGTAGCATCCAAGGCCACTGCCAAGGTGATAATGCAGAGACTGGTGAATGAGGCATAGAAGCGCCATCCAGGATTGAAGCTGTCCGGCGGTGAAGAAGATGAGGAATCCAAGCCAGTCATACTGCCTGTCCTCATCTGGGACGGTGGCTCTGACTTGTTTTCATTCTCCACATTGTTGTTGCTGGTTGGCTTTTCCATGTCCCGAGCGGCAACGATTGCATGGAATATTGGCTGGACTGTTGGCCACCGGACGCCAGGTGATGTATTGCAGAGATAGACCACACAAAGCTGAACGTTGCTGTACAGGAAGTAGGTGAACCGGCGACTTTTCGCAAAGGATTCGCGGTTGGATTGGTGTCATGTGATTCATTCTTCACATAGAGGCCACGAAGCTAGCTGATCCTGCACTCATAGAAGCCTCCGTCGTCTTTGCAAAGTCGTTAGATCCAACTTCGCCGTTACTGTTCTCTCAGCGATGCAAGTATGCAAATGAATGTTGACGTCACACGGTTGATTGACTGATTAATAGGTCATCTAAGTTGTTGGAGGGTAATGGGAATTGGCGGTCAGCGCGGAGTCCTAGTATACGTATAGATTACCGTAGTACAGTGCCAAGCCACTAGTATTGGGCTGTTACGGTCAATTTCCAATCTTCAGTGTAACAGTACCGACGGAGTAAGCAATGCAGGCCAACAATGCTTGTCATCCGTGCATCATACGGTTCATACTATGAGTTAAAGCAGTAAAACCAAGGCATCTCTCATGTAACCTACCCTCGTTTCACAGCTCTTGTCCGCAATTCTGTTAGCACTCTGCCTCGATATTCGCCATCTGCATCTGGTACGCAACCCCAATCCGCTCCGGCTGAACTTCAAGCCAAATCGACATATCTAGATGCTTAGCTTTGAATGTTGGAAAGTCCCTATCATCAACGTGCCCGGGGTACGGCGGCATGTAAAATGTTGCCGGCAGCAAATCCTCGCAATTGTTCCAAAAGCTGACGATTTGTCATAAATCTCTTGATGGATGCTGCGGTCTGACTTGTTGAGCACAATAGAAGCTACTTTTGCTCATTGAAGCCGTCTGGAGACCACGCCCAAGGTCATCGAATAGAGGCCTGAAACAGGAGTCTTTGGGGCCTCAATTGCCAAAAGTGATCGACTACCACAGAAGATCTCGTTCTTTAAATTTCAACATGGTTCACCTACCCGACAATCCATGTCTTTTTCTTGTGCACGTTCAAGGGTCTCCCGGGCTAACTAGCTGCGGCGGGTGCGACTTTTGCATTCTCAGCAGCGTGAGCTCCGGGATAGTAAAATCCTTAGCTACGAGAGCGGCCGTGAGTTTAGGTCGGTGGGGGCTAGATGGCAGGCAAAATTGACATTCTTGATCCCCTCTCGCAGGACCTAGGCTTCTTCTGCGTGTGGACCCATCTCCTATCAGTGATTCTTAGAAAATGATTGGTACACATTTCCGCTCGCGAACCAGATGTATCACCACATGGGGGATATGAGACGTATTCGCCATTCCTGTGGCAATGGCAGTCGTCAATTGCAGCATCCTCTTACGTCCGATTTCGCTTGTTGATCATGTCTGCAGCCTATATCTCCACATGAGTCCAGTCCCGCGGGCACACAGTAGGATGAATTCCTCACCTTCTCAGCAACAGCATAAACGGTAGCGCACAGGTTCGTGCTCGGCACCAGCGGAACCACATTCGCGTCCACAACACTCAATCCCTTTACCCCATAATCCAACAAATCACGCCCTACGACGCCTCCTAGCTCCAAGGGCATCATCCCAGCCTGGATTACCAAGCTTCTCCCACGCATCATAGTCCTCTGTGGCGCCGCGATTGAGAAACATACCATTCACTGTCGAACCACCTACGAGGGAAGCAGCGGCTGATACCTCCGATGTTCGATTATTGAGTCCGACTTGATGATCGGAAGAGAAATTGTGCATCAGCTTTGGGTCTTGAAAAAGGTCCTTGTCTGGGTCGAAGTGCTGCCATGGTCGTGCTATAAGAGGATCATCATGGTATAGATACCCATACTCGACGACAAGAACTGTGGCTCTCCCCGAGCTCAACCTGCTTGCTACTGTTAGGCCACTCTGCCCTCCCCCAGCGATAGTGTAGTCGTAGGCATCGCGTAAAGACGAAGTGTGGTTCCCGACACCATCTCTTTTTGGAAAATCATTTACTTGACAATGCGCCTTGTGAGACTGCTGGAAGAAATGTATGAATATGACGAGACTTGCAATGGAAGCTACTATACGGATCGAATGGATTTTATGCAGCTGAAATTGTGCCATTACTCGTGGAGAACCAGGAGGTATGGCACTGGAAGGATGCGAAATCACCATAACGGAGGGAGTTCATAAACATGAGCGAAGATCTACTTTTCTTTCAATCAACCAACCCTTGATGAGGTCTAGCAGTTGATTAGAACGCCTTCCGAGCTCGCGGGAAGTAGCCTGTTTGCCGTACCATTTAGTCTCCTCCCAAAGTAGAAGATGGGTAGCCTCATTGGGAGATCTCATCAAGTTATAGGGGTTAATGGCACTTCGAGGGAAGCAATCGAACTCACGCAGTCACGTGGCCCTACCTATGGGAAGAGATTGTGCTTCCAAATTCGCGCAACTCAGTAGGACTACACGAAGCTTTTGATAACGTCGCCATAGTGGTCTGAAGTGTGCTGTAACCGAGGAAACGATGGACTTGAGATCTAATTTTTGATTCAAGCTCCATCACGTAGCGAGACTGCTCGTTCAGACCATGGTTCATGATCGCGGTCATCTCGATTAGGTCAAGGGGGAGTGGAATCAGATCTCTTGCCGCAGGAGAAGCCCAGAGGCCGAGTCAGAGGGCCAGCGTTGCTCCGATTTCGGCCCGCTCACTCCAATTCTGGAAGGTGCCAAGCAGACACCCACCTGCTCAGCCACCTTGTCCAGGTACTTCGAGACCGGAGTCTGCTTGCCAATGGAGCTCGTTGTCGCCGTGACCTCGAGATTATGAAGCGCAAGAGATTTCCACCCACAATTCTGCGCGGGTGCCTTCATCCCATCACTGTCAGCCGAATGGCAGCGGGCCCTCGACTGCGCGCGACATGACCGACATCCCTAGAACCGACAATGTACTATGCGACATCTTGAGGGTGCTAGAGCGGATCGAGGCCAAATTTGATGGGCATGAAGAGCGCTTCCAGAGCCTAGAAGAGCATAATAAGAGGATCCTGACAAGGAATACGGAGACTTACGATGAAAGGACCGGTACCGAGACCTCCACTCGCCACGTGGCGGAGCCGCCGCAACTCGACTTTGATAATGTGGAACATTCCAGGAAAGGTACTCCAACAAACGACGCTTCGCATGAGCTTAGTAAGACGGTATTGAAGATCCCATACAGCCAATGGAGCATCAACCAGCTCGACAGATTCTTTAGTCTTACGCTGTCCTCTTCTCTCCGCCAACGTCTTGGCGATTGCTGGGGTATTCCGGACGATAACCGACTACCGTTGAAGTTCTTCAAATCAAACATCCTCAAGACAAACGCACCATGGGGCACACCACTCGATAGCTTTCCTACAGCTAGACAACCAGTCGAGAGAGACTTGGAGTTTCTATGTCAATTTGACGATGATCTAAGGGTACAGCCAGGCAATGACTTTGTCGTTATCGACTTCGATACTTTGGATAATACGAGGTTTTATAGGTTGGGGATCGATGCAGTTGGGTCGGAGTTGGAAGTTGAGCCGCAGGGTACACAGAACGCCCCGTGGTCCCGACTCGTCCTGTATCAAGGTGCAACTACCGGCGACAGTATATCCAGGAGCAGAGACAGACATCGCGAGCCCATACCATACTTTACCACCACGGACAAGGTCAAAGGTCTTTGGGACCATTTGGACTACCACTTGCAGTGCAAGCGCCGAGGGACCACAACCAATCCGTACTCAACTGTATGGAATGGTTTTCATACAAACTTCTATGAAGTACGCGAGACGACCGAGTGGAATATCAAAGAGCTTTGGAAACATGGGCCCCTGTATGGCCACCCTCTTGGCTGGCACTTCCGGAAATGTGCCTACACCATCTATACGCCGGTATCAGTGGATACCTTGGAGTTTTCTGGCCGAGATCTCTCCAAGATGAACCGACACTGGACTTTGCTCGTTCTCGCACCCGATTACTTCTTTGATGACAAGAATACTTCTTTCCCGATGACTGCATCGTCGTCCAGTAGAACAGAAGCATTGGGGTACACCTTGGGAAAGTTGACTCAATCTGGCGCCGAGTTGCATCTGATTGGCCAAGGTCTGGAGAAGATCACCCAACGCTGGGCCGACTTTTTGTCGTACTTTGACTACATACTGGATGGTGGTGACTCGTTGATGAAACCGGCAGAGCATGACAATCTTCTCTTTGACGATGCTGCCTTCGGGCGCTCGAGGAAATACTTCTGGGCAATCGATTGTCTCACCGAATTTGATCTAAGTATTACCGACAACATAGTGCAGTGGGAATTATACAAGGCTGCAAGAGTGTCTTCAATAAATAATTTGCCTGACCTAGACCACCGCCAACTACTCTTTGCAGAGAGGCAGTATCGTGTCTTGCAGAATCAACGGGAATCATTTAGGCAGAAACTTGCGTCTACAAGAGCACTAAGAGATGCTGTAAGTATTCTTGGCGAGCGGTGAAGTCTTCGACTGATCATTCGTAGCTCTTCAATGCTAGTGGTGTCATCGAGAGTAGGGCTAGTACTAGGTTAGGTGAGAACGTCAAGCTCCTGACGTTTGTCAGCATCTTCTTCCTTCCGCTATCGTTCACTACTGTGAGTTTCAATTTTCTATCCAATCCAGCCAGTCGGCATGTTTTACTCGCGCTTCCATTGGTGGCCTTGTCCCTAAAAGCCACACTCTGACAGCCTCGCCGGGAGCCTTGATCTACCGCTGACGAGACCAGTCTTTATGGAGCGTGAACGACCATTTTTCGTTGACCGTCCTGATCTACGTCGTCATCGTCGTAGCTTTACTGACCTACCTCACCATGTTCAACATCAACAGCCTCGCCCAAGCCTTCAGCGAAATCTACAACACCAAGAAAAAGCACGTCGTGCGCGCTATGAAGCGCGATCATAAGCAATTATGGAAAGTGCGTGGTCAACGCTTCGAGGCATTCCGTCCGAAGTATGAAGATACGGAGCCTTCTGAGTGGTACGTTCCACTTTATGCCATGATTCACCCTGCAGCCGTGCTAGGCTTTGGCTGGGGGAAGGAAAACGTCGCTAGCCGCACAGGTGCCAATGACGAGAAGGCGTCAGGATCAGGCGCCGTTGCTAGGCTGTTTCGTAGGCGGAAACGGAGGCTTGAGGAAACGGAGGAACCCCAGCCTTGGGTGATAGAGTAATCCTAGGTACCCGTCACACGTACACCCACGCCTATGGCCTTCCATCTAATTAATTGATCCTTACCCTCCATCCCGGCAACGTCATCACGAGTTTAAGATGTCTCATCTTACACCTTCAACATAATATATCTATTATTCTTACAGAAGTCACGTTCTTTGACCTCTTAAGTCAGCACTTTGAATAGACCGCGGCGGGAGAATATACACTGTAATACAGCTCATAGTCTCGATATATAACCTGTTCTTTACAACAAGCCCAGTCAAGCAAAGAGCACAGGGACTCTAGCTCCCTCTTTCAGCTGAAATGCAGGATCACCAGACTATATCCAGCATCTTTCCGCTCCGACTTTCCCGTGCGTCAAGTACCGTGAGTAAATCTTTGGAACCTCAGAATTCAAGAATCCTGCCATTCTTGGACGAAAGTAGCAATGATCCCGCAACATGCGTCAAGGAATCAGATCGTGTTCGAAGACGACCACGTCGGTTTCTGCTAATGTACCACGCGACTTGAGACATACGGTGTCTGGATTGAGAATGCATATTTGATTATGTTTTGAAATACTAGAATAGATAAAATATAATCCGTATCCGTACATCTCAGGTATATAGTCGGGTCGCCATGCTCCTCGCAAATCAGACTCTCTCTATTGCAACAAAGAAACCCTCATTGCGAACTCGTACAGCCAGATATCGATCCTTCCCCTCCCCATCATCGTCCACTTCGCTCCTTCATCGCTTTTTATAAACAAATCCCTCCATCCCACTGAAAGGCCACCACACAACACCGTCCCACAGTGCATCAACCACAGGATCCCGTGGTGCATCAATCCGTCTCCTCCCCATCCCCCTCATTCAAAAACCCCAACGCCTCAAACCCCTTCGCCAACCCCCTCTTCCCCCTCCCACCCCCCTCCCCCTCCTCAACCTTCCCCCACTTCCTCTCCCCCTCCTGCACAGCCTCCAAATCGGCTCTCAACTCCCTCTCCTCTTTGATCTGCTCAGCCTTGGCTTCTGAAAACCGCCCCGTCATTCCAGCGTCCGCTAGCATTTCTTTGAGGTGTTTGATCTTGGATTTTGGGGTGGGGTAGGGGGATAGTTCTTTGTGCCACATTTTGCGGATGCCGCATTTTACGAGATGGCTTTGGAGGCGCTTTATTTCTTCTGAGGAGGGGGAGGAGGGGGGTTCGGTGGGTTTTTTGGATTTTGTGGGTTGGGGTTTTGGGGGTGCGGAGGCGGATTTGCGGTTTCGTTTGGGTTTGGGGGGTTCGTCGATTAGGACTGACATTGAGCTGTCTGATTGTTCTGCTTTTGTGGTGTCTGGGGCTGCTGTTTGGTTTGAGGGTTCCCTTGGTTTTGCTGGCTTGGGCTTTGTCTTCTCGGTCTTCGGCTTCGCTGGTTTGGATTTGCGGCTTTTTTTCGTCGTAGGCGGTTCGTCGACGAGCTCGGAGAGTTCGCTCTCTGAGTGTGATTGCTCGCCGAGCTCGTCTGGATGAGCAAATGAAGAATGAACCCTCGCCTGTTGATTGGGTGTAGTGTCCTCCTCCTCTTCAGACTTGGGGGAGTCGCTTAGAAAGGAATCTCCCTTTACGGGCTTATCCTTCGCTGCAGGCTTCCTGGCAACTCTTCCCTTTGATGACAGCTTCTCCGTTGTGCCATTGTTACGTCCACCTCGGTCCTTCACTCCATTCCTCCTTGACTTGGTAGCCTTCACGTCTTGCTCTTCTTCGTCAGTTCCAGAATGCAACTCGGGGCTGTCGCGCTTTGCCTTCGTCTCTTGTTTGTCACTCCTAATACCCTTTGCAAACGTGACCTCTTCTCCATGCGCGTCATTCTCATAGTCTGAATCTGCTCTGAAAACCTCTGTCTCGCTCGCTAGGCCTTCTGTCTCCGAGTCATCCTTCTTCCCATTTCGCTGCTGAGCCTTGGCCTTCGTTGAGGATGTCGTCTTAGAGACTTCCTCTTCACGCGCCGACTCTTCTCCATCTGAGTCATTCTTCTTTCTACGCTTCTTTGGCTCTGCTTTCTCAGTCGAGGCACGCTTTGTTCCTCGAGGCTTTCGATGCTGATCTTGAGGCTTGGGAGGGGAGGCACGATGCTGACTCAGGGTCGGCAGAGACGAGGTTTCTCCAGCCTCTGCTTGTGCGTCCTAGAGCACTATATATTAGCCAGAGACCAATTCATTACCATCGATAGTCAACGCGCACCACTTCCGCTTGGATCACCAGCTTGCTTTTGCTCGTCCACGTGTCATCTGTTTTGAAAAAATCTTCCTCCAGGTTCAAATCGTCTTCTACAGACTTCCGTATCCGTCTCACGGTGAGGTTCTCCAGATTCCCGCTTTTGTAGACATTTTGGACCGCATCTCGTAAGGTTTGCTCCAATGTCGCGTCATTTGGACGCGTCTTAGAGGCCGGTGAGAGGGACATTGGGATGGCACGAATGCGTTCCTGCTCTGCTACTGTGATACCCCGTGCGCTCCCACTGCCTTCATGCACATGCCCCGCGTGTAGCTGCCAAGCTCACCAAGCTTACCTGGCGTTCAATGCTGAGGCTACCTGTAGTCCTAGATAAGATAAGGCCTTGGCATGTTGTTTCCTGAGGGACCGAGGGTCGGTGTCAAAAGTCGTTGCCGACTTTTCCCCGGAATTAGGCGCGAAAATCGGCAACGACTTTTGTCCCAGACCCTCGGACTTTTCCTTACTCCCTGTTCGATGTTGTATCTCACACATATTCATTGGCTCTTACAGCCAATCTCCAACACTACAGATTAAACAGTCACAAAGTGACGCTGCTCACTGAATTCTTGTCTTACATGCGTCATGTCTCATCTCTACGATGTTGCACTACTTGGAGTCTGCGGGCAAGGACGTTAGCCGTACTCTGGGCTCTGTGATTCTCATCTCGTGGAGAGCCGCTGAATAAGGCTTTCGAGATTATCGGTGTCGAGCAAGGTCTCTGAAAGTACCCTGTCTGAGGTCTCTGGTCCACTGGCAACTGCCATCGCCCTTTACACCCCTGAAGTTCCGACGCTTGAGCGATCGGACTCGTATCATTTGACATCAGTGATATGAGGAACGATCCTCTATGCTCCAATATCTCTTCCTGTGGGACTTCTGCCTTCATTCTCGAGTCCCTCCATTTCCTCACTCTCGGTGGGTTGCTTTGT
>JAABUL010006925.1_pt1 | contig 12652 bp, 13 predicted proteins | sample 5559151 | NCBI WGS metagenome assembly JAABUL01 (sample SAMN10711876, study PRJNA513368) | rock metagenome | isolation source: Antarctica rocks | place: Antarctica: Victoria Land, Pudding Butte sud | reverse complement strand
GGGGGCGTCAAGCATAGGGTGTCCTCAGTTCCAGGGCAGTCCTTCCGCGTCGTGCTTAAGTCTACCACCGGCTACTCCTCCGCGCCGACCCTGTCTTCCTGGCCCCCGCTTTTTGAGAAGATACGCGGAGAGCGTGGCGCGCGCCGTCATAACCGCCCGCACGCGCACACCCGCGATGGAGAGCGTGACCGTGGCCCGCCCCGCGCCGGCCCCGGCCAGATAATCACGGTCGCCCCCTGGACGACAGCAAGCGACGTGGTGGCCCAGACGCCCCCCGTCCCCGCCTGGTAGATGTAGAGATGCACCGTCTGTCCCGCGTGGTCCCAGGCAACCGTCGTATACGCGGGGCCGTTGACGGCCACGTAAGGGAGGGGCGGGACCGCCGGGGACGCGAGAATCGGGACCACCGCGTCCCCGCGTCCGACGGGGAGCCCGAGCGCCAGGATTGTCCTGATGAGTAGAGGGGCGAACCGGCGACTTGGGCCGCGCGGTTTGCTGTGTCCACTCATAGGTACTTGCCCATACCGCCAGCGATGTCAACGGAGGCGCCGGTGATGTAACTGGCCTGCCGTGAGCAGAGAAAAGCGACGAGACCGGCCACCTCGTCCGCCGTGCCGAAGCGGCCCATCGGCACGTCCTGCCGCGCCATCTGAGCGAGGAATGCCGCGCGATCCATGTCGGGGGCGCGTCGCCGCCAGATGTTATCCCACTGAGGCGTGTCCACAAAACCGATGTTGACCGAGTTGACCAGGATGTCCTCGGGCGCGAGTTCCATCGCCAGCGCTTTGCTGAACCCGAGGCAGGCCGCGCGGTTCGTGCTCGTGGCGAAGAAGGCCGGATCGGGCATCTTGCCGTAGACGGCGTTGATATTGACGATGCGGCCCCCGCCGCGCGCGCGCATCAGCGGCAACACAGCGCGCGTGCAGCGGATCTGCGAGAACAGCTTGACATCCAAATCGGCCTGCCACTGCGCGTCGCTCAGGGTGTCAAACCGCCCCGGCGTGGCACGGCCGGCATTGTTGACGAGCAGGTCGACCCCGCCGAAGCGCGCGGCCGCCTCTGTCACGAAGCGCTCGATATCGGCGGGAATCGTGACATCCGCGACCATCCCTAGCGGCTCACCGCCGGTCCGCGCCGCGATGTCGCCACAGGCCTCCTCGATCTCATCCTTATTGCGGGCGCACAGCGCTACCGCGGCGCCCTCGCGGGCCAGTTCCAGGGCGATGGCGCGTCCCAATCCCTTGCTCCCGCCCGTGACGAGCGCGACTTTACCCTGTATGCCGAGGTCCATACGGGCGCCCCTTCCCCCTATTCCCCTACTCGTTCCTACGTCACCGGGTCCGCCGGATTGTTCGGCTCGATACGCCCGGCCGCTTTGGCTTGGTCCAGCATCTCACGGAAGCCGCTACGCGGCGGTGAGAAGATATCGACGGCCACACACCCTTTGTCGTAGGTGCGCGCCGCGTGGGGCACGTTGGGCGGGACGACGTAGACGTCGCCCGGCCGGATCATGCGCTTCTCGCCGTTCATCTCGAACTCGTACTCGCCCTCCAGCATAGTCCCGATCTGCTCTTCGGGGTGCTGGTGCAGCGGCGCCTCGGTGTGGGGCTCGAAGTACACGTAGTTGAACAGGATGTTGCGCCCGAAAATCGGCTTGAAGCGGATGCCCTCGCCGAGATTGACGAAAGGAACCTCGTCGGCGCCGGTAAAGACGGGCGGGAACGAGGGGTCCGGCTCTCCCCCCTCTTTGCCGGCGGAGAAATACCCTGTCGATAGATCACTCATGCTGTCGCGCTCCTTCCATTCTTTCTTAGACATGGTTCACGCGACGCTCGATCAAGCTTGACAGTGTAAGCCTCCAGCAGGCGCAACACTGTCAAGTCCGTTTGAACCATGTCTTAGAACAACTCGAGTCTTAGAATAACTCAAGGTACTCCTGGACCTCCCAATCGGTCACGTAGTCATTGTAGCGGGTGACCTCGCTGCCCTTGAGCTTCGTGTAGGTATCGACGAAGTCGCGGCCCAGCAACTCGCAGAGAATCTCATCCTGCCGCAGCGCCGCGAGCGCTTCGGCGAGCGAAGAAGGTAGGCCGGGTAGGTCGGCGCGGGCATAGGCGTCTTCCCCCTGGATGAAGTGCTCCGGCTCAATCTTGTCGCGGATACCGTCGAGGCCGGCGGCGTAGATCGCCGCCATCATGAGGTAGGGATTGTTGTCCGCGCCGGGCAGGCGGTTCTCCAGGCGCGCGCCCTGGCCGCGCCCGTGCGGGACACGCAACAAGGTCATGCGATTCTCCAGGCCCCAACTGATGTTAGAGGGCGCGAAGGTGTAGGGGCGTAGGCGCTTGTAGCTGTTGACCGAGGGGTTAGCCAGCGCGCACACGGCGCGCGCGTGGCGCAACTCGCCGCCGATGAACCAGCGCGCGACATCGGAGAGCCCGTGCTCGCCGGTGGGGTCATCGAAGGCGTTCCGGCCCGTCGCACTGTGATAGAGTGAGTGGTGGAAGTGCGATCCACTGCCGCTGTGGCCGTTGAGGGGCTTGGACATGAACGTGGCAACGTAGCCCATCTGGAACATGATCTCTTTCACGGCCATCTTGTAGTAGACGGCCATGTCGGCGGCGCGCAGCCCTTCGAAGTGCCCCGCGCTGATCTCGCACTGGCCCGGTCCGTACTCGGTGTTGGCTTCCTCAACGCCAAGCCCGATCGCGTCCAGGTTGGCGCTCAACGCGGTCAGGATGTCGTCGACCTGATGCTGCTTGACCTCCGCGTAGCAGTTGCTGCCGGTCCAGGAGGGTTGCGGCTGGCCACCCTCGAACGAGCGGAAGACATAAAACTCATGTTCGCACGCGCCGTGGGTGGTATAGCCATCCGCGGCAAGGGCGGCTAGTACGCGCGTGAGCACACTGCGGGGCGCGACCTCGACGCGGTCGCCCTCCAGCGTGTACACATCCGCCAGGACTTTCGCCGTACCCGGAGCCCACGGCAAAACGACAAATGTCGACAGATCCGGTTTGAGCACCCACGAGGGGTAGCCGCTAGCAAACCCCGCTCCGGCCGGCACGACAAAATTCGCGGCGGTATCGACCGAGAGCATCGCCGAGGGATACTGGATCCCGTCCTCCATCCCATGATTGGCGAATGTCGCCGCCGTGGCGTTGCGCGCGCGCGTCACGCCGCTGTTGTCGACAAAGGTGACGCGGACGGTCTTGATACCCTCGCTTTCGATGGTCTGGCGGACGCTCCGCGCCGTCTCTGATGCCTGCATGATGGCTATAACCTCTCTCTATCTGTGTTCCTCGGCCTGGCCGGCTCTGTCATCTATCATGTTGTGGTTCCACTGATGACGGCCGCGAGGCGGCGCAAGCCCTCGTCTATTCCATCGAGCGCGACGTAGCTGTAGCTCAGGCGCAGATAGCGGCGCCCGTCGACGCCCCGCGTGAAGAATGGCTGCCCCGGCACGTAGGCGACGCCCCGCGCCATGGCCCGTGGGGCCAATGCCGTCGCGTCGACGCCTTCCGGCAGGGTCAGCCAGGTGAAGAAGCCGCCGCCGGGCCTGGTCCACTGCAGTCCGGCCGGGAGCAAGCGGTCCATGGCGTCGAGCATCGCGTCGCGCCGGCGCGTGTAGATCGTCCGGGCGCGCGCCACCTGCTCGTCCAGCCACCCTTGCCGGTCGTAGGCCAGCAACATCGACTGGCTGAGTGTACTGGCAAACTGGTCCGTCGTCTGTTTCGCCAGCGTCATCACCCTGATCAACTCCGGCGGTGCGGCGACGCAGGCTACCCGCGCGGCAGGAAAGAGCGTCTTGGCGAACGTATCGATAAGCACGACGCCAGTGGGGTTGAGCGACCACAGCGTCGGCGGCTGGGCGTCGCCCGCGCCGAGGCGCCGGTAGGCGATGTCCTCGACCAGGAGCAACGCGCGCTCGGCCGCCAGGGCGACCAGGGCCGCGCGGCGTTCGCCCGTGAGTGTGATGCCGCTCGGGTTCTGGTAATCGGGGATCGTATAGAGGAATTTGGGACGCCGCCCCTGGCCAGCCAATGCGTCCAGCGTATCGCGCAGCAGATCTACCCGCAGGCCATCGTCGTCCATGGGGACACCGACCACCTCGCCCTGGTAGCTCGTCGTCACCATCTCCGCGCCGAGGTAGCTCGGCGCCTCCATCAGCACCATGTCACCCGGATCGACGAGGACCTTATTGAGTAAGTCGAGCGCCTCGACCCCGCCACTGGTCACCATCACCGACTCGAATGTCGTCGCGACGCCCTCGCGCCGCTCCAGATAGGAGCGGAACCAGTCGCGCGTGCGTGGTAAGCCGGGCGTCGGCCCGTACTGCAGGGCGATGGCCGGCTCGTCCACGATGGCCTGCCGCGCGACCTCGGCCAGGCGGTCGGTCATGAATGTCGCTGGATCGGGCAGGCCGCCCGCGAAAGAGATGACGTCCTCCCGTCCGGCCAGCCCCAATAACGTGGCCAGCGCGTCGTTTTCCATGCCGGCGACACGGCCGGCCAGGAGGGCGCCTACCCCCTGTGCCTCCATCTGCTTCACAACCATCGTCATCCAATCATCCTCGACATCTCCGCCCTCGGCCGCGACGGGCGCCTATTCTTGGTGTAGCGCGTAAGAAACGCGCCCATTAGTTCAAGTGTCACGCGTACGACACGCGGCGTCAATCCCGGTTCGTTCCCCGACCGCGGGCCAAAGGAGGCGGGCCTACGGGTATTGCCGCTATGTTATGTATAGAAAGACGGCGGTTGGCGCAGGGTGGACCACTGCGCCAGGTCGTGGCCGAAAATCACCGTGGTCTGGGGTTGGGCCGCCTCCCGGCGCAACCGCTCGACCGAGGCATGGCCGGCCACGGGGTCGGTCATGGCGCTCAACGCATCCTCGTTCCAGTTAATGGAGGTGTAGACGGCGTCGATGGTGAAGAGCAAGCGCTGCCCGTCGGACAAGGTGACCAGCACTGATTGATGTCCCATGGTGTGTCCAGGCGTGAAGAGCAGGTCCAGGCCGTCGCACACATGGTAGTCGCCGCGGATCGTCCTGTAGCGCACACCCGGCGCGTCCCAATCACGATTGGTGATGCGCCCGGCCCGCGCGGCCGCTAGCTCCGCCTCCTGCACCAAGATCGGGGTATGCCGGATGTGGTTGTTGCCGCCGGCATGGTCGAAGTGCAGGTGCGTATTGATCACACAGGTCAGGTCATCGACGGCGAGGCCGATCCGTCCCAACTGGCGATCAAGCGTATCGCCGGCCGTCATGTGCGGGAATATCTCCTCCCCATCAAGGTCGCCTGACTGACCGATCCAGGAGTCGGGCATGCCCGTGTCGATCAGATACGTATCGCTATCGGTTCGCGCCAGCAGGATGGGAATCGGAATGGTCGTGCGGCCCGAGCGACCCGTATTAGGCACGAGCACATCCAGACCTATCTCGCACCAGCCGCCTTGCAAGAGATAGAGCCGCATCTAGGCCAGCCCCGCCTCGGCCTCGCTGCCGCCCTCTTCGCCCAGCGCCTGACCAAGCTTGCCGACCAGTTCAGGGCTGCGGGCGCGCAGGTAGAAGACGATGCACACGCCGATCACGAGCCAGATGGCCGTGAGCGGGCCCATGAAGCTGGCCGGCGCCCCCGGAGCGCTGCCGGGATAGACGGAGCCATAGACGCCCAGGGCGTAAGCGATGATGGCGATGATCGGTACCACCATGTGCTTGAGCACGCTGTACTCGCGGCCCATCTCGCATCGGAAGTAGACGATGCCGGCGATGGCAAGCACCACGTAGACGACCGAGACGGCGATGCCACCCGTACCGCCGTAGAATCCGTAGACGGTGAGCGGGCCAGCCGCGCCGCCTGGTAGACCCCACTGAGAGATCTTGGGAAAGCCGACGATGATCGCCAGGATCGTCGCCAGCACGATGTTGACCACGATCGCGCCGACGGGCGTCTTGTGGACGGGGTGCGTGCGGCCCAGGAAGCGCGGCAGCGCGCCGTCACGGCCCATGGCAAACATGGTGCGGATAGTGGCGTTGTGGCAGGCCAGGGCGACGATGTAGGCGCTGATGATCGCGGCCAGGTCGGTCAAAACGGTGAGGCCCGGAGCGAATGTTTTGGAGAGTGTATGCAGCGGAGTGCCGTCGGCGCCCCAGGCCGCGCCGTTGTTCACGCCGTACCCGATGGAGATGGCGTAGGTCATCACCAGATAGAAAATGACCGCGAAGATCACAGCCCCGACGATGGAGAGCGGGATCGCCCGGCGCGGGTTGTTGGTCTCTTCGCCAAGCACAGCCGACGTCTCGAAGCCGATGAAGGAAACGACGGCGAACACGATGCCGTAGGCAATGCCGTAGAAGGCGCCCGTCTTGCCGACGGTATGTCCCCAGCCGAAGGCGCTGAGGGTGTTGCCGTGCGCGCCGCCGCGGCCGATAATGATGATCGCCAGGATGGCGAGCACCAGCACCGAGAGCGCGCCGAAGACCAACTGTGAGCGCGTGGAGATGCGAATGTCGTAGTACGACAGCAGGAAGATCCCGATCATCCCCAGGATGAAGAAGATGAACCAGTTAATGGTCCAGCCGAACAGCGAGTTGAGTAATACGCCCAGATAGTAGCTTGAGCCGGCCATCGTCATCGGCACGAAGAGCGCGAAGCCGAAGGTGTAGAGCCAGCCGATCACGAAGCCAATCGAGGGACCGAGCGCTTTGGTCGTGTAGGTGTAGGCATAGCCGGCGGAGGCCATGCGCCGCGTGAACTGAATCACCACATAGGCTAGCGCGAGGCTGGATAAACCGGCGATCAAGAAAGACAGCGGCGTCGAGCCGCCCGCCACGGTCGCGGCAAAAGAGGTATTATACGACGCCGCCATCGCCGGTGCGATAACCGCGATCGAGATCGCCAGCGCGTCCCAAACGCTAAGCACACCCTTTTTCAGTTGCTGGTCCTCGGGGACCGCCTTCCCCGCCGTCATATCCGCCATCGTCGTCTCCCTATCCGCCACACGGCGTTCTCTCCGCGCTGTCCAGCCCGTTCCAATAGCCGGAACAGGTGTGGCTTGCACAAAGACTAACACGGGGATTTCGGGGTTGTCAACTAACGGAGCGCTATGTGCTATGACAGGCTGGCCTTGGATATGCTACGCTAGCCCTATCACCCTCCGCGGCATAGGCACAGTAGGGTGCGCCACTTTTTCGCGCTGACGTCACGTATCTACTGAGAGCGCCGCGACGTTCCACTATAATGGAACAACAGCGTAACGAGAGGAGCATAACCATGACAGTCTTGTCTGACACGGCGACAACGCGGGCAACGTCGGAGGCGCCGGCGGGGCCGTCGCCGACGACGAGTATCGAGAACGGCTACGCCTACTTTCAAGGCGCGATCGTGCCGATGGCCGAGGCTAAAGTCAGCGTGGCGACACATGCCCTCAACTATGGCACCGGCTGTTTCGAGGGCATCCGCGGCTACTGGAACGAGCAGGATGGACAGCTCTACCTGCTCAAGCTGCCCGAGCACTACCGGCGCTTCCTCAAGTCGTGCCATGTGCTCAAGATCGCGCACGGGCTGTCGGTGGACGACCTGTGCCGCGTCACGCGTGAGGTGGTGCGACAGTGTGGCTACCGTCAGGATGTCTACGTCCGTCCACTCGCCTACAAGGCGTCGCCGGTGATCAAGGTCGCGCTGCGCGGCCTGCGCGACGAGGTTACCGTCTTCGCCGTGCCAATGGGCGCCTACACCAAGATGACGGGCCTGCGTCTGATGACCTCGCCGTGGCAGCGCATCAACGACAACGCCATCCCGGCTCGCTCCAAGGTCAGCGGCGGCTATATCAACGCGGCGCTCGCCGTGGACGACGCGCAGCAGATGGGCTTCGACGACGCCGTGATGCTGACGCATGACGGACATGTCTCGGAAGCGACCTCGGCCAACCTATTCATTGTCAGCGATGGGCGGCTGCTCTCGCCGCCGGTGACCGACGATATCCTGGTCGGCATCACGCGCGACGCCGTGCAGGAACTCGCGCGCGACCTTGGCCTAGACCTCGAGTTTCGCGGCATCGACCGCACCGAGTTGTTCAGCGCTGACGAGGTCTTCCTATGCGGCACAGGTGTGCAGATCGCGCCCGTCACGGAGATCGACCACCGTACTATTGGCGGCGGCGATACCGGTCCTGTGACCGCCGCGCTGCAGCACGCCTACTTCGCGGCCGCCAGGGGCCAGGATTCACGCCACGGGGACTGGGTCACGCCGGTCTACGAAGGGTAAGGCCACCATGTGCGAGCTGCTTGCCCTGACGGGACCGCGTCCCTTCCCTGTACGTGATCTCCTGCCGATCGCGGCCGCCGTGGAGCGGTGGGGCATCGCGGGGATGGGCTGGGGCCTGGCTTGGATCGATGCGCGCGACGGCCGGCTACGTCACTACAAGCGCGAGACCGCGCTGCATGACGACGAGCGGGCCGCGCATGCCATCGGCGCCGCCACGACGACGACCGTGCTAGTCCACCTGCGCCGGCCATCGTTGCTCAACACGATACAGCTCCACGATACGCAACCCTTCGTGAGCGCGGACGACAGTTTCGCCTTCGCCCACAACGGCGAGTTGCGCCGCCACGCGGAGTACCGCACGCGCTATGCGGCGCGTGACTTGCTGCAGGGGCGCGCGGACACCGAAGTGGGGTTCCACTTTCTCGCCGATCTGCTGCGCGACATGGAGCCGGCGCGCGCGCTCGTCCGCTTGCAGGACGACATGGGCGGCCCCAACAACCTCCTCTACCTGGGCGGCGACGGCCTGCTGCTGGCCTATAGCGCCTCTGAAGAAAATCCGATCTACCGCTTCCGCCTGGGCGATCGGATCGGCGTCGTCACCGCCCTCTACAGCCGCGATCGTGCCGTCTTCGACCTGGCGCTGCCCGACGCGACGTACCTGGACGAACTGCCCATTGGACAGGCCATGACGCTGACCGAAAGGTCCGCCGTCCGTGCATGAGCATGATTTTTTAGCCTATCTGCGCCCCAAACAGGATCTTATCCTGGCCGAGTTGGCTACCCTGTCCATGATGGACTGTGGGACCGACAACAAACCCGGCGTCGACGCGGTGGGACGCGTCGTGCGCGCCAGGCTGGAAAGCCTCGGCCTGGAGGTGGAGACGCACGAGGGGGGCGATCGTGGCGACACGCTGGTAGGGCGGTGGCGCGGCGCCGGCCGCGCGCGTCTGCTCCTGATCGGGCACCTCGATACCGTTTACCCACCGGGGTGGCCGCGGGAGCATCCCTTCCATGTCGAGGGAGACAGCGCGCGGGGACCCGGCACATGCGACATGAAGGCGGGCGTGCTGGTCGGGCTGTACGCGCTCGACGCCCTGCGCCACGCCGGCTTCGATGATTTCGCTGAGATCGCCTTTATCCTCAACGGCGACGAGGAGGTTAGTTCGCCGGTCTCCAGCGCCGTCATCGCGCGCGAGGCGCTGGGGCGTGACGCCGTGCTCGTGCTGGAGGCCGCGCGCGAGAACGGCGACATCGTGTCGGCGCGCAAAGGCTTCGCCCAGTTCGACCTCCACATCCAGGGACGCGCGGCGCACGCGGGCGTGGAGCCCGAAAAAGGCCGTCACGCCGTGCTCGAGCTGGCCCACCAGATTGTCGCGCTACAGGCGCTGAATGGTAAAATACCCGGCGCGACCGTCAACGTCGGCGTCGCGGCTGGGGGGATGCGACGCAACATCGTGCCGGATGAGGCGCGCGCGGAACTCGACGTGCGCGCACGCGACGCCGCCGGCATGGACGCGATTATCGCGGCCCTGCGCGCGCGGATCGTCCGCACGACCGTGCCGGACGCGACCGTGACGCTTGAGGGGGGCGTCGTGCGGGCGCCGATGGAGAAATCGGCCGCGAGCGCGCGTTTGGTGGCGTGGGGTCAGGAGGCGGCGTGCGCCCTCGGCTTCGCCGTCCAGGACGCGGCGACAGGCGGCGGCTCCGACGCCAACAACACGGCGGCGCTCGGTGTACCGACCATCGACCGTCTCGGCCCCATTGGCGGCCTCGACCACAGCCCGCATGAATACATCACGATCTCGTCGGTTGTCCCGCGCACGGCTATGCTGGCGGGACTCATCGCGCGCATCTGCCACGGCTAGAGCCGGTGGAGCACGGCGTCCGGCGCGGAAAGCCAGACGTCAGGCTACCTCGGCGAGAACCCGGCGCGCTACTCCTCCTGCCGGACGCACGGCGGCAACGCAGGAAAGACGGTAGCCATCACAGCCCCTCTCCACCGTCATGCGGCGGCCGGCACAGGCTCCGACACAGCCCGCGCGGCCTCCGCCAAGAGCGCCTCGCGGTGAGGACCGAAACCGTACAATTGGCGGATCTTGCCGTTCTCCGCAGCGGCGATCAGCTCCCGTGGCGTCGCCACACCCAGCCCTTCGCTGAGGCGGAGCGCCGTCTTGGGACCAATGCCCTCGACAGCCATGAGGGCGCGCACGATCGGCGGCGCGTCTTCGAGCAGGTCGTCGTAGAAAGTCATCGCGCCGGCGTCGATCAACTCGGCCAGCTTACGCCGGATGCGCGGCCCGACACCCGGCAAGGACAGTTCTTCCCCGCGCGCCGCGATCGCCGTCGCCTCCTCACGTAGGGACAGCAACCGCCGCGCCGCGCGTCGATAGGCGCGGACTCGATACACGTTGTCCTGCGCCATGTCTAGCAGCGTCGCGATATTGAACAGCATCGCGGCCATCTGACGATTCGTCATATCCAACCCGCCTTCTGATCTTTCATCCACTCAAACAATCTACCTTAATTATAAAACATTTGTTCTAATAAAGGCGTAGAAAAAGGCCGCGAGAGAGGTTCTCTCGCGGCCCGTCCACTAGCACGGCTAGCACGACGCTTCATTAAAAACAGGCGTCAGGCCCGTTGTAGTGATCTTCTAGAATAGGTGCGCCGAGTGGCCGACAAACACGACGGCGATGGCGATGGCGGCGATGACGAGGACCATCGCGATAGCCCAGGTCAGGTTATTCGTCGCCGCGCCGCGCGCGTTGGCGTTAGGGTCATTGTTGCCGGGGGTGCCGGGATCAACGTTTATCTGGCTCATTGCTGTCTCCTTCTACAGTCCCCTCGCGCATCACATGGGGCGGGGGCCACTACAATAAATATCGGCTGGGCTGTCTAGCCTCCTTAGCGGCATGACAAATCGGCTCGATATGGCCGCTCTACTAGGATAAAAGGCAAGTAGCGTGCCACGGCCATCAAAGAGTCGATGCCGGTGACCAACCTCGATTGCGGCGCTTAGAATTTATTCATGTTATGTGCTGGTGGTGACGCTGCGGTGCCACGGCTGCCCGACGCCGGCGATCGTGGTCGCCTGCGGCCTCGACGAGCGCACCGTGGCGGCGTGGCTGCGCCGGGCCGAAGGCCACGCCGCGCGGGGGCATAGGGCGGTGGTGGAGACGGGCCAGGTGCAGGCCGACGAGATCTGCGTGAAGGTGTGCCGGGGGCGCATCTGGCAAGCGCTGGCGCTGGCCGTCCCCTCGCGCCTGTGGCTGGGCGGGGACCTCAGGCCGGCGCGCGATGGCGCTCTGGTCACGGCGACGCTGCGGCGGGTCGCCGCCTGCGCCGCCTGCGCCGCCTGCGCCGCCTGCGCGGCCCTGTTGCTCTGTGTGGACGGCTTCGCGGCCTCTGTGGGGGCGGTGCGCACGGTGTTCCGGGTGGCGCTGCGCACCGGGCCGCCGGCCGCCCGCGCCTGGTGCGGCCGGAGACGGTCCTGCTGGCGCAGGTCGTCAAGAGCCACAACGGGCGGCACGTGGTGGACGTCACGCGGCGGGTCGTCTGCGGGACGGCGGAGGCGGTCGCGGACGCCAGCGCGGCCACGCGGGGCGGCACCCAGATCAACACCTCCTCTAGCGAGCGGCTCAACGCCACGTTCCGCGCCGCGTTGGCGCCCCTGACCCGGCGGGGGCGGCGCCTGGCCCACGGCGCGGCCCTGCTGACCAGCGGGATGTGGCTCGTCGGCACGGCCTACAACTTTTGCTGGCCCCACGCGAGCCTGCGCCTCCCTGCCCTCGGGGGACGCACGTGGCAGGAGCGCACCCCCGCCATGGCCGCCGGTCTGACCGACCAGGTCTGGACGATGGACGAGATGCTCCGCTACCGTGTCCTCCCAGCGGAGGCCGCGCCTGCGCCACGTCAGACGGACGACAGCGGCCGGGCACGCACCGCGCGGCGGGGGGCGCCAAAGTTCCCCCCACGGAGGTCGCCGCATGACCACACTTTCATGGGGTGCTACCCGCTGTAGACTTTTACCTCCTATCCATATATTGTGTTTAATAGCGTCGAAACAAGGGAGGGCCCGTTCGTGCTCGCGCGTTGGGCGGCGGCCGACGGGCGAGCGAGTGCTGACGCTAGAAAGACGGAGGCGGCACATCGTGGCGGTCGTGTCGGATGAACGGGACCGCCGGATTGCGGTCGCCGTCGACCGCCGCGGCCCACTCCATCGACACGGTGAATCGGTGCGGCGACAGCGGTGCGGCATTGGACGGGAGGTACCCGCTCAGAGGGTACGAGACGCTATGCGGCGGTCGGCAGCGGTAGGATAAGCGGCGGCTGTTGGGCCGGGGGCACGCGGGAGGGGGCGGCGCGGCGGTGAGGCGGGCCAGGCAGGCGGCGGGC
>JAABUL010006924.1_pt1 | contig 12654 bp, 11 predicted proteins | sample 5559151 | NCBI WGS metagenome assembly JAABUL01 (sample SAMN10711876, study PRJNA513368) | rock metagenome | isolation source: Antarctica rocks | place: Antarctica: Victoria Land, Pudding Butte sud | reverse complement strand
GAGTAGGTAGTAGTAGGTATTTAGGTAAGATAACTCGAATATACTATAAATAGTTATAGACCTTTTAGTAAGATTATAATATAAGTTGAATATAAGTATATTAAAGACATCCTTAGTTCCTATATACTAAATAAGTGTTGCTAGCTTACTAGGCTCGCGACGAGCTAGTCGAGTAGTACTTACTATCTCGCTATTAAGTAGTCGAGTAGTATTACGTAGTTCCTATACTATCTCGCTCGCTTAGCGTCGAGATATATACGTACCTATACGCCTTTCCTCTAATTACCTATATTCTAGTATCTACCTATAACATATATCCTCCTTTATTTAAGATATACTTACTAACTTCTATTTAGAACTATACTTTCTCTTAACTTTAAAGCCTATAAAAAAAGAAAAATAATATCTAACTCTATTATTATACTAGGTTCTTTTAATAAAGAGATTAATAACGAGCTTAATACTCTTATTAAAGAGAATAGCCTATTTACTCGTAAGGACTTTAAGAGTTTAGCTTTAAGTACTTTTATAAAGATATCCTCTACTCTAATCTATTACTATAAGGATCTTAAGATACTAATTAATCCTAAGTACTCTACTTATATTACTCTAACTATAGATATAATTAGTAAATACTTAAAGAAGAAGTATTTAAAGGATTATTATAGTAATAATAAAGATAGAAGAGCTCGATATAAAGAACTACTTAATACTATAGAGAGCGAAATAACGACCTTAGAATTTAGTTCTATTAATAATTTAGGATCTATAAGCCTTAATACTTATTATTACTTAAATTTAAAGATTAATCTAAACGAATATAAATATTAGGGATTGTTTTTATATTAATATAAGCTTAAAATAAATTCGAAAACACTTTAATAAAAAATATCCCCTTAATAAGAATATTAAAGATATTACTAAAGTAACTTATATTATAGAGAATACTCTAATTATTCTAATAAGCGGCCTTCTTAAAAATTCTCGTTTTAGCTTTATCCCGAAACTACTAACTATATATAATAAGAATAATACTTTAGAAGATACTACTAGCTTAAGTAAAGAACTAATATCTAGCTTAAGTAATAATAGTACGATTTCTAATTTAATTTCTACTTATAATAAAGAATATCGAGAAGAGGCGAGCCTTAATATTAATACGAATAATAATAATCTTAATATAGATAAAGAAGGTACGTTCTTTAATAGAACTTCGAAATACTATAAGTACTAGAAGATAAAGATATAACCCTATTACTAACGTTAGTTAATACTAACTTTACTAAAGACTCGTTCCTAGAGTTTTTATATAATAATATAATTAAATTAGGCCTAGAAAGCTTTAATAATATCGAGACTAAACCTCTCTCTATAAGAATAAGTATTAATAAGACGTTTAGCTCTAATACGAAAAGAGAGACTAAACCTTTTAAAGCGCTATATCTAAATACTCGATAAGCGTATCTTAAAACTTTTAGTACTCTAATATTATATATCTATCGCCTCTATAATAGCTCGAATATAGCCTATAATAGACCGATAATATCGATAGATTTAGAACAATTACTTAAGAACTTAAAGATAGTAGAAAGGGCTTATAATAATAAAGAGGAAGATATTAATAATATTAGTAAGGTTATTAACGGTATAACCTTAGAGATTCTAAATACCTTATTAGAGTATAATATTATTTATAATAATAACGAGAATACGACGTTTACTAACCCGACTATTACTTACTTTATACTCTTAAGTATTAATAAAGATAAGGAGATTATTAATAATAATTATACCTTTAAAATAGAGAGTAAATTATAACGGATTTTAACGAAGCTAATCTATACTACTAGACTCTACTTCCTTACCTATCTCGACTTTAAGATTAATAAATTAGAGATAGTAGATCTACTAGAGATTAATTACTTCTTTTATAAAAGTCTAGAGGAAAAACTAACTTATAAAGGAGAGAACTACTTTATAGAGTTTCTAAGCTTACGAAATAAACTTAAGTACTATAGCTTTAACTTAATAAGTACCGATAAACCGATAACGAATATAGATAGTAATATCTTAAAGATTAATAATACGAAGGTTAGTATTAATAACCTCTAATATATCTTTAATAGACTTCTCTCTAAAATCGAAGATACTTTCTATAAGAATATCCTATTCTTTAACTTAGAGACTTTAAAAGATCTAATTATTAATTTAGACTATAGTAAAATAGCCGATTTAAAAAATAATAGTACTCCTTTAGAAGATCTTACTAATAGCCTCTATCTTAATAGTTATAAGTCGACCTTAATTAAATAATATCTTACTAAAGGGACTCGACTATATAACTTCTTTAATAATCCTATTAAACCTCGTAAGAATAATATAGATTTATACTATAGGAGGATTAAACTCTTTTTAGAGAATCTACTTCTTAATACTTATCTCTTATCCTCTAGCTCGTTACGTAGTAAAGAATTAGTTTTAATACGCTTTTAGAATACTACTATAAGTAGGATTCGAAATATCTTCTTCGATAAAGCGACTAACCTAATAGTAATCGAAATAACGTCGCTAAATAAAGAAAGGGATTTAATAAAGGTTTCTACTTCTAATATTCGCTATTTACCCTTAAGACTTAGCTAAGTCTTTCTTTATTATATCGTATTTACTATACCTCTAATCGAATATATTAATATAAAAGTACTTAAAAAAGAGCGGCTAGACGCGAGATTCTTTACTACTCCTTATAATAAGCCTACTAGTACTTTAAAACTAAGTACTAGTCTTAAAGCTATAACGAAGAGGTATTTTAAAAGTAGTATCGGAATTAAGGAATATCGATATTTAATTACCTATATTATTAGGGAGAGAATCGTTAAAGAAAATACGGAGCTATTAAGCCCTAAAAAGAATCTATTTTATAAGCTTAATAAGAATTATTAAGATCTTAATATTAAAGATACGCTAGTAGGATATTCTACTCTAATAACGAATCTATACTATATACGAGAAACGAATTACTTTAGTAATAAGACTAGAGATATTACGAAATATAGTATAAATTTTAGCCGCCTCTACTTTAACTTCTTTAATCTATTAGAAGATAAAACGATAGAGGATATTCTAAAGAATAGTATTACCCTAAGTATCGCTAGTACTAATACCTTAAGTCTCTATACGAATAAGAGTAAAAGGACTAAGGAAAAACAAAAAGAAAAAGAAAAGGAGAAGGAAAGCGAGAATCTTAAATCTTAAGTAACTATTACGGTTTATTCCTTCGACTCTAGCTCGATTAACTTAAGTAACGAGTCGCGAGTCTATACGGCTAAGGAGACTAATATCTTTAATAATATAATATCGATAATCTTAAGTATATCGAATAAGAGTAATTAAAGTAACTCTAATAATAGCTTTATAAGTATCGATAAAGCTTTAAAGCCTACTAAACTAAATCGAGAGAATCTCGATATATTAGAGAATACTACTAAAAGCCCTAATAAAAATACGCTAATTAATAACTATCTAAAGGATATTACTTTAGAATTGAGTTTTCTAGCTCGACTAATAGTTTTAGAGATAATCCGGTTAGATTAGTTAGTAATACGTCTACTTCCTTAAAGAAATATACGATTAGAAATAAGAAAACCCTATCTAGCTCTAATATATTTCGAAACGAAAGGGCGCCGAGCTCTAGTCCTAAGAATATAGAGATATCCTGTCTACAGTCGAGCTTCGCCGCGAAGCTACGGAGTTGACGTCTGTGTGCGTCTAGCACATTTGCTGCTGCACATGCAGTACAGCTGTTCAGAACAGGATCAACAAGACCATGTTTGCCTACGGGCTCATTGGTCAGTAATCCAAGAGTCTCACGACGGCTTCCACGTTGATGGGAGACATAACGATCCAAGTCGGTTGATCCGAGTGCTTGCACGGTAGGTCATGGTTTCTACGGAGTACACTTTCGGTGATGCAGCTCCAGTGCTCCACACCGCTCGATCGTGGTAAGCCATGACGCTCGCAACAGGTGTTGATCGGGCGCAATACTCACAACCGATGCAAGTGTAGCAGAATAGATGGTCCGGCGTGTTGGTCAGACACGTTGTTGTTGGTGGAGGTCTGATGGTGGTTGGGAAGAAAGACGGAGCCCTAACAACTAGATGTGGTACTCGCAGCCACAGTATTGTTCGGGTAGCATTGCAGCGTAGACACCAGCACACGATGGTCCGCCCTGGGGTTCGATGATTCTTGCCCTCAGCGCTAGAGCTTCGAAACAAGAGTGATGGGTTTTTCCGAGAAGCCGGCGACGTCCTTTGAGCGTGGAACTGCAGATCGACAGTGCCAGTTCGAAATCTCCCAGCTTTACATGTGTTTGCGCGAGTTTGTTGACCGACCCGGCGATGGTGAGTGCCGTGACAGGATCCACGGTGACTTGTGGAGTAGATAGTGCGGCGATTGTCACAACAACCTCCGCCGTTGAGTGAGGAAACAATTAGGACCGCGGAGGGAGGTTAATTTGTGCCCAACTGCAACTTTGAACTTCCCTCCCGCCTTGCGATAGCAATGGTCACGGTCGTGATATGGCGCGCTGCGGCCACACGCGAGTCTGCAAGTAAAGAGACAGCCTTCCGTCATATGATCATCCTTAAAGAGCGGCGACATAGCCTTGTCGCATAGCCTTGTCGTAGAGCATAGGAATCATATGATGTCGGTACCTTAACGTTCCATGCAGACGCCACAGCCTTCTAATTGGCTGTAGCACTTGGGACAGCCAGTATCACGTAGGAATTCATCAGCCGGCAGGGAGAGTAGCATGTCACCGCGGTCCTGCGGCGTGGTTTGGTGACCCCAAAGATCTCGTCGTGGCATACTTCTTCGACTGCTTGGGCACGGGGCTTCTGCGGTTCATGAACGCGGCTCTCGCAATGGGAATAGAGCAATGGAATGAGTAGCCTGCATGGCGTATTGCAATTCTTTTTAGTCCTTGGTACCGCTTCTGGAGGCACGATGAGTGATGTCCGGATCATGCTAGCAAGGTATATGATGGTGGTGGTGTCACAGCAAATGAGAAGCAGATGCCCAGCCAGCCCAGACCACAAGATATAAGCGTTCAATCCCTGCAACGTCCCGAACCTTACTTTTCAGCCTCATGCCTGTTTTTAGGATGCGTCATCGTAGCTCTTCTTCACGTTGTTCTAGAAGTGATTTGATCTCCTCTGGTAGACAGGTCCAACACTTCCCGACACAACGAGCTTCCCTTGTCCGTGGGTCACGCCACGAAGCTGCACATCATGGCCGACACACAGCGACCGTCGACGCCACCTCGAGGCGCACAGCCGAACATGGCCAAACCACCCATAACGCCCGAGCAGGTCCGGAAGATGGAAGAATCCAGACTCAGAGCTAAGGCTCTACGAACGCAACAAGAAGCAGCGACCAAACGTGCAGAGTCTGCACAGCCTTCGAACAGCACCTCCATCGCAGGGCAGAAGCGACCTCACTCAGACACGGTCCGCGATGCACGCCAGTCCAACAGCACCAGTCAACCTGGCGGGACGAAGGAAGACTTGGTCCGCCCGGCGCGGAAGTTCCAAAAGTTCGTCGAGTACGACTTCAGCAAGATGACAGACACCAAAGGTGGTTTCATGACGCAGGAGGACGATCCCTACAACAAAGCCTTGAATGCTCCGCAGAAGGATGAGAGGCCGGCGAACGTGACTTTGAAAGAATGGGAGCGAACACAGCTTGAGCGGCGATTGCGACAGCAGCGAGCAGGACCCTATGAACCCGGCTTGAGTGTGTTGACGGGCGAGGCGCAGAAGAAGTGCGGAGAATGTAAGAGCCTGGAGATAGACTGGCAGTGGGAGGAAGGATTACACGTGCAGGTCTGCAACGCTTGTAAGGAGAAATTTCCGGAGAAGTACTCGCTCCTTACGAAGACGGAGGCGAAGGAGGACTACCTGCTCACGGATCCGGAGCTCAAGGACACGACTCTGTTACCACATCTGAGGAAGCCGAATCCGCACAAGTCGACTTGGAATGATATGATGCTGTTTCTACGATGCCAAATTGAGGAGTATGCTTTCTCGGATCAGAAATGGGGCTCGGCGGAGAACCTGGATGCTGAGTTTCTGCGCCGGCAGCAGGAGACGAAGGATCGAAAAGAGAAGAAGTTCAAGAGTAAGCTCAATGAGCTGAAACGAAGGACGAGAGTGGATGCGTACAAGCGAGCGAGGGTTGGCGGTGGAGGCGAGTTTGGTGATACGATTGGCAGAGGGAAGCATGAGCACGAGTGGGGTGCGAGCGTTGAGGATCCGGAGACTGGCATGACCAAGCGGCGGTGTGTTGAGTGTGGTATGGAAGTCCAAGAGCTGGAGTTTTGATGAAAGTTATGGCTGATGCTAAATGTTCGATATGATACCCCTGTACAGATACGTTCACGAATTGAAGATCCTCGAGTACAGCAATTCGTGCCTACCCATCCACAAGTCCATAGTGGGTGCTGTGACAGCAGCATCAAGAACCTCCTTACCACTCTCTCGCCTCACACTGTCGTTCACCCATTGCTGCAGCTTCGTGCTCGCGAGCGTGGCTTGCGACTGGTACGGTCCGAAGACACTGGCTCGTACAGCAGCGGACAGTACTGCCTTCGCGTGGTTCAGAAGGAAAAGATACGCAGTATCATGCGCCGCGAGTCCGAGGGCACAGCACACAGCTCCAAATAGTGGCGCAAAGTGTGCATTCAAGTTCATGCCGAAAGCGTCTGGCTTGGACGTCTTCGCCTTGGTGACAAAGTCTGAGACGCCAGTTGCAGCCGTCTGCGCTTCTGCAGTCGACACGGTAGACGAAGCCAACGCCTTCTCCCAAATGGCCAGCAGTGCTCTCCCCTGGCCAACACTAGCTCTCCTTGCCACCGTACATGGCGTACTGGCATCGAAGTCGTTGTCTATGTCTTGGAGCGCCTCTGGCTCGTCGTAGCCATTCAGAACGTAAGGCAGCGCCGTGCTAGCGACGTTCGCAATCGAGTTCTCCAGGAAGCCATCGAACGCTTGCAATCTGGCATTCGAATGCTTGTGGTGGCCCAGGAATGATTCCAGGCCGCTGCTGAAGGCGAACGAGCCAAGTGGTAGAGCGGAGTCCGAGAGCAGGAGGAGCGCGTGGAGAGAGGCACTGGATGGATTGTTCATTTGATCATCGTGTGTTCGGGTGATCGAAAGGTGTGGTGCTCGGGACAGGTAACGTCGAGATAAGGATGCCCCATAGCAAGTTTAGCCCTACTGTAAACATCAGACCGGGGCGATAATCAGCATCCGTTCTCCTACATTTTCAACATGTTCTTCCCCCCTTTCTCCTCATCATCATCATCACTTCCACGCATGCGCATTGCCATACCTCGAGCATACCTGTACAGCAGACCATTGTCGACCAGTCGAAAAGGTACATCACAAAGCTACATGCGAGCTTCTCGGCCATCGTCTCTTCCGACCTCGGGGCTGATGACATCTCCAAAACAACGGTCAGAAGCATGAGTATCCATCTTTCCTTTACCTACATGTGCCAAGTCGTCGTTAGCACGAGGAGGTGCTTTACATCACACTGCTATCAAACATGGCCTCCGTCGGGGTAGCAACATCTCATCACCTCTACCCTCCATTTCCTACAGACATAACCACAGCGCCACTCGTTGCTGTATCTCTATCAAAGCTCGAGTCTGGCGATCAAGCAGAATCTCAGGCCTTCTACGATGCATCGAAGAACTTGGGCTTCTTCTACTTGAAGCTGGAAGGCTCGTCACTCGGCGAGAGTGTGGTTCAAGGGGCCGAGCAGTTGCATCAAGTCCAGCTGGAGTTCTTCAAGCGGCCACAATCCGAGAAGGAGGAGTATGCGAGGGAGAAGATTGACCCGTTCTTTGGTTATAGGAAAGCTGAGCTGAAGTTCAAGGATGAAGACGGGACGCCGAAGAAGAACGAGACGTACAATGTAAGCTACCCAATCACATTGATTGCATGTACTAACGAACTATCTCAGATGCGGAAAGACGACTTCATGGGTAATGCAGATCCACTACCTTGCCATCCGTTGGCCACGAAGAATTGGGATGTCCTCAAGCAATACGTAGTCGACTGCCGAGCAGCCATCGATCTCATGCTCTCACATCTTGAGAAACACTTACAACTCCCGAAAGGTACTCTAGCACAACTGCATCGCATTACAGCTCTCTCGGGCGACCACGTCCGGTTCAACCAAGCAGCCATCCAACCGTGGTCAGACGACAACGCGCGGGCAGCCGAACATACTGACTTCGGTACTCTTACGATATTGATGAACTGGCTCGGCGGTCTTCAGATCAAGCATCCCGAAACGCAAGCATGGGTCTATGTCAAGCCTATGCCAGGCTTCGCTATCGTCAATCTCGGCGACGCGCTTGTGAAGCTCACGGCAGGCATCTTGCGTTCGAATATCCATCGTGTCGTCCCGCCCGCGCCGCCGCAAGACGGTCTGACACGCAACAGTCTTGTGTACTTCTCGAGGCCGGAAGATGCGGTGGTGCTTCGGAGGATGAAGGGTGACTTGATCGACCAGCAGCCGCTGAGCCAGAAGGACGAAGAGCCAGAGATGACGGCTCAAGAGTGGACGTTGAGAAGAAGTGTGGGAGATCTAAAGGGAGTGTATACGCACAAGGGAGGCTTGGAGCTGAGGCAGGGGCAGATGGTCGATGTAAAGCAGACTGGGCTTATTGCTTGAAACCAAAGACGTTTGTGGTCTCTAACGCGTTCCAAAGACCTCAACTGTCCTTCACTCGAAACTGTATGAAGCTTGAATGTCGGACTTGAACCAGATCTGTCCATTCCGATAGCTTTACTTCGAGGAAACCTAAACCTCCTTCCCGATTGGGCGCTCGAGAAGTGGGGTTGGAGTTGTCGATGCGGTCTCGACCTTGCTCCAACAACTCCATCAAGACACCACCGATACTTGGGTGATCGTGCTTCCAAATCTGGTTCACCGAAGCTGAAGCCAGTCGGGGAGCATATGCAGACGCACGGAGTGGCCCGACTCGGAAGAAGCGCCGAGGAGGTCTGCATATATGAGCGGCATCGTGAACATGAAGCTCAGTCGTCAGTACGTCATCTACGTACCTTGACACAGCTCATTGCAAAGCAAGAATCCATTGCCTCATTGTGGCACGCGACAGAACAGACAATTCGAGTTAGGCAGTTCAATCAGCCAGTCCACGAGAGCACGCGATGACGGCCCTACATCCATCTAACCCGTACTACAACATCGCGCGAAGTCGCGAAGTCTCGACGGCGGAATCGACAGACGTGCTGCTGCACTCAACCAACTCTACACCGACTTCGACGACACGGCCGGATGTCCCACGATCAGCCTCAATAGCAAAATCAGCACCTGCGATTCCACCGTCGCAGACCGATGCACCCTCCGCGCTCAGGAAAGCTTCAACGGGCATCGTAGAACCGCGTGTGGTCACATATCGCACGCGCTCGATTGGCGGTCCCTTCGGCGCCGTCTACTTCGAGCGAGAAGTCGACACGTCTCCACCCAACGACGACGAGATCATCATCGTTACCGTGCGAGTATCCGACCCCTTCCGTCGCGCCAGCATCGAAGGCAATGCCGAACTACCAGCACGACCACGAAAGCGCAGCTTTATCAAACGAGTTTCTACCCGCGTGTCAGGCCCGACTGACGGCTGTCGGTATACTGCGCTCAAGATGCCGAGGAAGGACTACAAGAAGTACTTTGCGAAAGACCGCAACGGCTTCTATGCTGGCACAGAGCCTGAACGAGATTGGTCGGACTTGGAGTTGCAGCAGGTGTTTGGACGGTTTCAAGAGATGCCTTTGAGGAGTATACCTGGCGGCGATGAGTTTGGGGAGGGTTCGTCCTCGAACAGATTGGATGGTACAGATGCGGTAGGCGGAGCGCAAATTGCTCCAGCCCCCGAGCAGCTTAATGCTAGTCCGGTGGAGGTTCGAGGTGATACTGGTAGCTTGGACCAGATGAGGTCTTGGGGTGGTTTCGACGGCGCAGGCCGGCGAGAGTCGTTGATATGAGATGTAAACAGCTACAAATCATGTCCCGACTGATGAGGGCACGAAAGAGGGTACATCGAGAGATATTGTTCAACGAACGGCAACCAAGGCACTCTCCTCGGCCGCGAACAGACGCGTGGGGATCGAGTTCGGCTGGGGACGGAGCAATCAGCACTGGCGGGCTGGAAAGCGGGAAAGGCCAGGATACGGAAGGAAGCTGTGTATTGAGCCGCCATACCAATGCCTGATGATGACCAGACTTGAGCGAGCAGGGGATTGCCGAGCTTGTTCAGCGCTCTGCTTTCAATGATCTTGCGGATTATTTGAGCGATTTAGGTTGCTTTGACTAGCAAACAGCAGTGCTAACACGAGACGTTCTGAGGTTTAGCGACGATCGGGCTCATCTCATAGAACCAGCTTGTTACCCTAGAGGTCCCGGGGAGAAACGGAACACTCCGCCAACCTCCAAACCTCCAAACCTTCGCGATCCTCGACTCCTATTCCCTTCCTTCTGCGACATACGACCAAACACGATGTCGCACGGGTACCATTGATACGTCCTTGCACGGTGCGACCAAATCAAAGCGGTCCAATCAGCAATAATGATGTCTGACCTGCTTAGAGCAGACCGTTGGAATGTGACGTCTGATGGAGTCAGCCTCGACTTGTATCCGTGTCGTCGTCAGGGTTAATATCCCGAGTATCCCAACTGGCAGCCTATAAGAAGGCAGCGCGCGAGCAACTGGACACTCGCTTCCCAACACCAACATCTACACCATACACGCTTGACACCAACATCGTACCTTCCAAGCCTTCCGACCTTGAGGACCTAAACGCACGCTTTCGATCGCCCTCCTACTCCGACGACAAAATGGTCCGACTCCTCCAACAGGCCGTACTTGTCGCCACTGCGCTGGCCATGCATGTCAATGCCGGATTGGAGATGAACTTTAATGGCGAAGACTTTTGCGAAACCTACGAATACAACCTTCCATTGGCCGACGTAGGGACTTCGTGCACGCCCCTGCCGTCGGTGGGAGCACGCGGCTTGATTGTCGAGACGTCGCCACCAGAAGACTGCATCTTCGCGGTCTACAAAACCGCAGATTGTAGTGATAGCCCAATATTCTTTGATGGCGCCTATGAGTACAAGACAGACGGTAAGCTATAGCGCCATACGAGTGAACGTCGAGCTGATCTTCCGTTAGGCAACACGTGCCACGATATCATTTACGGTGTTGCTTATACAGTGGACTGTCCGTAGACCCGTGGCGGTGGTCGGTTGTTAAGGATTCGAGGGGAGGGGACAAGGAGCTCAGATGGATATATGTACCATTGTCTTGGCTACAACACTTTCTGATCCTGCTGATTTGTGCTGCTGTTATGTGTTGCGGGTTTTCTGCTACTGGGCTAGAATATTCTGCTTATGTGTAGTACTGTAGGGTCACTCGTATACTGTAGTTCTCACCGTTCCGATGGAAGTGCATCCCACGCTGAACCCCCACGCGTACTAATTGGACCTTTCGTTCTTCTTGAGACGTCCGACCTGAACACCTTTCCACGAGTGGACGCATTGTCAGAAGTCCTGAAAATGCGGTGGTACTGACACTGCCGGAGTAAAGTCAAGACCATTCTCCCCCAAAATGGAGACACCAGACGGCATCCGCATGCGTGACTTCGCCTCCGAACCTATCAAGGATACCCAGGCAGAAGAGAATGTCCAGCACTCCAAAGCCAAGCAGTCCACCTTCTGGTCGAGGTACATCCGCATCATCATCGAGGAAGACGATTGTAGAGACCACTTGGCCCTCGAACGGACATTTCTAGCCTATGTCAGGACTGCTTCAGCGTATGCTCAATTTGGCGTTCTACTATCGCAACTGTTTCGGCTTCACAACTCTGATCAGGGCCTGAACATACCATCTACGCTCAAGATCGGCAATGCGGTTGGGGCAAGCACTATAGCTGTTGCTATCATCATCATGATCATTGGTGCGGCGTACTTTGCAAAGCAGCAGAGGGGACTCATGAAGGGCGTGATTGTGTCTAGAGGATGGGATGTACCTATCGTGGCAACAGCCTCGTTTGTGGTATGTATTCTCGCACATGAACACTATTTTAGTGGCAACGATTCGATGTGGACCGTGAGAGCTAATATAGCATGCTAGATACTAATTCTTGTATTGCTAGCTGTTGGTGACAGCTGATACGCCTTTGTCCGTCGACTTGAATCGGAGCACATTGCAGTAATCTTAAGGCAAGAGCAAGCCCCTGAAATCCTTCAGACAGATTCCTGGTAACTGGAAGCAACTTCACATGTCCACAATATTGGACCGCCGAACCTCGCCGCCATGCTGCACAGCAGCCACCTGCAGACACTTGGCCCCCAGCGGTACCTGGAAGATCGTCTCGAAACCCTTCCTCGCAGCAACTCCAACCTTCACTAGATGTGCCTCCTTGGATCCAGCGTATACAGTTCAGTGCGGGGATGTGGTGTGGTGTTTTATGGTGTGGTGTCACCATATGTAATGGATTGGAGCTTACACACCATATACATATAGATTAGCTGCATACCATATGTTCGTACATATGGTGGTTATGTGTT